>Ga0307518_10002744_pt1 | contig 12782 bp, 7 predicted proteins | sample 25_EM_MG_FD_203889 | JGI IMG/M metagenome (GOLD analysis project Ga0307518, IMG submission 203889) | Populus trichocarpa ectomycorrhiza microbial communities from riparian zone in the Pacific Northwest, United States - 25_EM | ecosystem: Host-associated > Plants > Roots > Unclassified | place...
TCCTCACGCCCCACCCGGGCCCGCTCGACCCGCTCCCGCGCGGCATCCACCTCCGCCTGAGCCTGCTCCAGGACCTCCGTCCAGGACTCCAGCTCGTGCCTCGCCCGCGCCTCACGCCGTTCCATCAGCCCCAGCACCGACGGCATCGCACCCTCCACGATCCACAACAAACCGTCCGCTGCCTGCCCCGGGAGTGTCTAATCAACGGCGGATCTGATGATCAAGGAGATGCGTCTGATGACGGAGACCGCCGTGGAGAACGGGCAGGCCGAGCAGGTGGTTCAGGCACCGTCGAGTGCAGTGTCGGACGAGCAGCTCGTTGCGATGCTCGTTGACCGTGCCCGAAACGAGGGGCTGCAACTGACCGGCGAGGGCGGGCTGTTGCAGCAGCTCACCAAGCGGGTGTTGGAGTCCGCCCTGGAGGGCGAGATCACCGACCATGTCGGCTATGAGAAGCACGATCCGGCCGGGAAGAACAACGGCAACAGCCGCAACGGGACCCGGGCGAAGACCGTGCTGACCGATGTCGGCCCGGTGGAGGTGAGGGTGCCACGCGATACCGCCGGCAGCTTCGAGCCGCAGATCGTCAAGAAGCGACAACGGCGTCTGACCGGTGTCGACGAGATGGTGCTCTCCTTGTCCGCGAAGGGTCTCACTCACGGAGAGATCTCGGCTCATCTGGCCGAGGTCTACGGGGCGGAGGTGTCCAAGCAGACCATCTCGACCATCACCGACAAGGTCATGGACGGCATGGCCGAATGGCAGAACCGGCCGCTCGACCGCGTCTACCCCGTTCTGTTCGTGGACGCCATCAACGTGAAGATCAGGGATGGGAAGGTCGCGAACCGTCCGGTCTACGTGGTGATGGCGGTGACCGTGGACGGCACCCGCGACATCCTCGGCATCTGGGCCGGCGACGGCGGCGAGGGTGCCAAGTACTGGCTGCACGTGTTCACCGAGCTGAAGAACCGCGGCTTGGACGACGTGCTCATGCTCGTCTGCGACGGGCTCAAGGGCCTTCCCGAGGCCGTGGAGAGCGTCTGGCCCCGCACGATTGTCCAGACGTGCGTGGTTCATCTTCTGCGCAATTCGTTCCGTTACGCGGCCCGTCAGGACTGGGACAAGGTCGCCAAGGCCCTCAAGCCCGTCTACACCGCACCCAGCGAGGACGCGGCGACGGAGCGCTTCCTGGAGTTCCAGGACTCCTGGGGGACGAAGTATCCGGCGATCGTGAAGCTGTGGTCCGACGCCTGGGCCGAATTCGTGCCCTTCCTCTCCTTTGACGTCGAGATACGCAAGGTCATCTGCAGCACGAACGCGATCGAGAGCGTCAACGCCCGCATCCGCAGGGCCGTCCGCGCCCGTGGTCACTTCCCCAACGAAGCCGCCGCCCTGAAGTGCATCTACATGGCACTGATGAGCCTGGACCCGACGGGCAAGGGCCGCAAGAGGTGGACCATGCGCTGGAAGGCGCCCCTGAACGCCTTCCAGATCGCCTTCGAAGGCCGCCTCACCCCGAGCAACAACTGACACCTCAACAACCAAGATCAGCCGTTAAGTTGACACACCCCCTGCCCCTACCCCAGGGCGATCATGCCCCGCACACGAAGAAGCCCCTGCTCATCGAACAGGGACTCCCTTTGCCACAACGCACTGAGAGACCGACATAGTGGTTTTGCTGGTCAGCGGGGCTGGCGTGATGTTCGGGTGGGGTGCTCGTGCTGATCGGGAGCGTGATCGTCCGTCATTGCTGGACTTCGGATCCAGGAAGGCGCGTCCGGCCTGTCAGCCGCCTTGGGCCGTGGTGAAGAAGAGGGAGAGCATTGCTCTGGCCGCCTTGGAAAGTCCAACGCTGAGATCGCCGATTACCGGTGGGGGAGAGGGCACACGGTGGCAATTGGCGTGAACCGCCCGGCTGTTGCCGTCTGTGCCCCTAGGATGACGGTCCGTTCCGGGTGCTCATGTGCCTCACCCGTACAAGTATCACTCGCGCGTCACGCCCTCCCCGGAGAGGGAGATTCGGAGCAGCTCGACCGTGTACCTCACTCGTTTCTCCGCGTGCGGCTTCCGTTCCCTGGCTCGTGTGGAGGACATCCCCGTCAGTAGCCCGACGATCTTGGCCGGCCGCAATGACGGCGGCAAGAGTGCCGTACTGGCAGCGCTGGCCTTTCTCCTGGGGCGCCATCGTCTGACGGACGAGGACCGTACCTACCAGCAGGCGGGAGACGCCCCGGGCGGCCGCTGCTCCGAGACATGGGCGGAGGGCGTCTTCACGCTGGACGCCGGTGAGCAGGCTGCCGCCGTCCTGCCGCAGACCGTGCGGATCCGCCGCATTGCCGAAGGAGGCCAGACGGCCCGGTGGGAGTACTACGGTTCCCGTCCGGCCGACAGCAGGCTGCATGACGTGGCCAGGCTGCTGAAGGGCGAACTGGCGGAATTGGTGGCAGAGTTCTCCCTGGCCCCTGCAGGGGTCCTGAAGGATGACCTGCTGCAGGCCGTTACCGCCTACGCCGCCACAGCACCCAGAGTGGAGCAGTGGCAGGCCCTTCCGAAGGCGCTCCAGGAGCGGCTGCCCCGGCTGCTGTCGTTCGGAGGTAAGGACGAGCGCCCGGACGACGCTGTGCGCACTGCCCTGAACAGCTGCTACGAGACCTACCTGGAAGACGACACTCTGCAGGGGCGGGTACGGGAGATCGAGGCGGAGATCACCCAACGCCTGGAGAAGGAAGCCGACTCCCTGTGCCAGCACATCCGCCGACACTGCCACGAGTTCGTCGGCGTACAGGTCAAGCCGGAGGTCTCCTTCAAAGGGGGCTTCAAACGCGCTCCGCTGGAGGTCTCCAAGGCCGACGGCGAACCGGTCGATCTCACCCGCTCGGGGCAGGGAAGTAACCGCCGGATCGCGCTCGCCGTGTGGGAGTGGACCAGCAGCCTCCTTGAGCACAGCGAACTCGCCGTCGCAGGGGAGGAGGACGAGCAGGAGCCGACGCAGACCATCGTCGTTTACGACGAGCCCGACACCCACCTCGACTACCGCCACCAGCGCACCGTGATGGACATCATTCGCAAGCAGTGCGCCCTGCCTCATGTCAGCGTGGTGGTCGCCACCCACTCCATGAACCTGATCGACGGTGTCGACATCGCCGATGTCGTCCACCTCCGTCTCGGCGACAGAGGCCGCACCGTCGTCGAGCGCCTGGCGGACGAATCCCATGACGGTGTCGACTTCCACCTCGGGCAGATCGCCGCCGCCGTGGGACTGCGCAACTCCGTTCTGCTGCACGAGCGCTGCTTCCTTGCTGTGGAAGGACCCACCGAACAGCAGTGCCTGCCGCTGCTGTTCCGCCTCTCCCAGGGCCTGTCCCTTCAAGCGGCCGGTATCGCCCTGTGGGCCTGCGGCAACAACGAAGGGGCCCTCCACCTGGCCGGCTACCTCGTCAAGAACCTCCGCACGGTCATGCTGATGGTCGACGCCGACAGCCGCACCAACAAGCACTTCAAGACCGAACGGCTCATCCGGACCGGACTCGACCTGGCAACCCAGGTCACCTACGTTGGCGAGGCCGACGGCTTCAACGAACTCGAGGAACTCTTCGCCGACCCCCAGTGGGCCGCAGCTGCCAATACGCACTGGCCGCGTCCCGAAGGCAGGCAATGGGCCGCCGAGGACTTCGCCGCGCACCGAGGCGGGAAGTTCAGCAGCAGTGTTCTGACCATGATCAAAGAGGGTGCCGAGCGGACGAGCCCCGACGGCAAGGACGACATGCTCTACTCGCTGGTGACCACCCTCACCAGGGCCGAGGACGTCCCGGCACAGCTGCAGGACGCTTTCAGGGACATTCAGGCCCTGGCTTCATGACCGTTCGGCTGGCACGGCGCTGCAGCATGCGCTCCTTGCGTTGTTGCAGCGTCGGGGCCGTCCACGCATGCCAGCCCACCCCCGCCGCATGCTGCCGGCCGTGACCTCGTGCCTCGATTCCGCACCAGCGGCACCCGCTCGGGGCCGCCACGGATCCACTGCTGGTAGAACGCGACAACGACATCACATCCTCCTTCCCCCCACCGCACATCTTGCCCCCTGCCACTGACAATCACCCGGTGGCGGCACCCCACCCATCGTGGAGACAAAACGCCAAAAACCCCACGTGGCGCGTCACGTCAGACTTCCGTTGCTGCGCCCGTTTATCAGGAAAACCATCCGTAACCACTCTCCCTGTAGTTACTGTCTGTGCTCATGCGGTTTCTGCACACTTCGGACTGGCACCTGGGCCGCCGGTTCCACACAGAAGACCTGATTCCCGCCCAGGGTGCCTTCCTCGACCACCTGGTCGACACCGCCCGAACCGAGAATGCCGACGCGATCCTCGTAGCGGGAGATATCTACGACCGGGCCATCCCCAGCCTGGACGCCGTGCGCCTGTTCAGCCGCGCTCTGCACCAACTTGCCGACCTCAACATGCCGATCATCATGATCAGCGGAAACCACGACTCCGCGCACCGCCTCGGCGTTGGATCCGGCCTCCTCGCCCGTGCCGGAATCCACTTGAGGACCAACCCGGACGCCTGCGACATCCCGGTCACCCTTGAAGACGCCGACGGCCCCGTCGCCGTGTACGGCATCCCCTACCTCGAGCCGTCGATGGTCCGCGAGCGTCTGGAAGCCGAAGCCGTATCCCACCGCGCCGTGCTGACCGCAGCCCTGGACCGCATCCACGCCGACCTCACCAACAACCAGCCGGCCGGCACCCGGTCCGTGGTCCTCGCACACGCCTTCGTCACCTCCGGCACTGGCCAGCCCGAGGAACGCGATGAGAGCAAGGAGACTGAGAGCGAACGCGAAATCGCCGTGGGCGGCGTCGCCCACGTCGGAGCCGATGTCTTCCACGGGATCGACTACGTGGCCCTGGGCCACCTCCACGGCCCCCAGCGCGTCACCGACCGCATCCACTACAGCGGCTCCCCGCTGGCCTACTCCTTCTCCGAAGCGCGCCACACCAAATCGATCACCCTGGTGGACCTCACACACGATGCCGTCCCCACCCTCACCCGCCGGCCCTGCCCCGTGCCGCTGCGCCTGGAGCGCGTGACCGGCTTCATGGAAGACCTCCTGACTAACCCCGACCACGAGCCGCTGAAGGACGCCTGGCTCGAGGTCACCCTTACCGACACCGCCCTGCCCTTCGAGGCCATGGCCCGCCTGCGCCGCCGCTTCCCCCACACCGCCAGCCTCAAGCACAAGCCCGCCCTGATCCCCGCCCAGGCCACAGACACCCCCACCTACAGCCAGCGCATCCGCGACCGCGGCGACCTCGACATCGCCAGCGACTTCATCCACAACATGCGCGGCACCGGCCCCACCCCGGACGAACACAACCTGCTCCAGCAGGCCGTCGAAGCCTCCCGCCTGAACGAGCAGCAGAAGGAAACCGTCTGACATGCGCCTGCACACCCTGCGCCTGCAGGCCTTCGGACCCTTCGCAGGCACCCACACCATCGACTTCGACGCCCTGTCCGCCGACGGCCTGTTCCTTCTGCACGGCGACACCGGCGCCGGCAAGAGCACCATCTTCGCCGCCATCTGCTTCGCCCTCTACGGCAAACCACCAGGCGACCGCGACCTGCTGCTGCGCAGCCACCACGCCCCCGCCGACCTCCTCACCGAAGTCACCCTCGAGGTCACCCTCGCAGGCCGCCGCCTGCGCATTGACCGGACTCCCGCCCAGATGCGCCCCAAACGATCCGGTGAAGGCGAGACCGCCCAGAAGGCAGAAACCCGCCTCAGCGAATGGGCCGTCGACGCGGACGGCCAAGGCCACTGGGAACCTTCCAGCAAGTCCCATCAGGAGGCCGCCGTCGAGGTCACCGACCTGCTGGGCATGAGCCGGGACCAGTTCTGCCAGGTCGTCTTACTGCCGCAGAATGAATTCACCAAGTTCCTCCATGCCGACGCCCACGGCCGACGAGACCTCCTCGGCAAACTCTTCCGCACTGGCCGCTTCTCCTTCATCGAGCGCTGGCTGAACGACCACAGCCGCACCACCGAGAAGAACCGCGACGCCGCCCGCGACGACGTGCTGCGTCTGGCCGAACGTATCCACCAGGCAGCCGGACCCGACCTGGAAACCCAGTACACGCCACCCACCCCCGACGACCCACACACCCTCACCGAGCCCGCCCGCGCCTGGGCCGAGGATCTCCTCCGTGCCAGCCGTACCGACCACGCCAAGACACTCCAGGCAGCCACAACAGCCAAGGAGAACCTGGCCGGACAGCAGACCCGTGAAGCCGCAGCCCGCGAACTCCACCAGCAGCAAGCCGCTTACACCAGCGCCCGGCAGCAACTCGACCTGCTCCAGGAACGGACACCGCACCAGGACACGCTTGTCCAGCGCCGCGACCAGGCCCGCCGTGCCCAGCAGGCAGCACCGCTGCTGCACGCCGCAGACACCGCCGCAGACGACCACACCCGTGCACAGGGCGACGAACACAGCGCCCGCGAGCACCTGTTGCCCGAGCACAAAGACCTGGACGCCGGCCAACTGGAATCCACTGAGCAGCGTCTTCGCGCCGAAGCGGCCGTCCTGACCGCCCTCATCCCCGAAGAAGACACCGTCCGTGAACTGACCGCCGAGCTGGAGCACACCGACGCCGAACGGCAGGACTTCACCACCCAGCAACGAACAGCCCAGGACTGGCTCGAAGCAGAGCCCTCCCGCCGCCGCACCCTCGAAGCTCGGCGAGAAGCCGCCCGCCAGGCCGAAGAAGAAGGCCGCCGCCACCAGAGCGCCCTGGACAGCCTCAAGACCCGTCTCGAAGCCGCCAGACGCCGCGACGCACACCTCGCCAAGATCACCAAGGCCGAACAGCAGCTGGCCGATGCGCAAACATCCACCGGCCAGACCGGCCAGGACTACCTCACCATCCGCCGCCGGCGCACCGAAGGCATGGCTGCCGAACTCGCCGCCACCCTCACCGACGGCACCCCCTGCCCGGTCTGCGGATCCTGCGCCCACCCGGCCCCTGCTGCTCCCCAGGACGGGCAGCCCACACGCCAGGACGAACAGGACGCAGAAGCCCTCCACGAGAAGGCCAAGACCACACAAGAAGCCGCCGCAGCTGTGCTACACGGGCTCCGAGAACAGGCTGCCACCGCCACCGGAGAAGCCGGCGACACCCCACTGAGCGAACTCCAAACCCAGCACACCACGCTCACCACGGAGTTGACCGACGCCCTGGACCGCGCCGCCGACCAGGGCACCGTTCAAGAAGAACTCGTCACGCTCGACGGCGAACACACGGCCCAGATCCAGCAGCACAGCACCGCCACGGCAGGCCTGTCCGCCCGCAACGCCCACTACGACACCCTCACCCAACAGCTCACCGAGCTGACCGCCAAGCTCACCGCAGCCCGCGGTACTCATCCCACCGTCGCCGCCCACGCCGACGAACTCACCCGCACCGCCGACCGCCTCAAAGAAACCGCCGAAGCCTCCCGCAGCCTCACCACCGCCGTCCAGACCCTCACGCATCGCACCGACCAGGCCACCCGCGCCGCCAAAGACCAAGGCTTCGACACCCTGGCACTCGCCCAGCAGGCCCTGCTCAAAAACGAAGAGCTGCGCGCCATCGAAGAAGAGATCGCACAATGGCGCGAAGCCTGCGCCGCGCACACCGCAGTCCTGGACACCCCGGCACTGCAACAGGCCGCCGCGCAGCCTTCCGTCGACCTCGACGCCGCCACGGCTGCACGGGCCGCCGCGGATGACCAACACGCCGAGGCGGCCGCCGCCGCCAGTGCCGCCCACACCCGCAGCCAAGCCCTCACCGCCCTTGCCACAGAGCTCGGCGCCGCCGTCCAACGCCTGCAACCGCTCGAGCAGGCGCACCTCACAGCCCGTCACTTGGCCGAACTCGTCACCGGCAACTCACCCAGCTCCCGGGTGCGCATGCAACTGGAGGCCTACGTCCTGGCAGCCCGCCTCGAAGAAGTCGTCACCGCCGCCAATACCCGCCTGTACATCATGTCGGAAGGCCGCTATACCCTCTCCCACTCCGACCACCAAGCCGCCCGCGGCGCCCGTTCCGGCCTTGGCCTGGAGATTACCGACTCCTGGACCGGCCGCCCCCGCAAGACCGACACCCTCTCCGGCGGCGAATCCTTCTTCGCCTCCCTGTCCCTCGCCCTCGGCCTGGCCGACGTCGTCACCCACGAAGCCGGCGGCAACCCCCTGGACACTCTCTTCATCGATGAAGGCTTCGGCACTCTCGATGAAGACACCCTCCACAAGGTCCTCGACGTCCTGGACTCCCTGCGTGCCCACGACCGCACCGTCGGCGTCATCAGCCATGTCCCCGAACTGCGCCGCCGCATCACCCACCGCCTGCACGTCTGTAAAAGCCCCGCCGGATCCACCCTCGCCCACCTGACCGAAGCAGCGGAATAGCCTGCACCCTGACAGGGCGGGGCGCATTGCCCCGCCCCCAATCTCCAGCCGACCCCCACGGAGCAGCACACCTTCATGGCTTCCGAAATCGAGCTGCGGCCCCACCAGAAGGAAGCCGTCGCCGCCGCGACCGCCACGCTCCGCGATCACGCCCGCGCGAGCGTGATCGCGGCCTGCGGCACCGGCAAGACCCTCATCGCTGCACGGACTACGGCCCGTATCGCCCCGCGCGGCCGTGTTCTCGTGCTGCTGCCGACACTGGATCTGCTGTCCCAGACGATCCGGTCCTGGAGCCTGGCCGGACGCAAGGGCACCGCCATCGCCGTGTGCTCCCAACGCCAAGCCCTCGACCACCAACCGCTCGGCGCCGACGTTCCCCTCACCACCGACCCCGCCGAACTAGCCTCCCTGGTCGGACAGGCCAGTCCCGGCCCGGTCACCGTCTACGTCACCTACGCCTCCCTGCCCGCCGTCATCGCCGCCCACCGCGCCCACCGCCTGCCTTCCTGGGACCTGGTGGTCGTCGACGAAGCGCACCGTACGGCCGGCCGCCTGGGCAAGGCCTGGGCCGCCGTCCACCACGATGACCAGGTACCGGCCGCCCGCCGCCTCTACCTGACCGCCACCCCCCGCATCTGGGACCCCGACGACGCCCCGGACGGCGACGGAACAGAGACGGTGGCCTCCATGGACGACGAAAACCTCTTCGGTCCCGTCGCCTACCACCTCAACCTCTCCGACGCCATCGATCTCGGGCTGCTCGCCGACTACCAGATCCTCGTCCCCGTCGTCACCGACACCGACCTGCGCGACTGGCTCGCCACCGGAGCCGGGGCGGGTGTCGACGGGCTGCACCTGGCCGGCCGTCAGGTCGCCGCCCTGCGCGCCATCCACGACCACAAGCTGCGCCGCATCCTGACCTTCCATCACCGGGTCGCCGACGCCCGCGCCTTCGCCACCACCCTGGCGGAGACGGCCGCCGCCCTTCCCGCACCCCTGCGCCCCCAAGGGCTGTGGGCGGACTGGGTCAGCGGCAGCCACACCCCGCAGATCCGCCGCCGCCTCCTGCTCGAATTCACCTCCCACACCAGCCCCGACACACCGGCCGTCCTGTCCAACGCCCGCGTGCTGGGGGAGGGCATCGACGTGCCCGACATCGACGCGGTGGTCTTCGTCGACCCCAAGAACAGCCCCGTCGACACCGTCCAGGCCGTCGGCCGCGCCCTGCGCCAGCACCCCGGAGCCGGCAAGAAAGCCACCCTCGTCGTCCCCGTCTACCTCACCCCCGAAGAAGACCCCGACGACCTCCTCGGCGCGGATGCCTACACCCCGCTGTGGCGCACCATCCAGGCCCTGCGCTCCCACGACGACCGCCTCGACGCCCGCCTGTCCGACCCGCGCACCCACCGCCCCACCATGCCCCCCGAGGACCCCGAAGCCTGGCTGCGCTTCGACCGCCCCACCCAGGCCGACGAGATCGCCCTCGCCCTGTCCCTGCGCGTCCTGGCCCCCAAGAGCGCCGAATGGCGCCGCGGCCTCACCGCAGCCCGCCGCTACCGCCACACCCACCACCACCTCGACGTCCCCCAGACCTACGAGGACCCCACCGGCTACCCCCTGGGACGCTGGCTGACCTGGCAACGCCACCTGCACACCAAGGGCATGCTCGACGCCGTACGCGTCCAGGCCCTCGAACGCCTCGGCATCATCTGGGACCCCCGCCAGCAGGCCTTCGACCGCGCGCTGGCCCACGCCGCCGCATACGCCGCCCGCCACGGCCACCTTGCCGCACCCGTCGACGAGATCCACGACGGCTTCCCCCTCGGCCGCTGGCTGGCCACCCAGCGCACCCGCGCCGAGACCCTCACCGACCAGCGCGCCACCGCCCTCACCACCCTGGACCGGTGGTGGAACCCGCCCTGGCCGATCACCTGGCAACGCGCCTACCACACCGCCCGCCAGAGCCGCGCAGCCAACAAGACCGCCGACGAGGCAGAGAGCTGGCTTGAGTCACAACGCGCCCGCTCCGGCCGCCTGCACCCTGAACAGAAGTCACTGCTCAAGGAGCTGGGGATGGCCGAACTACCCGATACATCCACCCCCCTAGCGCCAGGAACTCACCTGACGGCACGGGAGCATGCCTTTCAGCGAGGGCTGGCCGCCGCGCGCGCCTTCCACGCACGCGAAGGCCATCTCAACGTCCCTCAGCGGCACATCGAGGAGATCGAAGGCGACCCCGTACGCCTGGGTCAGTGGCTGAGCAACCTGCGCCGCCGCTCCGGCCTCAGCCCGCAGAGGCAAGCAGCTCTGGCCGAACTCGACCTGTAAGCAGGCGAACGCACCTCCTCGAGGAGAACAGCCAGCCACTGGCCGGTAGGGGCCGAGAGGTTCAAGCCAATGGCCTGACTACGCCCTGGCGAGACCGCTCAACATGCCCACACTGCACAGCAGGGAGGAATCCATCCCGGCCGGTGCAAGAGGGGGCAGAAATGGCGGCCAAACGCAAGGGCAAGGCGGTGCGCAGACGACGCGCCGCCCGGAACAAGGCAGCAGCAGGAGCGCTTGCCGCGCTGGTTCTGCTGGCTCTGCTGCGGCCGGTGTTGTTGCTGTACCTCGGTGCCCTGCTTGCCGCCGCGGGAATCAGCTGGATGGTGTGGCGGCTGTGGCGTACCAACCGGCTGCTGCGAAGCAAGGACACCGCCTGGAGGCGACAGGAGGAGATCGCAGCCGGGCAGCGGACGCTGGCTGCCATCGACGCGATGTCCGGCACGGAGTTCGAGGAAGTGGTCGCCGAGTTATGCCGCCGTGACGGTTGCACGCAGGTACGCCGAGTGGGCGGGAGCGGCGACAACGGAGCCGACGTCCTTGGCCAACTGCCCGACGGCCGGACCATGGTGATCCAGTGCAAGCGGTACGCACCCCACCGGACGATCGCCAGTCGCGAAGTGCGGGATCTGCTGGGAGCGAAGGTGCATTTTGCTGCGGACGTGGCCATCTTCGTCGCCACCACACGCTTCAGCCCTCAGGCCGAGGCGTTCGCGGTCAGTCACCACATCCTGACCTTGCACCGTGACTTCTTTGGTCTGTGGAACAACGGGACACCGCTGCTGTCTCTGGCCGAAGTCAACGGACGTGGACAGGGGGAAGCCCGCCACCGAGCACGCTGGAAACAGACGTACTCCAAGTGACCAGCTGAGGCTACGGGCCAGGTCCCCCTCCGGCACGGATCAAGAACAGGCACTTTCCGGGCGCGTACACTCCGATCACACTTGCTCCATGCTGGTGACCTTGTTACCGGGAGTGCGGGAAATTCGCACCCCTCTCGCAGTGGGATACACCTGGCTACTTGCCTTGTGGCTTGCCATTGGCCATCGCATACCCGAGCCTGACCAAGCGTCTGGGATGGTGGCCGATGTTTACCGACTGGCACATGTGACCGGACTCGTGGCCATGGGCATCGCGGTAAGCGTCGGCGCCTACATCGTCGGAGTGATTGCCACCAAGCTCGGTCTGAGCCTCACCTATGCGGTCGGAGACGTCCTACGGCGTACACCAGCTGGAGCTATAACCCCTGGCCACAACCGCGAGAAGAGGGCAACGGACGCGATCGTCTACTTGGTTGTCACCCGCCTCGCCGAGAGGCTCTCCGAAGACGAGGCCTTCCGCGGCAAGGTGATCGAGCAGTTGATAGCCGACCCCCCACTCGATTCCCCAGCCGAGACAAATGCTGACTGGGAGGGCCTGCTGCTCGCGAGCCTTTGGGACCGTCACTGGGCCATCCGCCGCACCGTAGAGGTCGAAAACGTGGCCGCGCAACTGCGAGCAGACCAGTTCGGGATCCTTTGGCGACTTCGAGGCGTATCGGACCCCGCGGCACTGGAGCATGATCGGCTCCAGGCCGAAGGGGACTTCCGCATCGCGATGTTCGGTCCCCTAGCCGCGGTGTGCATCGTGACAGCGATCCGTTGGAGTCCTTGGTTCCTTCTCACCTTCCCTCTACTGATCACCCTGATCTACGTGGGTGTAGCAGCACGCACCGAGGCAGAGGAGAGCCTCGCAGCAGCACTTGGATCTGGCAGGGTGATCGATCCTGCTCTGGCCCGGCTGGACGCGCAGTCCATCCCGATGAAGGCACGGCCTGAATAACCTGAGCGCTCAGTGGCGCGGATGCATCGGCCCCGCTCACCTTGAGCCCGGGCGGGGCACGGCAGCAGCCAACTGCCCACGCGCCAGTACGAGCCTGGAAGCCGCCGTGCGTGCCGTCACCACACCTACTCGCTCAGCCCTTCCTGGTCGACGAAGCCGGGATGTTTCTCATCAGCGCTCTTGGCGAGATGC
>Ga0307518_10002745_pt1 | contig 12780 bp, 7 predicted proteins | sample 25_EM_MG_FD_203889 | JGI IMG/M metagenome (GOLD analysis project Ga0307518, IMG submission 203889) | Populus trichocarpa ectomycorrhiza microbial communities from riparian zone in the Pacific Northwest, United States - 25_EM | ecosystem: Host-associated > Plants > Roots > Unclassified | place...
TAATCAGAACTAACATCACAAATTTGGTTTCGAACACAACTTATTTTCTTTTGAATGCTAAGACACGACACTACACATTTTCTGAAGGGAAGGAAACCCGATTTCGCCCCTGACATGACTAAATTTCCTGTTTTGACAACTTGTCAAAACTGCTAGTATAGGTTGCAGCTCGACCACTCCTCAGATATTTACCTGTATCTAGAGTTATAGAATTCTAATTTAAGCGAGGTTAGACTCATTGGAAAGCTAACATCCTTGGCTATTTCCCAAATTTTATCATTTTTAGGCTTGGATCCTCTTTGTAATCGGGGTGATGAATCTATCTAGTTTTCGTCAATGGTTTAAATGAACCTTCAAATATCCTCATTTCCCCCTCTTGTCTCAAGATAACCATTTATACGTTATATACGTAGTAACCTTCCTAAAGATAACCTCCCAATGATCGCTTAAACTAATTCGCTATTTTTTGTGTAAAGTGGTCAAAAACTATTTCAAAAAACATACGAATTATTGGATTCCACATTTTCCTACATTTCACAACTCTTCCTAAGTCAAGCCATATGCTATACATTATAGCCAATAGACTCATTTCTACCTTACATAAACACATGGATTCGATTTACAAAATTCCCTTACCATCAAATTATCATGCTTCACTTATTACTAAACTTTTTACCACACCTAATTGACCCATTATTAACATACGAAATCTTAAAACTCCTCCCTCCCCCTTTAATCTTGCCTTGGCCGAAACTTGGCCTAAGGGAACAAAGGGTTCCCTTCTCCTCCTCATGCAATCATTTATCTTATTTATTCATTGTTCATATTATACAACACATCATAAGGACTTTATCACGAAAATCATAAATTCTTCTCCTCCCATTCATTCCCCTAATGGTCGACCACTCTTATTTCTTTAACCATTGATTTTTATTTGGTATTTTTACATGATTTCATGTTCAAGGTAATTTACAATACTTTAATTAACTCAATTTCAATAAATTGTACATTTCCCCCAATTTTACTTAAAAACCCTAATTTAAATTCAAGATCAGTACAAAATTCATAATCAAATTTAAATTGGTTTTCACAAATAGGTTTAAGGTTCCTTACCTAATGGATTGAAAAATTTCAACTCCTCCCTCTTCGCATGCAACCAACCCTCTTCCTCTCTTCCATTTACAATTTCTTCACTTATTTCTTACTAATTCCCTTACCAAAGGATGTTTTTCTTACCTGGTAATCTAGAACTTGTATAGACTTGACAAATTTTAATGTTCTTTTCTCAAATTTTAGAGGAAAAATTTGAAATTCTTCCCCTCCTATTTGGCGCCATGCTGCTGGCCTCATAAAGGAGAGAATAAGGTATTTATAGTCTTATTTTTTTTAATTACACTTTGGCCCTATTCTTTCTTCTTTTTACAATTTGAGTTGTACTTCTTTTTATCTTTTAATATCCCCCTTTAACAACTGAATTTTTTTGGTTTTCCATACATTTAACATCACCTTCTTCTTCACGGGGTTAATTTAAAGTTTATTTATAATTTACCTTCTTCAACTATTAAGGAAATCTCTTCCTTAAGAGTTGAAGTTGTTGTATCTTTGACATGAACTACATCAAAAAACGTTTCTCGTATAAATCCACTTCTATCAACAAACCTAATAACAAGGGTCATTTGCTTTGTTTTGGATTTATCTTGAGCTTCATTAACAATTAAACAAAATTTTGCATCACCAATCTCATGACAAATTGAAAACTGAACATTTCTAGTAAAGACATGTGAAATTTCTTTTTAAATTTGATATGAGGTGTATTTAGCATTTTATGGAGCATTACCCAAAATAAAGGCACTTTTTTTTGGTGAAATCTAGATTAATATATATATATGATAAAGGAAACCTGAACAGAGGGAATAAAGCTTTATCTACATATATTGTAGTCAAGGCCAAAGTCTATCGATAAGAAAGACAGATAAGGAACGAACAACCCTACTAATAGAGTAATAACATAAAAATCCAAACAATATCAGCACTTAAGCAGACCAAGCCAAAATACATTCATGATTTCTATACAAATCGGCACCTGTATATTAGAATGATGAATTCAGATTTCTGATCTAACTTGCAGCAAAATAAAACAAATGCCATAGTATATCTTCCCAGACAAGCTGTTTTTCCTCAAATATCAAGTTGTTCCTAGTATTCCACATAGTCAAAACCATGTTAAACATAAACCTCCCCAAACAAATCTTTCAAACTTATAATGATTATCTTGTAGAAGACCTTGCCATTGACATTAAAGGTCGTCAAGGGCATATGGCATTACCCAGTTCAGATCTCTCCAAGACATAATTTTTTTCCATAATTTCTAGACCACAGGGCAATGCATGAGGATGTGGGAGACAGTTTCAGAATAGTGCTCACAGAAAGGGCAACAATCATCTTGAGGGCTCATGATATGTCTCTTAACTAGGAAGGCTCTTGTGCAGAGGCTTTCATTTAGGGCCAACCATAAGGTCATTTCATTTAGGGCCAGCTAAAATAAGCACACCTACTTGTTCATTGTATGATGTTAAAAGTACCACCATTTCAAGAACATTACCCCTATTTTTTTATTTTAGCCATTCATCATGCCCTCTAAAAGCACGTGCTTGAAATGCGAGCTAACGAATAATATATATTGAGGCTTTAATATGTAATTGATTATTTATAATTTTTTGAGAAGTTTGCCTCTTAACTACCTTCTTAATATGACATGACTGATTTTTCAAATCTTCAAAACACCTGGTAGCAAATCTATGAGTTGAATTTGGACATTTTCTATATGAGTAAAAAATACACATCGTTCCTCATTATTTACTTAATTCAACAATTGAATCGTTTAACAGTAAATGTGTCTGATCTTGGCTTTTTAGATGACTTTTTTATTTACACTTTTTTATATCTTTTTGTAAAAATAAATATCTTTAGACTTCCTTACATCCCCATAGATAATTATGATGTAAGTTTTTTTAAAAACATATATGTTATTTTTATAATAAGTCAAACTCATTAATTAAAAATATTATTAGGTAAAAAAACATATATCAGAAAACCCTTTTATACATAAATATCATTACTTGCTAAAGGGTTCTATGCTAAATTTAGACCTAACACTAAAAACACTTATTTAACTTGTTATTTCTAAGTCAAATATACAAGCTAATGATTTTAAAAAATAGATAACACTTATATTATCCATGTGTAATAAAGAAAAAGGATTCCAAGATTGAAAGGAAGTTGTGATTGTGAGACAAGAATTTATTGAAATTTTAGAATATCACTATTTAATAAAAAATAATCAAGCTATTATTTTTTAAAACCCTACTATTATCATCATAACTGCTCCTACTCATATTACCGGTTAAAGCATATATTACCTTAACTTGGCTAAAATTGCCAAATTTCTCACCAAAACCACCTAGTAAAATCACCTTGAAACTTTAATTACCAATAGAAACCATTCTAGACCACCCATTAATCACCCCTGATAAAACCTTAAAGATCTTCTAACACCTACAATCATAGTCTTCCTACAAAAACTCCATCATTAAAACCTTTCTTCTAAAAGAAGGCTTAAATAGTTATATTCAAAATGCCTATAGTTAGAGAATTACCAACATGTTTTCTTAAACTTATGCACATACTTGTATCTTCAATCTCACAAACACATGTCATATCTCCTACTCATCAACACCAACATAATTTAAGTTATATCATTTGCATCAACCACTCCTCAAAACCACTAAGCTTTCTCAAAATCAACCATTATATAAATCCTTAAACGTATGATTTCAATCCCATGATGCCATCAAAATTATCAATCCCATAATGCTTAGAATAAAATCACATCATTTAACCTCTACCATTCCTCCCAAAACTCACACAAATACAATACCATCTTTGCATAAAAAAACAAATTCATTATAAAAAAACATCAAACCTAACCTTTGAAAAATAAAATACCCATAACTTTGTATTATCAAATGACACTTGAACCAAGCTAAAGCTCCATAATGATGTCATAGGAACAAAAACTAATAACCTTCATACTCCACCACTTAAAACTCTCATATACTCATATACTGCTAGCATTCCTACATTAATCCTTCAATCATCAACTGCTAAAAAGGTGATTGATACTACCACCTACAATTAGCTCTAAAACTTCACCTTTAAAACTAGAGTGATAGACGACTGAGGTGTTTAAAACAAAATCTAAACAAACCAAAAGCAAAAGAAAAGACAACCGAGAAAGGGAAAAATACACCTGACAAATATAGTCACCAAAGAATATTGAAAAGATAAAGACAAAATAAAACATAAGGGAAATAAAATGGAGAAAAAGAAAGAGTGAAATCATATAGAGACAATAAAGTGATCATATCTTATAAAGATTCAGAAAAATAAATTACAAAAATAATGATGAAAATAAAATGGGAGAGGAATAAAGATTAAAAGGATATTTTTTATTGGCTAAAAATTAACTCACATCCTTACAAAAAGAAGTGGGGGAAGGGTTTTTACAAAAAAAGATAATTATGATTATGGTCTAGGCTTCCATATGCTTATTAGAGATGATTATGATCTAAGGTTTCAAAGATTATAATGCCTTAGTATCAAAGTGATAGCTTAATTTGTTAATTCAATTCGTAGGTGAAAAAAATTAATACATTCATTGAATTAAATCTCTAAGTTCTCTAGATGACAAAACATTTTTTTATTCAGATTTAGATATTAAAATATACTTTTCTTATTTATATTTTATTGATTAACTCGAGTTCAATCCTAATATTCTCACATCCACTGTAAATTATTTTTATCTTAAAAAATACCTTAATGGTGTGAAGGTTGTATCTTAGAACTTTAATTTTTTTTAGGTTTCATCTCACATAGAAAGTCATTATGCATAAAAAACACTTAATAATCACACTATCATTATCACAATATCATTATGATAATATTGATAACAACGCCAAAATCAAGGTTTGGTGGCACTGTTCTTTCTTGTAGGCTTAACAATCCTTTAATAAAATTGAAGTGTCTTTTTATTCATTAACTGTAAATTGAATTTGGCACCTTTTGATAGATGATTGACACTAATTTTCATCAAATAGCCTATGTGAATGGTTTGAGATCTTAGATTAATGTTTGGTTTATGTTAAACAAGAAGCATCTTTAGGAAGTTTAGGACTTGCTATAAAAGGGTAGAAAGTTGCCAAAAGGCTTTGGATAGACAAAAAAGTTTAGAAAACAAAATTCTACTCTTAGCCTTTAAATTCTAGAAAGCTCTTAATTAAGTTAAAGTTCTAGGTAATGACTTTCATTTATAATGGTTCAAAGGACTCAAGTCAACAATTACAATGATTTCAAATTCATCTAAAGGGTTTGGAATTAGGATAGAAAGCAAGAAATATCCCAAAAACAATCTTGGATATGGAGAAAATAAAAACAAAATACAAGTAATTTTGCAACTAACCTTATCGGCTAACATACAAATCAACAACTCTTTCCAAGATAATCTATGAATAAATATTTTATGATTCCATGTCTCTTCCATCAAAGCTAGATACTTTTGTTATTATTTCTAGTTCTAAGAGCATATCCTTGACTTTATCACCAAGGATGCCACACAAGCCACACAAGGACCTAAATGTCTTAATTTTACCAAACAATACACAAAATACTACCTAAACAATAACTTTGATGTATTTAGATCATTGGAATATCTCATTGTTATATATGATTTCTTAAATCAAGGTCATTACACTCTTATAATTAAAAATGTGGTACCTATAAATGCTCTTTATTTACATTTCTTATTAAAGATGAGTGAGGGCAATAATAAAGTAGATAAAAATTTTAATTCATACTCGTGCTTATGTACCTCATGAAATGAAGCCTCTATATACATCAAATATATTTTTGATTTCATAAACTTGTTATTGATGTTATAGGATTTCTCATATACTATGGACTTATTATCATTACTATAGGCTTTCTTATTAGAATTTGGGCCTATAACTCTAAAGATTATGGAGTTGCATGCTTTAAAATGATAGGCCTGAACACTTAAAGCATAAGATGAACCTAAATATCTAAGGATGGTAGGGGTAAATATCCTATAAAATCAAGAATATATAAAACACAACCTTGGTGTCATAAACCATATTTGGCCTTGAGACCAAAAAAAGAAATAATAATATTTTCCAAGTAAGAAAAAAAATATTTTTCTAGAAAAAAGAGATTCCTTTCAGAAAAAAAAAAATTGAGTTATCATGCTAAAATTGAGTTTCCTGTCAAAATTGGCCAAGGGCATCATTTTTTGGTAAAAAATTAGATCCGCTAGGCCAAAATTGGTCAAAATCAGACTTCCCAAAAATTGCCCAAAACCATTATTTTTGGGTCAAAACTAGATTTATCGGGTTAAAATTGTTCAAAATCAGTTTACCAAGGTCAAAACCATTAAAATTGGGTTCACCGGTCAAAATTTGTCAAAAAAGATTTTTAGGGGACAAAATCATCATTTTGTGGCTTAAGCATATATATATTTTTTTTTTTGTCAAGGAATTTTTTGGTCAAGTCTGGTTCTTTAGAACTTTTATATATATAAGAAAATAAACATTTTTTATTTTTGTTCTTTTGTTGCCTTACATTATTATATTACATTATATATAAAAGAAAAAAAATATGGAAAGATCATGACCATCCGATGAAGAATAGGAGAAGAAGATTGCAACTGTTGGATTTGCCTACTCAATTCCCAGTTGTTGATCTAAAGATTTTAGCGTAGAACCATCCATACCAAAACAAAAACCCAAACAACATCCAACTGTTCAATCAAGTCCAAGTTGACCCTAGTCGACATTTTCATCATCTTGGCATAGATTCATCCACACCTAAGCAAAACTCTCTTCGATCCATTTGAAATGACCAATAGATCCTATTTGTTTATCTTGTAGCCCTAAAATAAGCACACCCACAATTGAACCCTAACTCAACCAACCATAGCCATTAGATTCAACGCCATAAGATCTTAGTTGTCCACCTAAGTGAGCTTATTGAGCATACCATATACTCATTCACGCCCAATTTCTATCGTACCTCCCTTTTTCCCAACTGCCAAAGTTACTTTTCATCATCATTTATTAGTTGTCCATCGATCAAACAATGTCACACCTCACACCTAACAAAACCTAACTAGCCTTTATAGCCAAAAACACCAATATTGACCATAAAAAAGATGAAAACTAAATGACAAAGTAAAAGTTTTGTCATCACCGATCTCCATCATCATTAATCCCTCTCCGTAATTAGTCATAAGACACATGGCCACCATTAGGTAAAGGACAAGGTTCAGATCTACCTACTTGACCCCTCAAGAACTCAATGAAATCGTTGTTGAATCACCGGTAGCGACGACATGTGTTACCTATGCGTCAACTTAAAATTTCATGGGCATTTTGTGTTTTTCCATTTGACCAAGGGTATTTCAATAGTTTTGCCTAGACCAAAAGGCATTTTGGTAATTTCATGAACTTGAGTTTTATTGTATAGATATTCAATTGATTGAAGTGTCTTCAACGCTCCAAAACATGCCAAACCTGAGGGGTCTAAGATCATTGAGTGATTTTGAGGAGAGATAAGGATGAAATCAATGTTACATGATGAAGCTGGAGGATGGGATTGTGTTTTGATTTTTAAGGATTATCCAGAAAGAGTGTTAGTCCCGATGTTTACCAAGTCAAGGCTTGATGAATGATTGATTGATTATGGTATATGTAATTGATTACCTAATTCATTATTGTCATGCATGATTATATGCTGATTGTATTATGATTGTGTACGATGCATCTTCATGAAATGTTTTTTCGAATAAAATCTTGAATTTTTCATTATGATTTTGATTGAGTGGCTCGATTTGTTTATACAAGAGAACTCGATGAATATCAATCGATGCTAGTTATGCTTGTTGGTTCCTAATATGAGATGATTCGATGAATATCGTTTATGTAATTACTTTTGTGTCCTAGCTATCAATATGAGAGAAATCTCGAGAATTGTCTAATTGATTTTAAAACTTTGTTTTCTAATTTTCACCCATGAGCAATTCATTTCAACCAGTAAATTCTCAAACATGTGTTTTTTTATCGGTTCACCTATTGACAGTTCATTTTGACCAATCATTTTCAAAATATTGTGTTTAACTGGTTCACCCATGAACGGTTTATTTTAACTAATTATTTAAAAAAACATGTATGTTTTATGATTGGTTCTCCTATTAGGGGTTTATTTTGACTGGTCCTTTTTCAAAATGTTGTGTTTAACTGACTCAGCTAAGAGTGGTTTATTTTTACCAGTTAATTGTAAAACTTTTGTTTTCTAATCAATTCACCATGAGCAGTTCATCTTAGCGATCTTTTATAAAATATTGTGTTTAATTGGTTCATCTATGAATGGTTTGTTTTGACTTGTGAGCAATTTATTTCAACCAATTTATTTCAAAAACTTATGTTTGTTGATCGATTCACGCATAAGCGGTTCGTTTTTGACTTATCGTTTTCAAAATTTTATGTTTAACTAGTTCACCCATGAGCTGTTCGTTTTAGCCATTTAATTTTAAATCTTACTAGTTCACCCATGAGCTGTTCGTTTTAGCCATTTAATTTTAAATCTTATATTTTGTGATAGGTTCATTTTTAAACTGTTCATTTCAACCAATTAATTTCAGAAACTTGTGTTTTTTTATCGGTTCACCCTTAAGAGAATCATTTTAAAATGTTGTGTTTAACTGGTTCACATATGAGCAATTCATTTCAACTAGATAATTTAAAAAATTGTGTTTTCTTATTGGTTCACCCATGAGCGGTTCGTCTAACTAATCCCTTTCAAAACTTATGTTTTCTAATTGATTCATCCTTAGCAGTTCATTATTGATTAACCACTTGAAAACATATTTTTCTTATTGTATTTTCATATACATTATTTCTCTTTATATGATGATGTGTTGATATATATATATATATATGGTTGGCTGATGATGATGATGATATGTGTGTAGTACATGTTTGATTTTATCAGGTATTACATTTCTCCTTATGTTAAAAGGGTGGTAAGAATTGAGAATTATATCATTTGCATTTGATAATTGGAATCTTATATGCTTATGTGATTTCCGTGTTTATTTTATTGTGTGCACTATTAAGTCTTGAGGCCACCATCTTTCCAAGGAAGGGATTTCTAAATATTTTATATTCTTTTTTATTATTATTATGTTTTACCATTTTCCTTTTTTAGCATTATAACCACAAACTTTTCTTGTGATCAATGTGTGCACTGCAGTTATCCTTAGACCAGACGTTGAGGTGTATCTATGATTTAACTCATCATCCCTCCACGTAACTAATCCCTTACCTAGACTCTAGTAGATCAATTATTAGGTTACTATGACCATTAACCCCAGGTGGAAACTCTTGTGTTTTGTATGATATGTGATCTTTTTTCTTATTCTATTATCATGCATGGAGGGACCTTTGTCCATCTTACTACCACCATTCATTGAAAATGTGTGAAAGCGTGCAGGAATTGATCAAATTGCTCGTATACAATGACACTTGGTATAAGTAACATTTTCTCTTGTGCTTAACAAATAAAAGAAGAAGGTCCAGTCCAAAGAAGGTTCGAAAGGAATACGTCTGGTTCCTGAGACATGAAAGGGGTCTACATTCTGGCATGAATGCCAGTTCAGTTCATGTTCATCCCAATCCCTTTTAAGGAAGAAGCCTTCTCAAACGCCCTAAAATGAGGAAGAAGCTACTTTCAAACAGTGTGCCCTTTCCTTTTCTTTGCTAACCATGCTGAGGGCTCGAACCTCAATTCTTCCTTATTGCCTATTGTGGCCCTTTTACTTTTGTAGTCCTATCAAGATCATTTAATTGATGCCGAAAGCGTAACTATCTTACTAAAAGTGAGGACTGCCCTCCACCTCTTATTTATATTTCATATCAGGTTCCATCTTCTCCTTCTCTTTCTCCCTAAACTAAAGGTCGATCTTTGTCCTTGGTACAGTGTTCTACCCGTTCTCTATCCTATGGGTCCCCTCTTTTCTCGCGAAACTGCACTCTTTTACTTGGACTTAACTTTGAAGCCTGATTAAAAAAAGAGATCAATAGGTAAGACTGTCGGGTCTTGAGCACCAGTACTATCACCAATATCTAATATCTAATATCTAGATTTGTCTAAGATTATTCCCGCTTACCAAAAGATGAATTGTTTAAAAAGCCAAATTGAGTTTTAAGAAGTATTTCATGAACACCTCATTTATGTTCATGATGAGAATGCAAAATGTCATGTTTTTCTCCCTTAATGTTTTGTATTTTATACTTGTTTGATGTCTAAATTTACTAATTATTTTTATATTTGGATTTAGGATGTAAATGGAGGTATTAATGGAGAAACAAAGTTAATTAGGAGATTTAGAACAATTTCAACACAACTTTGTAATTGAGGCATACCTATCTCATCCAAGCTCCGATTAAGGTGATCCAAAATGATACGAAACCCTAAGGAACCGGTCTACAACTTTCATGTTTCGAGTTTTGAGATATACTGACTGGATCGATGTTGAAATTAGACATAAAGACGATGTACTTCTGCTGCCAACTTGCTAGAACGTCCTTAAGCATGCAAATGTAATATGATTTGATTTATTTTTAGAAGCTTCCAAGGTGCATGAATTCCCGTTGAAGATATCATTTTTCTTGTTATATTGTAACTCTATTTTATTATTTAATAATTTCATTAGATATTCAGATTTGGTGGTTATTATTGGAGAGTATTTTTAAAAGATTTTGTAGGCTTTTAAAGAGGAAACAAAAATTGTGTAAATGAGAAAAAGAGAGAGCAAATCAGATTTCATCTCCCCTCTCTCTTCTTTCTTCCTCTTCCCTCTTCCCTATTTTATTTTTCTCTTTCGTTATTTTCATAATGGTATTGTGTAACTAAATTTGACCTGGTCAAAAGAAATGGAAGCTTTATAATCAATAAAACTGTGAGATCTAATTTGTTTTCATTATTTAATTTATACTTTGAGTATTGAATGTTCTTCAATGCCTATTTTTTTATGATTGTCTCGTTTAATTACTAAGAGGCCTCTAGCTTATTATTCATTGCAATATACTACTATGTTAGATATCAAATCCATAATTATTTGGTCTCTCTAATCTGTGAAGTAACTAAGATTTAATGATTTGTTGCGCCAGAAATTAGTAAATCTTAGGAAGAATTTTCGACTAAATTAAATGCAACTACTTGTGCTTGTATTGTTTAGTTCATCAATCTCTCTAATTTTTAAAGCTACTGTATTAAATTTTAGTGCTTGTCTTAAATTGTTTAGTAGTTAGGGTTAATTAGATTGTTTGTTTTCTAATTGACTACAATTGAGGAGAGATAAGAAAATAGTTCTAATGATGAATATTTAAAGTGTGAATTGATGCATATGCATCGATGATTAATTGTAAAAGATTCAATGGTGGATGTTAACTTAGACCAAGGTTTGTTGTTTTGATTAATTGTGATATTTTAATTTGACTTGTTTCTTAATTATTATTTTTAACTGTTTTTTTTTTTTTTTTTACTCAAACCTCCATTTTTGTTCACGTGGTACAATATTAGGCTAGATACTTTTCGTGAGAACGATCCCTACTCACACTACTATATATTTTATTAAAGAGTTTAGATTTTTTTTTTATGTACGAGACAACACACCAATCCATATTTAAAATACATTTTCTTTACCATTCTATGAGTTTAGATTGAGTGAATCTTGTTATAAATACAAATAAAATACTCTTTGATGGAGTCAATCCGGTATACTAGGAGCTATTATGGCCATAGCTATTAAACTCGGCCCGACCCGGTAGGTCGACCCGGTGGTTGGACCGGTCCTGGTAAGGCAAAAGATCGAACTAAGAAAAAACCTAGCAAAACCTGGTTGACCCATCACCCAGGAATCCCGGCAAAACCTGGTAGAAACCTTTTTTTTTTTTCAAATGTGTTTTCTCCTAACCAGAGACCCCTTTTTTTATATATTTTTTTAGTTAGTTATTAATCCTTTTCAAAGTTCACTATATAAAAACTAGAAGAATATTTTATTTTTTCAATGTAGGATTTGAAGCCCTTTAATATATATACTCTATGTTCACAAGAAAAAGTTATTTTTTCAATGTGGGATTAAAAACCCTTTAGTATATATATACTTTATGTTCACAAGAAAAAAAATTATATTTTTTCAATATGGGATAAAAAAACCTTTTTGGTTTAAATACTTCAACTTAAAAGGATAACATAATATCTTTTTTATGTGGGATAAAAAAACATTTTGAAATAATCTCTTAAACTTCATTATTTACAACATGCATAGCATATATTCACATGGATTATTTCTTAATTTTTTCATATGAAATATTAAAATTTTAATTTTTTTTTAATTTTTTCTAGTTGATTTGGATTAACTCGAATTAACTTGTGTAATTCAGAGCCTAACTCTTTGGTCGGATTTGATAACTAAGATTATGACAGTCTTACCATCTTACTTTATGAACAAATCGATCTTTGAAATTCTCAATTGCCACATTATTTTAGTTTTAAAAACAAAATATAGAAAAACAGATCTGGCATGTTTGTGGAGGCTGGAGTGTGATAAAATTATTTATTATTAACAAATGGTGATATTCCTATTCA
>Ga0307518_10002746_pt1 | contig 12779 bp, 12 predicted proteins | sample 25_EM_MG_FD_203889 | JGI IMG/M metagenome (GOLD analysis project Ga0307518, IMG submission 203889) | Populus trichocarpa ectomycorrhiza microbial communities from riparian zone in the Pacific Northwest, United States - 25_EM | ecosystem: Host-associated > Plants > Roots > Unclassified | place...
AGCTAATGTATTCCACTCCTATAGATAGAACATATGTCTTAGCAGAATTTCTGCCAAGATCAAACAAGAATGAAAGGTATGCACTTACTTCCCGGAGAAGCAAGCAAAATCCTGCGCCGTCCTCTCTTTGCTGTCGAGGTAGAGCTTAACGGTGCAAGCCATTTGTTGCTGCATGTGGAATGGATCTCCAAGGAACTGGTCTGGTGGGGAGTGGAGAGGGAAGACTTTCAGCAGAACCAATTGTTAATTTATTAGAGAGATTGATGATAGTAAATCCTCCTCGTTAGTTAAAGAAACTAAAACATATATTAGTTTATTCAAGAAAAATCCCAACTTAATTCAATTATTAGTTTCTTTACAGGCCAAAGTCTTAGCTTTACAACTCATATTTTAAACCCTTGACCTAATCAAATAAAACCATGTGATTAGCATTAGAATATTCTTCTTGAAAATCCCATGTATTTTTTTTATAATATAGTTGAGATTTGTTTAGGAAACAATTTCTTTCCTGATGTGGATGCACCATGGTAAGGAATCAAGTCTATCTACAAAACAAGTTCTCTATTTATGAGAAAGATTGGCTCTAAATTTATTTATTTATTTATTTATTTTCGCAGTTAAATGTGAAAAGAAAATATCTCTCTTTTATCTTTTGAAAAAGGTTTAAGTCAGCTAGCAGATGAAATTCTTTTCCACTTGGTTTTTAGAGATTTGAAACTAATTCCAATCTTCTTGTAAATTCTTATTGATGTAGACTTTCTCAGATTGCCTTGAAACTTTCTTGCCCTACCAATGGTCCACTCGAAGTAAAACACACGACTTTTCCAGCATGCCTAATATTAGCTACTCAATTATATATATAAAAAAAAACAAATACTGAATAATTTTTTAAATAATTTAATTATATAAAATACTGAATAATCAAGTGAATTAAATACACTTGAAACAAATGTAATTTTCTCAATGATTTTTTTATAAACATTTCTGTCTATTCAAATATTTTTTATATGATTTTATTTTCTAATTAAAAAAAATGAATAGAGACTTATTGAAAGGACGAGACACTAGTATTAATTAAACTACAATTTACTTGAATTTATGGTTTTTATTTTATTAACCTAACATCAAGCTTCCAACACAAATACTTGAGAGAAATATCCAACAATCATAATTTTAAAAAAAAATCTCTTTAAAATTAGCTTTAGCTTTACGTATTATGATCATGCATAAACAAACGTGATTTTGTATTATATGGTAAGTTTTGACGTTTTTTATATTTATTAAGAAATTTAGTATTTATTGTAAAAATAGGGTTAAATATATTTAACAAAAAAGTATATAAATCAGCATTATCAAAGAGATAAATTTAATTTTTATTTGTTTTAAGTCAAGATAATTAAAAAAAAAAAAGTAAAGAAAGAAAATCCAAGTCCCACACGTGCGAATTTCTCTGTTAATGTTAACATTAACAGAGACAGATAAACAAAAGCAAAGACAGCAACAAAAAGCATAGTACACTTACCATTTCCTTCTCTCTCTAGATTTTTTTTATAATAAAAAGAAAGCATTTTTATTAGATCTGATTTTGATTTTGACCATAACAGAAACCCAAAAGACAGGCACTTTCAGCAACAAATTTCAGATATGGACGGTGGAGGTACGGCGGATACAGAGATGTCGGATGCCCCGGAACAAGAGCAGGCTCCACCACAACCTATGGGAGGAGGAGGAGGAGGAGGAGGTGGAGGGATGGAGAATATACCGGCAACGTTGAGTCATGGAGGGAGGTTTATACAATATAATATATTTGGAAATATATTTGAAGTTACTGCTAAGTATAAACCTCCTATTATGCCTATTGGTAAAGGGGCTTATGGCATCGTCTGGTAACTAATCTTTCTCTTTAAAGAAGATCCCACTTTGTTTTTTCATATATATTTGTGCTTTCTTGGTTTGGTTTTGGATAGGTTGAAGTTTTTGTTTATTAATTAATGGATAAAACCCACTTTTTTCCTTATAAAAGTTTTGTTTTTTTGCCGTGCTTTGAGGTGAAGTTAGGTTATATTATGCAAAATCTGTGTTTTTTGAGGTGCTTTTGTGATAATTTGTGGTTTTTAGTGTTTGTTTTTGGATAAATTTGAGGTGTTGTTTGTTTATGAATTGATTCTTTGTGGGTTCTTTTAAGGAATGAATTGGAGCTTTTGTTGATTCTGTGGTGGTGTTGTTGTTTGTTTGCTAGTTCGGCTTTGAATTCTGAGACAAATGAGCATGTGGCAATAAAGAAGATAGCAAATGCGTTTGATAATAAGATTGATGCAAAGAGGACACTTCGCGAGATCAAGTTGCTTCGCCACATGGATCATGAAAATGTCAGTGAGTAATTGATTAGTTTTATTGATGCTCGTTATGTTTCGCGCCAATGTGTTGTAGTTTTTAGGGTTTTTGATGAAATGATGAGAGTGAGAATTAGGTAAATTCGGTGACCAATCAATAAAAGTATCCAATTGATAATATGATTGAATTATTTTGCTTTGGTAGACATGAAGCCAGAGTGGATATTATTAGTCTAGCTTCCATTTAGAGACATTAGAGATTTCATCCCAAATAGAAACTGCGTGATGACAGTTATTATGATTATTGTATCACAATTAGTCATAGTTGGTAGCCCATTCATGGCACTTTTCTTTTAACTCGCATCTCAATGGTACTCCAATGAAAGTACATGACTGGATATTCTTAATTGGATTGCTGAAAATGAAGTTAAGGCCATGACTTAGGTTGAAGCTGGCAATGATTTAGTTAAGCAATTCTCATAGATTTAATCTAAAACTATCTGAGGTGGCATCAAATGGCTTTTAACCATTGGTCTGTAAAACATAGGGTTTTAAGCAGTTTCCATCCTTTCGTACAACTGTCCTTTTGATTATGTCGTAACGCTGACTGCATCCAATCCATAAACCTGGAAACAAAACAAAGTTTGTTCCCTTTTGTCAAGATCTTGAATAAAAATCCTTGTTCGTCACTTAATTTGAAAAATATCTACAAAGGGAAGATTTTATGGGAGAAAGAGGTAAATGTTATGACTTTGATGATATTTTATGTTACATCACTTGTATTTGTCATGCAGGTTGTGGCAATCAGGGATATAATTCCTCCACCGCAGAGGGAATCGTTTAATGATGTTTATATTGCATATGAGCTAATGGACACTGACCTGCATCAGATCATTCGCTCCAATCAAGTATTATCAGAAGAGCACTGTCAGGTTAGTATTAAATATTTGCTTTGTTAGAGATAAGTACTAGAAGAAAAGGGAAGAAAACAACCCAAAGCTTTATGCTAGTTATCTGAATTTTCTCATCTCCTTGGTCTTAATATGGCTCCATCTAGGGCTACTATTATGGCTGATTGACAGCCCATTATGTATTTTTCTTTCACTCAATATTCCTTTTTAAGATAAATGATTTCTGTGGTCAGCATGGCCTTTTCATATCTTTGACATATGAGAAAGGACCTGAGTTATATGAGGTCTAGTCAGCATTGAATTTCTATTGAGCCTTGCGTGACAAAAGGGTATAACGGTAGTTTGTTTGTTTGGATACAAACGTAATTTGGCAAGCTCAACTAAATACAACATCGGTATTTTTCCTTAATTTTTACTTTATCAAACTAAGTCAAAAACCTAAGGACCAAACATATTCTTCTATTTTTGTTTTGCGCAGTATTTCCTGTATCAGATACTCCGTGGATTGAAATATATACATTCTGCAAACGTCCTGCATAGAGATTTAAAACCTAGCAATCTCCTCCTGAATGCTAATTGTGACTTGAAGATATGTGATTTTGGTCTGGCTCGTGTCACCTCGGAAACTGATTTCATGACAGAATATGTTGTTACAAGATGGTATCGAGCACCAGAGCTGCTCTTGAACTCCTCAGATTACACTGCAGCTATTGATGTGTGGTCAGTGGGTTGTGTGTTCATGGAGCTGATGGATCGAAAGCCCCTATTTCCTGGCCGAGATCATGTGCATCAGCTTCGTTTGCTTATGGAGGTAAATTAATTGAAAAAGTTTTAGAATCACATCTGACTTGAATTTATTGATAATCCTTCAAATTTCATGCCTTCTATCCTTTTGAAAACAAGGGGGGCAATCTCCTCTTCTTCTTTTTTTTCACAATCTTGAAAAGAATTTGGTGTAAACCATAGTTCGGTAATCTTGACCTGAAAGTAAGTTATTTTGGCTGCATTTCTTAGATAGACACCTTTAAGTGGCCTTTAGTTATATCTCTCCGGTTCTTGATTATTATATGCCATTACAAATTTAGTCAAATGCGTGCAGAAACTAGTTAATATTACACATTTTCAAATAGGCGTATGGATATATAGTATCCATGTGTCATCTTCTCAACACGAAGTTTTGCAATTTATGATTGATCATTTCTAATCCTTGCAGCTGATTGGCACCCCATCAGAGGCTGAGTTGGGTTTTTTGAATGAAAATGCAAAGAGATACATTCGGCAACTGCCACTTCATCGCCGTCAGTCATTCACTGAAAAGTTCCCAACTGTCCACCCGGCAGCTATTGATCTTATTGAAAAGATGTTAACTTTTGATCCTAGACAGAGGATTACTGGTGAGTTTGTTTCCTTGACCTTAAGTGTGTGTCAACACCATTGGAATTACTCGTGTTAATTTTTGTCTTATTTTTCTTGGTCTTTGGTCTGACACAAATGATTCACATTGCTTAGTTGATATGTATTCTCTTAGGAGATTGGAAATGGGATCTTGTGGTGCTTTGATTGTTATTTATAGTCTTACACTGACTGTTTATTTAACAATTAATGTCATGAGTGACTTTGAGAATTAAAAACCCTAGTTTTACTTTCTAGCCTTTGCTTCAAATAAATTATAATTATTGGGAAATACAACCCTGCATCCGTTTGCACACCAGGCAATTTGAGTTCTCTTTGTTTTGACTGTAAAACTCAATGATACATGGTAGTCAATGGAACTCCAACCTGCAATGGTTTTATTACCAATTGGTGAAGCCTCTCTCCCCCTGCACCTTTGTTCCCTTAATTCAAAGTTTCTTTGTATCTGGCAGTAGTGTATAAGCCTGTATGGTTCATCTCACTTAGATAAGTGGCAAGTCATGGTATTGAGGCATGTAAATGGGTGGAGTGGACTTGGGGGAGGGGAGGGGAGAAAATGTCATTGCATTATTATCTGCCAAAAACTGTAAATCTCAAAGATTTTCGTGCATTACTGCATTTGGGAGAGCAGAGATCCTTTTGTTGCTTGCAATTTTATAGGAACTAGAACATATTTTTGTGGCTTTGGATCTCAAATTGGGGGTACAGTTCTAGTTTCCGTTGGGGATTGTCAGTCTCCTGTCTAGGAAAGGAATGCTACCAGCATCCTTTGGGAAGTGGTCTAGGGCATGCGTCAACTTCACTTTTTGGATTGCCTTCTTGTTGCTAAAAATGCAACTATGCAAGTCTAAGTCTTCTGTGCAGCTATCAACTCACGCTGTGCTGACCTTTGAAAAACTGGAATTGGTTTGCTGACTTTCTTGCATGTGGGGTCGCTGATTCTATGTCACCGTTCCCCCCTGTTGAAATTCTGTGTGCACAAGTCTACAAATTATTCTTGGTCTTCAGAGAAGAAAAAAATAAACTGTGTGCCAACGTTCAGTTAGGAGAAATTTTAAAACATATAACAGATGTGATGTTTAGGTTAAGTGAATAAGAGATTCCTTTTCTGATGAGGTAAATATGCAATAATCTAGATATCACTTGGATTGATCATCCATACCAGCTGGAGCTTGACTCCAATTTAAACTGGACTTTAATAGAATTACACTTATATTATTCAATGGCTGATAAATTCATGAGTAGATAATGGTAATAGATAAAAATCTAACAGGAGGCACATGGAGACATGTTCCCTTCTTTGTCTTTCTTATATCGAGATAGTAACCAAACACTACTTAAATGCTCCTATAGCTTTTCCTTAACTGATTTTTTTTTTTTTTTTGCTGAACATGATATTGTTACATGTTATGATATTACATTATTTTGATATCCTGCATACTATTTCTCGTCTTTCACATAAAATTGTTGTCTTAGATTTCTGAAATGCACTTCAAATAATATCCATTCCTCTTAATTTGTTGCAGTTGAGGAAGCACTTGCTCATCCATACCTAACATCGCTTCACGACATCAGTGATGAACCAATCTGCATGACCCCCTTCAGCTTTGACTTTGAGCAGCATGCACTGACTGAAGAACAGATGAAGGAACTTATTTATCGGGAAGCTCTTGCATTCAACCCTGAATACCAGAACTAGTGACAATGAGTCATTTAATCATTGTGACTGGTCAGCTTGATTTCCTTGATTTATATGTTTTCTAGTGATTTCTTTCATGGTGTAAATACGTTCCATCCAAAACCGGGTGGTTCCTGAATCGAATTATTTATTATGGACAGAATTCAGGGGAACAAAACAATTAAAATGGTGTTTGTGTCGGCTGTCGCAGTGTTGTTCTTTCTATTGAATTGAGCCAACTTTTTTCCTGGCACTAACTTTCACATATGAAATATTATGCATCACTGGTTAGCGTGCCAGCTTCTAATTATCCCTGTCTTGCAATTCATGGACGATGCCCTATGATAGCCTTCGCATGGTGCAACCATTCACCATCCTTGTTATGTTTTCACTTCTCATGTTCATGTCAGTTAAAACAGAGAAGGGGAAAAGGAAAACTACAGGGTTCTTCGCGAGTCTGAACAACCAGCAGGAACATCACAAGCATAAACTCAATGTGTTCTCATTTATTACATCACTGCTCAATTTATATGATACATCTCACATACTTGATTAAGAGTGTATTATCATAATATTCTGAAAGAAAGTGTACTATCATAATATTCTGAAAAGAAATGTTGGGACTGAATTTTTAAGGAGAAAAATTTGGAATCAAATTAATAGCATTACAAGCTCAGTGACTTGAAAAGGAAGAAGCAATTGGATACATATTTGCTCAAAGCAAATTGCTGGAAAAATTGCTATAAAGAACAAGGCTATTGATATCCTCTTATAGGAAGAGACATCTGTGGGGTACCCTAGATAATCTTTGATCACGCCATCAGTTCTTCAAGCTTCCAAAGAATTTAGAAAGTGGCACAGGCCCAGCAGCCTCTTCATCATCAATACTGGAGTGCTTGGTTCTTGACTTGCGCTTCTTTTCCTTCGTTTTTCTAGACCTTGACTTTGATCTTTTTGATTCCCTCTCATCTTCACTACTTGAAGAATCCGAGGATGAACTGGAGGAGCTAGAATCATCGGATCTCCGCCTCGAATGCTGCAAGGTAATGCAAGATGATCAGGGTCCATTTCGAGTTTATATACCTAGGGAATGAGAAATTCATAGCAGTAGAGATGGAGGTAGGGAGGATAGTAATGATCAATCAGGAAGACTATACAGTAGACATTTGATAAAAGAACGCATGCATTTGGCAGAGACAAGAAACAGAAACAAATTCATGCAACAGCAAGACAGGAAAACTAGCTACCCTCTACTAACAATAACCCAGAGAGAACTTCACAGGGCTAACCAGCCAAACTCTTCAATTTGGAACTTCTTTCCAGATGATGAATATCCAAAAATCCCTGAATGACAATTAGTCTACCAGGAGTCATGCTATCTTAATCAGATAACAAGATCTTATCTGACCATCAATGGCACATGGAGGACCGCCTGTTCTGCATAAGGAGATATTATTCTAGGTGTATTTAGTTTCATTAAGAAAAAACTAGCCCAAAAAAGTAACATGGACTTTTCAATAAGATTGATAAAATCAAATTAGGCATCGTAGTTTTGAGTCACGTCAAATTGTAATATTCTAGAGTCTAGACAATGCATTCAATTAAAAAGTAAAACTATTAGAAAACTCAGGCACCTTTCTTTTTTTACTGCTGCGTTTCTTTGAATCTCTGTCCTTTCTATCTGCAAGAGCACATCTCAAATTTAGAAGAGGGGAAGAGGATTGTTACACAGGAAGAAGATACATCCATATACATACCCTTTTGATGACTAGATTTGCTACCAGAGTGATTCCGGCCATGAGCAAGTTTGCGTGCCCTTTCAGCATCCAATTGAGCTCGGTACTCCCTCATCATTCTATCCTTATCTGCTTCTAGTTCCCCCTTCCTCATTTCATCCTCCTAGTAAATACAGAGCACAAATTCAGCTTTCATAAAAAATCTAGAAATATTGAATCATCATTTAAAACTACATCAATATGTTTAAGCATGCATCAATCATGTTACAAACAAATATGATGCACAACTAATAGTTGCACAAACAGCAAGATAGTTGGGAGAGAAGATAGCATATCCACAGATTACCTTTTGCTTTTTCTTGTACTCTTCCCAGGTTACTGTGTGAGTTGTATTAAGGCTGGCCAAACGAGCAGCATGCCACTCTGGTGAATGAAAAGAACCATCCACCTGCGACTCGCCTCATCAGAAATGTTCCATGAAAATAAAAAATAGTAAAGAAGACGCATTCAAAATACAAAAACTACACTTAACTGCACACCCGTATCTCTTTATTTCTTTACACGCACACACAATTACAGCACCCAAAAAACTATAGAAGAAGAATTATTGCGCTTAATACTATAAACAAGCATGCACAACAGATACAGAAAAAAATGCCTAGTCATACTGTCATGCCTAGTTCTTTTTCTTCTTTTTTTGACATATAAGCGTTAATGACATATTCCCAACAGTTAGGATGGCCTATCTCTAAGAAATCAAAGTCTAAGGATCATCCTTGAAAAGGTCTTATAACAATGCAAGTTAAAATATTTTACAAGAAGGAAACAAAAATTGTTTAAGAAGTAAACAGAACCACAATTCAACAAGCAAAAAGCAACCTGTATGGCACACTAGCATCACATCAGAGCAGCTCAAGGCTATACAGCAACAAGATAAGCTTCAAGGAACATTATACAACATCCTAAGTACAATGGCGAAAACACACTTTTACTCTTAACCACCCACCAGGATGATAAAATAGTTGAAGGAGCTTACAATTAGTGTTTACCAAATCAATTAACTACCACTCAAATCCCAAAAAGAATATACAATTAAATAAACTAACCTAGATGCTTACAAAACTCATATTCTTAGTTGCCCCAAAGCATCCAACTTTCCCGGCATCTTATGAATATCAATAAGCCAATAATCATGCTCACAAATCCACAATAGAAAATCAACAATAGAAACAGTAATGTTAATCCATTGGCAAAAATTATTCAATAAACACTAAAGATTATGCAAAGCAACAAAAATCAAAGCAAAGAACAAAACTTTAACACAAAAATTACAAGGCAACAGGCAATATAATAATAAAATACAGAAAATTGAAGATGGGAATTTAAAGAATAGTATGAAACGGGACAAACCATGCCATCTTCAATCTCTTCAGGACCACCAGAGCTGGAGCCAAGCCTGGCTCTTTGCATAGCTTTGTAAGCTTGATTTTTACCCATTTTGAGAAATCTAAGAGAAACCCAGATGAGAAAACAAGGGGAATTGCAAGAAAGATTGAGTTTTTAAGAAAAAATTGTGACCCAGAAAGAGAATCAAGAGGGATTTTGGAGAGAGATTAGGGTATTATTAACGGTCCAGAACCCATGAGAGAGGGAGGGAGGGAGGGAGGATGTGGGGGTGTTTGGTTTAAGTTAATAGATGTGCGGGTGTTGTCGTTGTGAAAAGGCCCTTTGGTTTTATAATATAGCCGGAAACGCTTAGGGTTATTGCTGGTATAATATAGCCGGAAACACTTGGTTTCGTTTGTTTCGGTGGGAATGCCGTGTGGCTTGTATTTTGCACGAGAATTCTCAATTAAAATCTTAGTTATCAAAAAATTATACTTCATAAAATCTCTTACAGTTTATTTTTTTTAATTCATAACCACAAAAACTGTCATAATTTCAAATATATATTTTATATGATAATGAATTTATTCCTCATGTTATTATTATATTATTAGGTTCCAATTATGAAAAGATTGGAAGTAAGGTTTTCTCTTTTTACAGTGATATTTTTATAATAAATAATATTTGTTTATTAATTTATGTTTCAATTTATATTAATTCAATCTTGAAATATATATTTTTAATATTAATTAGTTTATTTTTAGCTTGAATAAAAAAATTAAACATAAAAAATAATATTTAGATTGTCAAAAGAATTTTAACATTATTATAAAACTTAGTATAACGACTTAAATTTAAAAAATCTTAACCCAACTACTTTGTTAATTTAAATTTTAAATTAAATTATATAAGAGTTAATTTATATAATTTTATTTATTAGATAGGTATTAAAAAAAAACAAAGGATAAGATTAAATAAAAATTTTATATTAAAAAATCCCATCCAGCAGTACTACCAGCTTTTACACCATATGCTATCAAGAAATGAAGAAATCTCGCATTTGTGCGTATTACCTTTTATAATTTCCTCTTATGTATTACACGTTTAGTTCCAGAATCAACTGATTCTAATAACTTCTACACGAGTTCTACACCAAATGATCCTTGTAACTATTTAACAATGAACCCTAATTATCCATAAGTCATAAGTCCAGCTGTAACAATTTGCGATGCCTATGAAGTTTCCAAAACAGTCTTCAGGTATCGGTAGTGTTGTCCTCGATCCCATGCAAGTTAACTGCAAATCTCGAGATGGATGGCCTCAAATGGCCGTTCCTAGCTTCAGCCACCTTCATGAGAGTATTCCATGTCAGTGCTACAACGACTTCCACTCGTGTCGGTTGGCGTTTCAGCAGCTCCGAACCACCAAGACTAGCATTGACAACGGCTGCTTTCAGCTTTGATGTTGCTGCGCCTTCAAAAACAAACCTTTTAACCAGAGCCTTGTGATTAGCTTTTAATATCTCGTGGTGGAATATTTATAGGATTAGTCATATCTCTTGCAGGAAAGATGGAGCCCTGTTGAAAATTCGGGCAATACTCTACTTTATCAATCCCGATTCGGCAAGCACCAGCGAAAGCATTAATAAATGCAAACGCCGAGAATGCATCAAGGATCCTGTGAGGAACACCTACACCAATGGCTAGTCCACCACATTCAAACATGTTGAATTGGACAGTGACCAAAGGGGTGTCATCAGTTGATTTAGCAGCTCAATTTCATGCTGATCTACTCTCTCAAGAAGCTCAGAGAGGCTTCTGTTTACATGGACTTCCAAATATTCAGCTCCCTTTTCATTACAATCAATTGAAGCACCATCTTTTATGTATCTGCCTGCTAATGGATAGAAAAGGGTTAAGACTTCTGATAGCGATTGTGGCAACTGTTTGCTTCTTTCTTCATTAATGTTGACATGGCCATGTTCTTGATCAGCTTCGGCTGGATAGAAGAAGATACGGGGCACGTTCAATGATGGAGCAATTTGTGATATGGGTGATTTCTGAAGAAGCTCTTGATTTTTATAGAAGTTGTTTTTTCTGTACGTAAACAAAACAAGACATTTAATACAATCTCCCTCGCATTACGTTCATGTTGTTTTTTCAATTCTCCTGAGCTTCATATTAAAGAAACCTGATTACTGTAGAGAATGTAATCACGTAATGATCGCAGGCACAGAATTTGTATAGCTTTTGCTGCTGTCTGCGAATTCTCAAGGATATTTTTTTAAAATTAGCACAGTTTTTTTCTAAATCTTGGCGGAATAATATTATTTGAGAAAGATTTACTGAAATAGTATATTTTCATCTTGTTGTATTTTAGAAGCGCCATATTTATTAAATGTCATTATTTCTAAGCGCGACAAGATAATTGTCGGGCTTTAGAATAGAAATGTTGGTTTTTTAAGCGTGACACGGTGAAATTCTAATTATCTGGCTCAACTAGTTAGATTCAATTTTGTTAATTAGTTGATCATTTCAGATAAAAACCATAATTTAATGAATTTTTTCTTTCAAATGTTGTATGAATTAAAATATACATATTTATTCAACTTGCAGACTAAAAATTAAACTCCAATTAAAATTTTAAAAAGTTGTTATTCACATTGTAGTTGTTCTCTATTTTTCAATATCAATGATGTAGTCGGGCTTGCGATAACGAGTGATTTTAAACAGTCAGGTATGAATTTGTCATAACTAAATGAGGATTTGCTCCAAACATATTACGTGGATGGTCTAACAGATATATTTATGAACCAGTGGAACAAGTTTAGATTCAAGAGGAGGTCTAGTCGTGCCAGACCAAAATAACAGTTTGAAAGGGCCATAATTTTTTATCCAATTGTTGGATAGCGCTCAAATTTTTAGAAGAGCTTTTGGAGGTTGTTTTCTCTATAGTAGTCACTGCATCGCTACTATTTTAGTAGTTTTAAGATTTTTCTTATTATTTTTAGAACCAATCAACCAATTTCACTGACCATTATGAATTGGTCAACCGGTTAAATTAGATAGTTGGAGTTTTACATTGTAGCGCTTCAGAAGCGTGATAAGGTGAAAGTATATTATTTCATCAAAACTTTTTGCTCTAATGTTAATTCGCCAATTGTTTTGATTTTATGTGCTAATTTTCCAATTTGTCTAATTCTGAAGCTGATACAATTAAAAAAACACGAAGCTGATACAATTTGTTTATGATCACCATCATGTATTTTTAGGCAGATCACCCCAGACAGAAACTAAATGGAAGGCCTTAAATGGCCACTTTA
>Ga0307518_10002749_pt1 | contig 12771 bp, 7 predicted proteins | sample 25_EM_MG_FD_203889 | JGI IMG/M metagenome (GOLD analysis project Ga0307518, IMG submission 203889) | Populus trichocarpa ectomycorrhiza microbial communities from riparian zone in the Pacific Northwest, United States - 25_EM | ecosystem: Host-associated > Plants > Roots > Unclassified | place...
GCAGCAAAGATTAAAAAGAACAACTTTCCAACCTGAAACATTCTGGCCGTAATTTGCGTACTCCATAAACTGAACATTATTGGAGTTAACAAGTCTCAAAAAATCACTAAAATCAATCCTATGAGAGTTCTCAGGATCCCATTCCGTTCCTTTTAACTTTCCTCGCATCATCAACAATGCCCTGCTCCAGTTTGAAGCCATTACTAGATTCCTCTCTAATTGTATATCTGCCTTTCTCTCCAATTCTTCCAATTTATTAATTCTTTTTCTTTCTGCTTCTTTCAGTTTCTAAAAAGTTACACAGAAATAAAGTTACAATCTTTGAGAGGTTTTATAAATAAAAATTTTAAAAATGTACTTTATTGTTACCAAATCATAGAAATACAAAGATAGCCCTTCTGTTTTCTTCTCTCACTTTCTGAGAGACCAAACAGTGGTTCATTTTCGGAAAAAAATAAAATAAAATATTTCAGAACTTGGGGATAGATAAATATGAATTCAGGACCGTGTAGCTACATTTTCTTTCCGCACTTTCTCAGTGGCCAAACAAAACTTAATTTTTTTGGGAAATAAATAAATCAAGTAAATATATATATAAAAAACTGAAATTTCCAGTTTCCTAACAAATGAAATGAAAAACAGCGTAATATTAAAACAAAAATAGAAAATTCACTTCATTTTTTTTCCCATGAACTTTCCCTGTAACCAAACAGAACCCAACTTTGTTATAAATAAAATAAAAAATAAAAATACTAATGCATAAAAAGAAGTGAGGAAAAGATAAGTAAAAACCTCGAATAACTGTGTGGACTCGGGGTCTTCTTCAGCTACTTGTGCTGAGTTAGAGGAAGAGGTAACCGAGTTAGAAGAAGAAGCAACAAAGGCAGTGAATTTAAGTGACTTGTGATTTCTAAAGAGAAGTGAGTGACGATCTCTGAAGCTTAATTTGGTTTTGAAAACAAGCTTATGAGGGAATTGAATGGCTAGAGATGAATATGGGATTTGAAGAATTGAATTCGAAACGAGGGATTTCATTTCTCTACTACTAGAATTTATTATTAGAATACTATCAGTTTGAAGAGGAAAGGAAAAGGAATTGGATTCCTCTCTCTCTCTCTCTCTCTCTCTCGGGAATTCAGTTTAATGAATAGCAGCGAATGTGGGTTTGGATTAGAAATGAGTGTTTGGATTTTTGTTTTATTTGTTGCCCATTTCCTTCTCTGGGTTTTTGTGTAGGGGTTTTGGGATGAGAAGAAGGTGATGATCCATGATAAACCTTCCAACGGTGCCGTTTTAAATGGTAGGGATATAGGAGGATACAAATGTTATTACAACTATTAAATAATATTATTTCTTTACACCTAAATGTTTATTTTCTTAATATGATATTTGAAATCATTTTTAATATTGTTCATAAAGTTAAGAAATTATAGTTTTAAAAAACCTCAATATGATAATTGAATTCATTTAAAAAAACTTGCATATAAAAACTTAATATATAATTCAACAATTTACAAATTCATCGAGCCAAAATAATCCTAGTTGTAAAATCTACATCAACAAACTTAGTTCAATTTAGATTAAAAAAGTAAAAATAACTTAACCCAGCCTGATAAAAATCTTAAGTCAATCCAAAATAAAAAAACCTATTCAAAACCGAACTTTTAATTCATTGAATTTTTTTTTAAAAATAAATTATCAAAACAATATTATTTTAATTTTTTATTTTAATCATAGTTAACCTTTCTAACTTATAACCTAATATTGCCCCGGATATAAAACCTTTAAAAACTATATTATTAAAGTGTTGTGTGACAGAAAAGAAGGTTTTACATATCCAATTTTTTTTTCTTTCATGCCATAATACCTCATGTCAAAAATAGTAGAAACATGGAATTTATTGTTAAATTAATATTTAAAAAAAAATCTCATGACCCCAGGAAAAAAAAGAATCCCAATGGACTCGATTTCAAAAGAAAAAAAAAAAAAAAGAGATTTCTTTCTTTACTTTCTGTCCCAACAAAATGGATAATCGAATGAAATGCTCTCAGGATCACAGTGGCCAGACGGACACAAGGGGGGGCTGATAAATTTCGGTCAGCACTCACATGAGATACAGTGTTTTACATACCAAACCATGATATGGGGCTCTCCTTGAACCGAATAATTCAAACAAAGAATATTAGTATAGGAGTGATACAACAACGAAATCTGGGTTTTCTGCTAGTGGCCATGCAAGTCCTTCTCCCCTCCTCTAACTCTGCTAATGTTAAGAACTAAGAATGAATGCTGGCTAGGCTCCATCGATTTTGGTTTAGACAACCAGCTAGGTTGTTGTTGATTTTAGTCACCGCCATACACTAACGGATACAAAACTTTATGTAACGTCTAACTTGAGGGCATTAACTTCATTTCTAACTGCTTTCTTTGATCGGCAGATACACTCTGGATATGGATTCTCATAGAAAGATTCTTCAGTCCTCAAACGTGCTCGGCCTTTTATTCCTGGCAATGGACCATGTCTTTTTCTTGGAGCTCCTTGCCTGCAATTTTGATTAAAACAAAGTGAGTCCCTGCAGTTCCTCTGAGCATGTTTAATCGAAACATCTTACAGCTGCATAAGCAATTTGTATGTTTACAAATCATGATGAACAAAATGCAACTATTTCAATTATCAAAAGTACAAGCAGTGTGGTACAGAATGGTTGGCGATTACACGATGCAATTGAGTACAAAAAATTAATAGAGATGCACAACAAAAACGAAAACACAAACACAGAGAAAAAAAGGAGGAGCAGAAATAGACAATAAACTTTCAATAGAGTTACCTGTTCTTGTGCATTTCTTGAACAAGGTGAGAAAATGAGGACCCTAATTTCAGCTCTCCACTTTCTAGCTTATCAAATAGTTCAACAAGTCCTTTCCTGGATCACATTATTCACACAAGGGACAGGAGATAGTCAGAAGGAATTATATACAGAATGCAGTGCGTGCGTGTGCATGTGCAAGCATGTGTTATGTATTCCCACACACACAGAAAGAGGAAAAGGAAACTAATTTATATCAACATCCATCTTCAACCACAATTCCAAAAACAGAGGGTGCCTTGTGCAAATCCACATTCAATTTTGTGCCAGCATTTGATTCTTGATTCTTATCATCAAAAGGCGTATAAGAAGTGGGTTACCCATATAAGACCTAATTTTCAGTTCCCATGCAACCCTAGTTGAATTCAATAACACAACACCGTGACTGGGTCCATACCTGTCTGGGTTGATTGTCCTGCGGTGTCCTAAGAATCTTCTGTGGCCCTCAACAGCTCTGGCCATATTACCTGAATGAGAGGGAACAAAGACATTGCTCTCTACAGAAATAATATAATCAAGTGCTGCAGTTTGACTGCCATGATTGGCAAATGGTTCTAACTCCTTTGCTGTAGCCAATGCTTCCTGATATCAACCCGACAACCACTTCATTGTTACTGGCAGTTTTGATGGCATCAAACCATGTCAATGAAATTAAATCATAAAATTATCATCAAACCTTGGAAATTATATTTGGGAAGCGAGACTTAAGTTCTGAAAGGCGAGCTTCGCCGCCATAAATTTCCCCCGATGCAATATAAATTGTTGTTATTGGAGGATACCCAAGAGATTCAAGAAATATTCCCACCTCTTTCGGAGTTAGAGGGCAAAAGCCTCCCACCCTCTGTTCTGTTGAGTTTATCTTTTTAACCTTCCAATGGTTAGTATTCTCCCTGAGAAAAATGACAAGATAAGCATAAGTTATTGATAAACAAATATATCTGACAGCAAAAGAAACACTTATCATAAGACTTTGGCATTCTCTAGTTAACTACGTCAACATAATAGAAAACAAGACCCATCTTCTCTAAGTTTCAGACATTAAACCAATTGAATTTTCTTGTACACTGTTCAACAACAATCTCGATAATGAAGTTATCATGGATATCTCTTGATATAGCAGGAATGCATCCTCAAACAGCACTCAAAATTTGAGAGAGTCCTGAGAGCATATCATCATTTCATATTTATTATTATGATCTTGAAGTTGAGGACAATTAGAAAATGCTAATGATTGCTCTCAGCATTTCAGATTTATTACTTGGATGTTGAAGTCAAGGACAACTAGAAAATGTTAATATGAGGAAGCCCTAACTGCTATATCCTTGGCTGATATATATGGATTATATGTCTATCTATCACACTTGTATTTCAGAGACATGCCCACGCACAAACACATCCTCACCTCATTATTCGCAGCTCTTCAGATTCTGCCTCAGTCAGCCCATATGTACAGCCAGTAAAGGAGAGCATGTCCTTCTCATATCTCAGATGGAGAGCAATGTATCTTCCGCTGTGTGATCTCAGACGCTCCACAAGCTTCTGTGGTGTCATCGTCATGCATTCTCAGAACCTAATTTAGCAGGAATCCCCATAGGAGACCTCAATGCATCAATACTGAAAATGAATGTAAATTCAAGATCATGCACATTGAGTTTTAATCTTTTAAATCATGAGTATCTAAAATGGTAATGGGTAATGCCTTTCAAAGTTCAGTGTTGAAAATTCTTGGAGACTTCAGCCATTTCAATTGGCATAATTCACCAGAATCCAGTTTAAACTTGAGCAAAAGTTACAGAGGTGCTAATAGAAGAGGACAAGTGTTCCAAACCTTTCCTAGAATTTCAATTGAGGGAGAAAAACGGAGAGCACGGTATAGAGCACGACATCTCAACCTCTGTATATCAAGAGGCAAATCATTGTTTGCCAGCCGGGAATCTGACTTCGCAACATGAATTACCTGCAGAGATTAAGATATTGCCATGATCAAACATTTTAATAATAGCAGAAGGCCCCAGAACTAATGTGCAGGGCTTATGCAAGAAAAGTGCTTATTCACACACCTAAAGTACAAAACCTGACACTTTCATGAATTGTTTTTTTGAAGTGACTAGACATCTTCATGAAGATAAAATAAACCCATATGACAAGGAACGTATTGCAAACATGTTTATGGACTAGATAGACAAGGCCAAACCTGAAAAGAAATCCATGAATAAACTTAGATGCATTAGATATGAAGCTTGACAAAAACATCAATAACATAAAATCAGATTTTGGATCAGACTCAATTGGTCATATAATTCGACAGGCTGAGTTCTTATAGAGACCCACTTTGTCAGACATCAAACCATATAATCTTTCAAATAGAATCTTCCAAAATTAGGCTCAAAAGTTGTTGTTTTTTCTATTTTAATTATTTTCCCAGTTAATTTCAGATTTTAATTATTTGTTTCTTACTTAGCTTAGGTTTCTTGTTTAGGTCGGTTTTAGGATCTATTTAGATAGTTGTGGTGTTGTTTTAACATCAGATTATTATTCATATATTTTTTAATAAAACATAAGACATTTTCTCTATTCCTTTATAGTGTTTAAGGTTGTAAGTTTAGGGCTTGAGAACCCTAACTTTTATCTTCGCTATCTGCTGCGTCAATATGCCCCCTATTAGAAAATGCAATAACTATTCCGTAGACTGTACCAAACTTCATATATAACTACCATACGATTACTTGACACCTTTCTCACATGCAAACACAACAAAATCACACAAAATTAGCATGCATGGGAATGGCAATTTGTGGTGATCTAGAATGTGGGGGAAGCAACAACAACAATGAAATACAAGATATGACAGTAGGTTCTTCAACACTCCAAACATCCAAAACAAAATCTTAAGTTATTAGATGGCAACACACACATTAAATCAGAGAAAATCACAATTACAACCAACACGAATCGATCAACACCTTCTCACAAAGTTGTCCTTTCTGAAGCAAAAGGGAAAAAGAAAAAGGAACACCAAAACAATGATTTTGGAGACAGGGAAAAAAAGGGGTTGAAGCAGACTGTACACAAGCAGTTTTCCCATTTCAACTATGTTCATAAGATGTAAAACAAATGAACTAAGTGCATATAGCATGTAAAGAGGTTTCATCCTAGTGTGTGCATAAAGCAAGTTGGATTAGATAAAAACATCTAGTTTCAATTTCTGCTTATTTTTATAACAAGCATGCACCAACTGCTCTTCTAATTTCACTGTACTTGAAATCTGAAATTCACGGTTCTAAATTAGACGATTATATATGCAAAGCAATAATTTCATATACATGTCAATCATTACCATCATTTGTACTCAAGACTACTAGAGGTTGAAAAAATTAATCTCCTTTACCTGATAGTCCTTCCATAGTCGAGCCATCTCTTCGTAGTAACCCATGCCAGACCAGGAAGTGAAGTGTTTCCTGGCCCGAGGAATTGACTCCAATTCCTTCGGAAGCGCCTTAACAATCCTTACATCATCTTGTAAGGTTGTAATGAAATGAAGCTCATCAAATATGTCTGAAAATGTGCTGTACATTTGGGTCATGTTAAGTGAACAATTTAGTAGGAAAAAGAAGAAAACTAAAAAAGAAACAGGGGAAGTGAACTGAAACATTTCAAAAGAACACCATATATGATTGCTAAAAGAACACCTCGTGTCTTGCCAGAATGACCGTTTATCCAGTTGAGGGATGACTAAGGTAGCGTTCATAATGTGTGCCACAGCCACCATGTCTGAGATCTGCAGGAAGACAAGGTTATTGAGTTTATATAGATGAAATTATTCAGCCAGAATTAGGCTGTAATCTAGCAGAAATGTGAAGCCCCGTTCACATATTCACCAGTTACCAGTAGTTCACAACACTATCCTGTGGTTATATTACATTTTTATCTTGCATGTGCTCATCCAAGACATATATGAAACAATGGACAGCATACTTCAAGCATCTTCCCATGCATTTGCAATGAGTTAACTATTCACAAAATATTCATTCATTGAATAAACCTTCATTACTATACTTCATTATGAATAAGGGAGATGTATGATTGCATAAAAGATACTTTGAAAATTCATAAATGATACTTATTCAGAACCTTTTTGGCATCTTGCTATCAAATGAAAAGGTCGTTTTGGTACTTTGAAATTATGGACAGGATTTAACACCCAATAACATAAACCATTAAGAGAATGAATGCAGAAGACAGTAAGCAAAATACCGATGGTATTGAACTTACACCAGTGCGCATTTGATTTAGTCCTCCGTTGCTTCTCACAGTTATATAGTGATCTGATCCTTGGGCAGCTGACATTTGCAAGTTGAATTTAGAAAAGACTAGAGAGAGAAAGAGAAAGCCAAAGAAAAATGAAAAAAGAATTCATACATGGACAAGGTTCCAGGCTAGTGCATTACTCAACAACCACACATGATACACCTAGTATCCTTTAATTTAAAGGGGAAAAAACTAAAAAAAAAAAAAAACTATTGAATAAAAAAGAAAGCAGGTTCATGTAAATGTTAATTACAAATTGAAACTTGGGACAGATGGAAAGACCCATACAAACAGAAAAGGAAGGCACAAGTATATGTTTATTTTTTAAACCTTTATGTCTAACTGTTGGCTTGATACATGGGTGCAAACCATGGCTTAGAGAAGCACCCCAAAGGTTTTCATCTGACACCTGCAAAATTAGAAGCAGAGCAGCCTTACTTTCTTTAAAATATTAATACCAGTTATTTTCTAAAAAGGATATGAGCTCTCTAAAGCTTGTAGCAAACATAGAATGATATTTTTCTATTGTATTTTAAAAATGAAAGGTGCAAGAAGAATTTTGTGACATGTTTTGATAAGCCACTTTACATGAAACAATCTTTATTTGTCATAATAACCAAGCACAAAACAGATTCAATGCATTCAATATTGACATGAATGTAGGTCCATCTCACAGTAGTCCTCCCACATTAATGCCTTTCAACAGCCTCCTCAAAATGCTCAAAAGACAGAACCATGTCTTCAAAAGTTTGCAATTACATGGATACTGACCTCTGTTTCTAATTTGACATTCACAGAAACTTCTGCTATCAATTTATGCTCCTTCCCACTTGGATTCATTCCATTCTTAACTACTACGTTTATCATTTGTCTGTTCAATCTACATTTAGCTTCCAGCCTTTTTCAAAGTTAAAGGGAATTCAAGTGACATTTTTTACTTTACTTGGGATAAATTCTTGACAGAAGCATGTACAACTTCCTCCAAGGTGAACCCAGAAAAGTTCAGGTTCAGGTTCAGGTTGATTAGGTGTAGTTGGAACATTCTAACTTCCCCATGATCCAATCAGCAATCTCCCAAGTGATTTTTATCCCGAAAAAACCAAAAGAAAATTCAAGCACGCAAGTACAGTTTCCTGGACGAAACCATTACTACTCAACAACAATCATGAAAGAAACACCTGATTATCCAAGGCCAAAAGCTCAAAACTCCTCGCATTAAAACAAACAAATAAAAATGAAAGAGACATTTAACATTTCCCTTTGAATTACTAATTCTCAAATATCAATCACTACAAGAAACTCCATAAAGAATTCAGCAGTTCTCCAACTGATAAGAAATTCAATCTCCCTAACATCACTGAATCAGCAAATCCAAAAAAAACTAATCATCATAATCTCATAAACCCAACTAAAAACAATTCAAGAAGAAAATAACTAACATTAACAAAAAAGAAAAGAAAAAAGAAAGCGCAATTCTCCAGATAACAAAAGGAACCAGTGAGACTACAAAAAAAAATCAAATTCATCTCTACCCATTAACAAATGCAGCCCAAGAAGCAAAACCCTTTTCTCAAAATTAAGAAAAGAGAACCGTAACAGTACCTGCTGCTGCACAGATTGAGATTGTTGGGGTTCTTCAAGTCTTGTATCATCTTTCAATATGTCATCTTCCTTTGGGGCAAATCCATAAAGTAGAAGGAAAATAGAAAAAACAAAAGCAAAGATTGTGAAGAGAGCTGTCGTAAGAATATATTGTCTTCTTGAGAGAAATCTTCTGAAATGGGGATATCCTCTGTTGTTTGCCATTTTCTTCCACGATTGCCGGGAGTAGCAGCAGCAGTTAAGGTAGATCTCTCTCTTTCACAGGCACTTCGGAAATCAGAATGTACCAGAGAATTCAATGGGCTTGGTTTTCCGTTTTTTTTTTATGTCCATATAGGAAAATTACAGCATACGGGACAGAATTTAAATTTAGAAGCACAAGCCCAAATATGTTAACAACCTGAAGAATGGGCCTATAAATCTTGGGCCAGATCACTAGTTGATTGGTCAACTATATTGAATCTCATAATTGTGGAGTAGCAACCTCGAAAGTGAGAAACCCTATAATCTTCATAACTTCATGCCTAATTTCAATCTCTTTTTATATGAAATCATTTTATTTTATTTTTCCAAAACCTGAAGATCTTAATTAAATTCATATGAGAACATTATATATATAAGGTCTTAAATACTTAACTTGTAAATTTTATAAACATCATTTCAAATAATTCTAAACCAATTTTTTTATTACAAAGAAATCGGATTCATGTCTTTTGCTTTTCAATGTAGATTAGAAAAAATGAAAACAGGTTTGTGCCCTATTAACTAGCTTAATTCATAAATCTTATAAGACATCATTTTAAATAACCTTATATCATTTTTTTTTAATAAAAAAACTCAATATAAGCTGATATGGGGTTCTTTTGGATGTATCTAATAAAAAAAGAAAACTTAATATATTTGGTAATACGGTAAGAAAAATAGAAAGTTTGCTTTACAAATAAGATGAAGAAAAATAAAAGAAAATATAAAAGAAAACTGAATTATTATGTGTATTTCTATCATTATGCATGATACATCTTCTAATAAATTAGACAATAATATAAAAATAGATTGGAAGATGTTAAACTTCTAAAAACAAATTGAAGACTAAATCTAAGATCTTAAAATAACTAAGAAACAAAAAAAAGAGGTTTTTAAAAATTAATTGAGTTTTGAAACTGAACGAAAAACACCAATATTTTACAATGTGTTTACTCGATCAATATTCCTTTTTCATATGGAAAGGGGATGATGGGCTCGTTATCTTTATTGCTATAGGGATCAGTACTATACATCATCACTCATCCAATGCTCTTCGTTATTAGTGCTTAACTTTCTGTGTGTGCTTTCTCTAACAATCCAATGGATATCTTTCTTTTCCGTATTGGATAACTTTTAGTTGTTTGTTTGGTTAGCTTTCTCTGAGTATTGCATGCACTAGTGTTTCCATTTAGCAAAAGAGAGGAACCCTAGCTTCAGTTTTCTCTCTCCCTCCCCCGTCTGAAGGCAACAGTTAGGGTTTGATACCAGGAAGTACTGGAAAGAAGTTTTTCCATGGCAATGGCCCCCGACTCGAAAAACCCTTTCAAGAGACTATGCCGGGCTTTCTATTCAAGGACCCCCACACCAACACTACTTTAAGTCCTTAGCCATTTCCATGCTTTTTCCATGATGATATGTAATGCAGAGCAGCCAATATAAAAAGCAATCGATTTTCTTCTTCTTCTCTTTAATTCATCCTCTTAATCACGTACTCTATATAGCTTCAAGATTAGAGTTGAATTCAAAAAAAAAAAAGTGTGTGTGTATTTTTGGAAGTTCAATTTTAAAAATTAAATGATCAATAACCTTTATGATACTTTATAAAGAACAATAAGTTCACTTTTTATGAGCATATTTGGGAACGCAGTACAAACCGCGCTCTCTCAAATTTTAAATTTTTTTTGCTAAAAATTATTTTTTGTGTGTTTTCATATCGTTTTCGTAAACTGATATCAAAAATAATTTTTTTTAAAAAAAAATTATTTTAATACATTTCTAAGTGAAAAGCACTTTGAACCGCAACCGCTACCACAATCCCAAATATATAGGCCACCACAATCCTAAGTTGGGTCATCGCCCAACTCCACGTTGGGCCAGAAAGCGCCCACGCCCAACATCAAGTTAAGCCATGATGAGTCCGCGCCCAACTCCATCCTAGGTCAGGACGTGTCTGCACCCACACCCAACATCAAGTTGGGCCATGATGAGTCCGCGCCCAACTCCACCCTAGGTTATGACGTGTCTGCGCCCAACTCTAAGATGGGTCATGATGCGTCCCCGCCCGACCACTCTTGGGATCAACACGCAAGCTGAACCCTAGTACTATTCTCGGGTTCAGCGTATAGCTAGAAAGTAACCCCACATTGAGTCTTCCCTTCTCCGTGCCTGAGCTACTAATTATGATACCCATCACATTCCATTAATTACGAACAGGCAGTCAATGCTTATATTAATGAGATGTGTTGGCACAAACAGTAGAATAATATTATTTTTAAGAGATTACATATCTACTCCTTACATATCATATGAAACAAGTCAATATAGGTAATATAAAAGGAAGCTTGAGTACATAGAAAAAAGATTCGAAACTTTATGCTCTTAGACATAAACACGTTTCTTCTTCTTCTTCCCTAACTTCTATATTTTCTTCTCCTTCTTCTTCTCTATCTTTATAAAAGCTTATTAATACATTCATTAATGTCTTTTTCCCACACAAAAATACCTTGTACTGATTTGATCTTCGGAGGGTTTCCCATCAACATCCTCAAGGGTCTCTAAAGGATATTGTGCAGGTATTTACTCAAGAAAAAATTTACAACCTTTGAAAAAATTCATTAAAAAAAAGTCAATGCAGTCTAGAAGTGAAAGTCATGGAACACACTATGAATGATTTATAGGAGTCTTTAGGAAAAATTCCTTCAAGAATATTCTTTGAGATTTTTGTAACTTCGTCAAGTTGCTTAATGATTTTTTTGTTTTTGTTTTTCATAAAATAAAAGGAGTGCATAAATTTTTTTATGTCAAAACTTAACATTCGAGGTAGAAGCACAAATATATAACTACCCTGAGGCCTCATAAGGCTCGGTTAAAATCACTACAAAGTTGATTGGTAAATAACTTGTATATTAACAACAAAAAGAAAAAAGAGAAAAAACTTATACATTGAATTCGTATGAAAAACAAGAAATCCTCTAATTTTTACGTGTTTTTGCCACAAGTGACAACTCCATGCTAAGTTTTTATTTATCTTTTTTTTTTCAAAATACTACTTGGTTGTTTTAAATTAATTTTTCTAAAACTTGAACGAGTTGATTTGATATAATGATAAATAAAAAAATTGGATCATCAAATGGGAAAAATATTTTATATAGGAAATCATTTCAAATCAAATTATTGTAGTTGTTATTTAAAATTAACACCTTGTTTTTGTTTTTAAGGCATAGAAGATTTATTCGATAATTGGGATTTGAGTTGATTTATCTGTGGTTAATTTAATAAAATATATATTTTTCATGGTTAAAAGACCTGATTTTTTTATGGATATAATTAGATTCCTTTATAAATGAGAAGTTTGAAATTGAAATCTCTTAGAGAAAAAAGAGACACTAGTACTTGTTGAATTACAACTCATTGGCATTAATTAAATTTCTTTTTTTAGATCCACAATTAAAGACTTTTTAATTGTTAACTTGGAAGTTCGAAGAGTTCAAGTAATTCTATGTTTCAAAATATATATTCTATTGTGTATAAAGGATAAAAACCGATCAACAACTCTCTACAAATCAACATAAACCTTCGGTTAGGATCTAAATTTATCCTTCAATCATTTTTGAGATGGAAAAAGCTGATGATCTTGTTATCTTTATTGCTTTAGGGATGAGTATGTATATCATCACTCATTTATTGCTCTTCTTTATTGCTGTGCAAGCAACTTTCTCCGTGCTTGTTTAAAGCTCGCAATCCAATGTAT
>Ga0307518_10002750_pt1 | contig 12770 bp, 10 predicted proteins | sample 25_EM_MG_FD_203889 | JGI IMG/M metagenome (GOLD analysis project Ga0307518, IMG submission 203889) | Populus trichocarpa ectomycorrhiza microbial communities from riparian zone in the Pacific Northwest, United States - 25_EM | ecosystem: Host-associated > Plants > Roots > Unclassified | place...
AATATTCACACAATAATAATACTTCTCATGCATGTTAGCAACATTCATGTAACAATATTTATCATGGCCATAGGCTATGTTCACATAACAATATTATTCATGTCCGTAGACAATATTCACATAACTATATTTCTTATGATACACATAAGTACACAATACATATAATATCTATCACATTCGAGCATTCAAAACTTTTAGCAAATCAAAGAAGTAAAGGGACGATTCTTACCTTGAACTCCTGTTATACATGCTCTAAAGAAGACGGGTACCACTCTGAATACCCCTCATGCTCCTCCAACCAAGTGAGCTCCTCCAAATACGGATGATCTCGCTCCAGCACCTCTCATGAATAAAATAAAGGGTATCATTATTAATATTTTATAAACCCCACCATATATGTGAATTCTCGTATACTCTTAATCACATTCACACAAGTTCATCATCAATACTTAGTTTAAACTTCTAATTATTTTTCTTTAACCAATTCATCCATTGGAGTTTCTAGGTCATTCAATTTCTCATACTCATACTTATTCCATACCATCAAAACACATGTTTACAATTTTTATTCTTCATCCTCAACTCTACTTCACATGTCATTAATATATATTTAGCTACCACTTCTCGACTTATACATCCTTCTAAATTTTCTTACAAGGCATTTATGAATTCATTCGTATCATCTTATTAATAATAATATCACTATTTTTATTTCTTTGAAATTAAACTTTCCAAAATTTATCAAGTAAAGCATTCATACGGTTATTAACATGTCAATGCTTATTCATGCATCACCACTTATGCTCGCTCGCACGCGCATACACGCACACGCACGCGCGCGCGCGCGCATACACACACAGATATATATTCCAATTTCTTTCTCAACGTTTAATTGTTATTGCTGATAATTTTTACTATGAGAATATTTTTACCATTTGAATTTAATCATGGTATTCCCACATTTCTTTTCAATTTGGTCGAAACTATACCTATAGAAACCATGTGTCACTTTCAACCTTTTCCTTCTAAATTTAATCTTAAACCCATTCGTTTACACATATAACTACCATTATATAAAAATTCTTATACAATTTCTTATCTCTTCCCCTATAACTTATTTTGGCTAAATGGCCTCCATGAAGAAATCCATGAATTCTTTTGAAATTCTTGTTCAAGATTATTTTATCACATTGGATTTCAAGTTTTAAATCCTTAATCCAATACAATATTACATTCAAAATCCTTCCTCTTAATTCTTATACTTAAGCCGAAACATCCAAGTCCATTTCCTTTGGATTTTTTTTCTACATTTTCCCAATATTTCAACTTAATCAACTCATTTACATGTTTCACTAACCAATATTCAAGAATACAACTCAATTTTCCTATCCCTATTTTTTTCCCCTACTGTAGCTGAATGCACCCCTATAAGAAATCATGAGGTTTCTCTTCAATTTTCATCATAATTTCACTTAACCTAAATCATGAAACATGTTTTACAACACAATTCATAACAATATCAACAACAACACATTTCACTACTACATCTTCCATAAGCCCTAACAACTTTGATTTCATCGAAACATGTATTCGATCAAGTTTTCTAAATTTTTCAGAAACTAGTAGCAGATTCAAGAAGCAATACGTAATTAACCATTGCTTATATGTTCAAACCCATGGTCAGAATATAAAACCTGGAGTCTTGCATAATATATCTCAAAAACAAAAAGATCCAGCAGTTAAATTAGACATGATTGCCTTTATACCAAATTGACCTGAAAAATCAGGGTTCTCTAGACCTTTATTGCCAAAAAAGAACAACTTCTTCCTGGTGTCTTTATTTAAAATCTCCACCATGCATAAGAAATATACTGATATTTTGAACCTCTCTTCCAAATTTATAAGCAATCTAATGGTAGACGAAAAAGAAACACAGTGTTGAAGTTGACTGTTCCGAAGTAAGAAATTCCAGCTTTGTACAGTTTTACTTTTTCAATTGTAACTTCCAAACAAAAAATGATATTGGAATACCCAACAATTAGATTGTAGAAGAGGTTAAGAAGAACACCATATCCAAAATTAGGGTTAATTTGACAGTGAAAGATGGCACAATGGGCTTCACATTAATGTTATCCTATTTCCATTTCTCTTATCCATAACCATCATAAAAATTTGCTTAGAGTTTTCATCATTTTTGGTTAAAATAGTGCGATTGTATGCGAGTTTTATAACGACAATCAACAATTTTCATGTATAAAATCATAAATTATTTTTTTTTTTAGAATTCTACTCTATTAATATTATACTATCGTTGTTTTTCTCTCCAATTTATAAAAACCTTCCTTTAGATAATTATTTTACCTAGTTAAGGAATTTACACGATTCATTACTGGTTAACATTTCACATATCAATTAATTACTTTATTTCATTCAAAATTCAAGTTAAATTTCTAAAGGTTCTCATCCCCATCCATAGAAAATTTTCCTTTTAATTATCATTTTTTTATTAAAATTTATTAATTTTAGCATTGATTTATCTATTTTAAGTTGAGGGTTTACACACACATTTATTATTTCACGAATCAATTCATTACTTTATTTCATTTAAAATTCAAGTTAAATTTCGAAAGATTCTCATCTAATCTATGAAAATTTTCCTTCTTAATTATTATTTTTTTTATTAAAATTTATTATTTTTAGCACTGATTTATCGATTTTAAATAGAGGGTTTACATACATATTTATATACACAATATATATATATATATACTATTTTATTTTATATATGATATATAATTTATAAATATATAAATTTTTTACTTGAGAAATAATAAATATAATATGAATATGAAGAAATCTCAACCAGTAGCCACCCTCAAAAGAACTGCAAAATGTCGGGACCCACCAAGAAATAAACCCACATCCTTAAACCCTAACATCACTTTTCTCTTTGGCTTGCCCTTACAAGCACAAACAAAACCTTCCTTCCTCCTCCTCTATCCCTTCCACCAAAAATTTCTTCTCCGTTCTTTAAACACCCATATAAAGCTAACTCTGCTCCTCATGTCGTCATTACAAATAAAGAAAAACTACAGGTGCGTCCCGTCTCTGCAGCAATTCTACAGCGGAGGCCCTTTTGCTGTCTCTTCTGACGGTTCCTTCATTGCTTGCGCGAACGGGGACGCTATCAAGATTTTGGATTCTTCCAACGCATCAATAAAAGCCAGCATAGAGGTTGATACAGATTCTGGTCTAACCGCCTTAGCTCTTGACCCCAATGATAGATTTCTTTTTTCTGCCGGGCACAGCAGGCTTATAAGGGTCTGGGACTTGTCCACTTTCAAATGCATCCGCTCTTGGAAGGTATGTTTAATTTTGACTATTGCTGTTTTAATCGAAGTTGGTTTGATTTAGAAATCGATTTTGCATTGATTAATGAGTGATTACTTTAGTGGTTTTGTTTTGGTTGGTTGATGTGTTGTTGCGATTGGGCAGGGCCATGATGGTCCTGTGATGTCCATGGCTTGCCATGCTTCTGGAGGGTTGCTTGCAACTGCAGGAGCTGATAGGAAAGTACTTGTTTGGGATGTTGATGGTGGCTTCTGTACTCATTACTTTAAAGGGCATAAAGACGTTGTGACTAGCATTATGTTCCATCCTGATACCAATAAAACTCTGGTAACTTCTATGCAACTCATGACAACACTTCTTACCCAGTCATAATTATGTTTGTTGTTGTTGTTGTTTCCTTATTTACCTCTATCCCTTGTGTGATCTGCACTCGATTTAAGCTCTTCCTCTTTTCTTAAGTCTAATGTTGATTTTATGATAACTGGACAACATATATGTTAGTTAAAGACTAGAATTTATATTTAAGTTCGAGGTTGCTAATACTATGCATCACTTTTTCCTTTTTATGGCTAACTTTAGAACAAAACAATTTCTCACTTAAAATCAGATTTGGGGATTGTAGTTCCCTCATGAGACTGTAAAAAATGTGTGCAGTAACTTGGTAGAGACAGAGGACTAAAAGAATGAGGATTTACCAAAAATTATCTTGAAGAGAGGAGGATTGCTGAAAGTGCTATTGAAAAACTCAGCATAAAACCCTATGAAAAAGAGGGAGAGTTTAAGTTATATTGAGCAATGCAAACTGGGTTATTGTGTCATGTCACTGTTAATTTTAGGGATATTGTCATTGACAAAAAACAACAGAGCAAAGACAACAGAAAAAACATAGGTAGGTAACAACTTGCTTCAAATCTTAACAAATGCCTACATAGTTAACCAATTATTAATATTCAAGTGTGAAACTGAATTAGTTGGCTCTTGAGTAGTTTAATGGGATATTTTACCCTAATTTTTGTTTAGCTTCTTTTCAGATTCTCCTTAAGATTTGTCTGGGCCTTTTTATAAAATATTGTTTATAAAATTGGTTAGGCAGTATGTGTTTCAGTGGATCTTGAATCATATTTGCTGGATGGCCACAATATGAATGTGTCTTCTCTGCATGCATGGTGACATTTCCTAACTTAAAAAGACTATTAGTGGGTTTTTTTTTTTTTTTAATAACATCAAATGGTCTATATAGTTAGAGCACGGGATGATTTTAGATTGCTGGATGAATTAATCTTTATGAAGAAGACATGTTTTTTGCGTGCTTCTGTGCATTTAGTTACTGAGGTGTTATAGCTGATCTTTTTGGCTGTTTTCTTATAGCTTTTCTCAGGAAGTGCTGATGCTACTGTACGAGTTTGGGATCTTCTAGCAAAGAAGTGTATCGCAACATTAGAAAGGCATTTCTCAGCACTTACGTCTATGGCAGTGTCTGAAGATGGATGGACATTGCTTACTGCTGGAAGAGATAAGGTACGACTTAACTAATCTTGATAATATCAAAAGAAATATGTAAAGTTTACTTTGCTTAATGTTGAATTAGGTTTATTTAGGTAGTGTTTGGTATGTTGGATAATATTGATTGAACTAGATTAGATAGGATAAATAACTTTCTTGTCTTGTGTTTGGTGTGCTTTGGATTGGACTAGACAATTTGTTTTATTTGTGTTCGGTAGACACTAGACGGGACACAACCAACCCGAGGCCTGGACCAATCCAAGGTTAAAACAATAGAGGAAGGGTTGATCCGACCTCACCAAGTCAAAAACCCGGGTCGACCTGGGACCCAGTCAACCCGAGATAAAACACATGTCAAAAATCCTCTGACGTTTTTTTGAATTTTTTTTTCAAAACGAGGTTGCTTTGATTTTTTTTTAATTTGGGTCAAATTAGGTTGTCCCTCTTGACCAGTGACCCAGATCAACCTGAGTTGACCCTTCTGACCCGTGACTCAGGCCTTGCCCTGTTTCGACCTCCTAGTTGAATTTTAAAACTATGATAATACTCATTTTTATTCTATTGTTGTCTCAAGTTAACCTGAATTGATCATCCCGACCCGTGATCTAGGCCTTGCCTCGGATTGATCCCCTAGTTGGATTTTAAAACTATTATAATAATTATTTTAATCCTTGCGTTGACTTGGGTTAATGATCAACCCTATTTATGATTCGGGTCCTACACCAGATCAATCCTCGAGTTGAGTTTTAAAAATATAATAATAATTACTTTTATCCTTACGTTGACCTGTGTCAACGATCAACCTAACCTCCGCCTAGCCTCGGGTCGACCTTCAAGTCGGGTTTTAAAATTATAATAATAATTATTTTTATCCTTACATTAACCCGATCAATGGTCAACCTGACCGAGGCCTTGTCTCGGGTCAACCCCCGAGTCGGGTTTTAAAATTATGATAATAATCACTTTTATTTTTACGTTGACTTGGGTTAATGGTCACCCTGACCCATGAGTCGTGCCTTGCCTCGGGTCGACTTTCGAGTTAAATTTTAAAACTATGATAATAATTACTTTTATATTTATGTTGACCTAGGTCAATGGTCAATGGTTAACCCGACCTATGACCTGGGCCTCGCTCTGGATCGACCCCCGAGTTAGGTTTTTAAATTATGATAATAATAATCATTTTTATTCTTTTGTTGACCTGGGTCAATGGTCAACCCAATCCGTGACTCGGGCCTTGCCATGGGTCGACTCCTTAGTCAGGTTTTCAAATTATGATAATAGTTAATTTTATCCTTATGTTGACTTGGATTACCCCGGGTTAATCCTTGTGAAGAGAATTTGACAAGCTTGTCCTATCTTTTTTTATGAGACAAATTTCTTCACTAGAACAACCTTGAACAAGACAAAAATGATTATTATACTGTCCAAAGATGCACCCAACAACTTCACAAAAAATTATAATGTCCATGTCCAGTACACCATTGTCCAACATACCAAACACTATCTTAGTATGCTGCAGTGGTCTCAATCTGCAAATGGCTTTTTTGCATATGCAAGCTGTTAACCAGAAACCAATTTCTCTGTGATTTTAGGTTGTAAACTTGTGGGACCTTCATGACTATGTATGCAAGATGACTATTCCAACTTATGAAGTGCTGGAAGGTTTGTGTGTAGTTAAATCAGGGACTGAGTTAGCTTCATTTCTGGGTTCATGCAATCAGCAAAGTGGGAAGAGGAGAGACAGGTCATCACCAATTTATTTTGTCACAGTTGGTGAACGTGGGATTGTACGAATATGGGATTCTGAATGGTAAAATATACAGATGCTTTTTAATTAATTAATGTGAAATCTATTCTACTGGATGCTTTGGGGACTGACTTGCATGTTTTATCTTGAATTGTGCTTTTGAGATTGAAATGTACCATATTAGTTCATTCTTATTATTTGTTTGTTTTGACAGTGGGGTTAGCTTGTATGAACAGAAGTCCTCAGATGTTGCTGTCTCCTCTGACACAGATGATTCTCTGAGAGGCTTCACTGCTGCTGTTATCCTTCCATTAGATCAAGGTTTACTTTGTGTGACCGTTGATCATCACTTTCTGTTCTACTCTCTACTTGGACACCCTGAAGAGAAATTCAAGTTAATTCTGAACAAGAGGCTTGTTGGGTATAATGAAGAGATTCTTGACATGAGGTTTCTGGGAGAGGAGGAAAAGTTTCTTGCTGTTGCTACAAATCTTGAACAGGTAAGTTGCTAGTTAATTTCTGTTACCTTGATCATATATGTGCTGATATCTGGAGGCTAGCAATTAATATAGTGTACTTGGATATATGGTTTGGTTGCTTTGAGTTTTATACAACAATTGGTAGTTAGCAATTGCTGCATGTAGATGCTAGATATTTAGTATGATCACTGGATTAGTTTTTGGCCAGAAAGAAATAGATGTTTCTTGATATGTTGATCTGATAAGCATCTCTTCTATAGTTACTCTCCTTTCTTTTAATACTCCTATGTCCATGAAACTGCTGGGTATTTGATAGTCTATGTATACTGATCTTGGCTAAATTAGAGTGCTTGGGTTTGTTTGTAATGTTATCAATTCGAAATTCTATTTGAAGTGCTGCTTCCTAACATGTGTCTCAATTTGCACAATGCAGGTTCAAGTGTATGACATGGAATCTATGTCATGCTCCTATGTATTGGCAGGTCATACTGAAATTGTTTTATGCCTTGACACCTGTGTATCAAGCTCTGGAAGGCCACTTCTTGCAACAGGAAGTAAGGACAACAGTGTAAGTTTCTTGTTTTTCTACAAAATGTTGTGGTAAACGGCTTGTTTGTAATTTTCCCTTTGCTGTTATGCACTAAAATAATTAATGCAATTGTCTGTTTTTCTTTGGTATTTGATCTTAACAATAACATGCTAGTTAGTTATTGTGTTTAGTCTCTGTTTGCATTTGAAGTTATGCTAAATCTCTTAGTCTGTTCTGTGAATAGGTAAGGTTGTGGAATTCAGAGAGCAGAAATTGCATTGGTGTTGGCACAGGTCACATGGGAGGTGTTGGAGCTGTTGCATTTTCAAAGAAGTGGAAGAATTTCTTTGTTAGTGGTAGCAGGTGAGCACTTTCCCAGGCAATTCTATTTATTCATTATTTGGATTTCACATGATGATGCTCCAGTTGTGCTCCGTGGCAGCAATATTGGATATTGAGAAAATGTTAAGTGTTGAGAAGTCATGTTGCCTATATGATATGTATCTTTCTGTCTGAGAAATCAGTCTAGTGTAATGGTAGAGGTCTTGAGCCTCAACCACAAGCCCACAACAGTGCAGGTTTGATTTTATGGAGCAGCCAATTCTGTGAAAATGCTGAAGAGTAGGGCTGTCTCCAATAGGTTATATTTATTGGGACTTTTGATGGATACTGGCCCTTTTCCTCTCCTAAGACTGATGCACATAGGAGTTTGGTTTGGTTCTCAATGTCAGCATAGTTGTCATGTTTCTTTTTTCTTCCTCCCCTGATCTTCTTAATCTTCTTATTGTTTTACCCCCTTTGTGCCTTATTTAAGCCAATCTGAGATTTTTCTTTTTAAGAATACTTATGTTGATATTTAGCTTACTCATAAATCGCTAAATGTGACAATAATTCAAAATGCCTTTCTGTTCCATTTGCTGCTGCTGCTGCTGTGTGTGAAATATTATCATTATAGAATTGGATAGTATCTTTTTATCTTTAGTTTACACTTAATAGTCAATATTTTCTCTTATTTTGATTGTCACTAAATATCCTATATAATGCCTTTGGTTAGTGATCGTACCATCAAGGTGTGGAGTTTAGATGGTATCTCAGATGATGCAGACCAGCCTATAAATTTGAAAGCAAAAGCTGTGGTGGCAGCACATGACAAGGATATAAATTCGCTGGCTATTGCACCAAATGATAGTTTGGTTTGTAGCGGTTCACAAGTTAGTAGCCTACAAACCATTACTTCTCTACGTAGTTTCTATAAATTATCTGTCATTAATTGTTTAATCCTGATTTTTTTGTTCAGGACCGGACTGCTTGTGTGTGGAGGCTGCCAGATCTGGTATCTGTAGTTGTACTTAAAGGGCATAAAAGAGGAATATGGTCAGTAGAGTTTTCTCCAGTTGATCAATGTGTTATAACAGCATCTGGTGATAAAACAATAAAGATGTGGGCTATAGCTGATGGGTCATGCTTGAAAACATTTGAAGGGCACACATCAAGTGTTTTAAGAGCATCATTTCTTACTCGTGGAAGTCAATTTGTTTCGTGCGGTAATGAGGTTTATGCTGCTTTAGTTTTTCTTTTAAATTTTAAATGTTTGTGATCTTATTTTAAATCAGCTTGAATAAATATTTTTAGGTGCTGATGGTTTGGTAAAGCTATGGACAGTCAAAACAAATGAATGCACTGCTACATATGATCAACATGAGGACAAGGTGATGAATCATTTTTTCTTTCTGAACCAGCTGTCTCTAACTAAAGTTCTCGTTTTCTACATTTATCATTCTGGATACTGATGTGTAAAACAACTGAAACACTGTAGTGAAGAATTTTCTAGGCTCTTACAACAGCACAACTGTAAATATGATCTTGAGTTGATGATCCACATGCAAGTGGGCAAGAAGTTTACTTTCTTCTATGCATGGCTGCATGGATGATTATCAATTTGTTGGGTCGCAGAGGATATCAGTTATTGCATTAACCTAGATTTCATTTGTTCTCATACAGTATGATTTCTATAGAAGGCAGAAGTATGTCCAAGTAACAGTGCTAAATGATCATTAATATGGGAGGTCAGGTTTTACCATTGTACTAGAAATCATGAAAGGTCAACTTTGCAATGCGGCATCCTTCCTTGAGTGCTTTCAAAAGTAAAAGTGAGGGGGGACAGGAATGAAAAGGGTACTCTTGTGACTTGTAATCAGTCTGCCTTGGCCTGGGTAGAGTTTGAGGGGAGCAGGGTTAGTTTAGGATAGAGTATGCATCTGAAAGTAATGCTTATATTTTGATGATCTTTATTAAAGAAATAGACAAATAGTTATTCAGGCTCCTTATGGCTTTGATACCATTTCTCTGATGAATGATCCTTTTAGATTATTGAAACTAACAAAATAGTAATGATGTGGGCTGAGTTAGATGGGTCAATGGGAAAAGCTGCGTTTGTGCCTGGTCCTTGACAATCTGTATGCATCCAAATACCCCATCAGGGGCTGGTAAGGTGTTGCTGATTCGGCTATTGCATGATTAGATCTCTTTCTCAAGAGTGTTTAGACCATTGCCACATCATGGTTATTTTTGTAGTAAATGTACTTGATTGATTGATTTTTAAATGTACATGAACTCATGTACAACAAATTTGAAATATAGGAATAGAAATTTTGACAAAGAACAGGCACTAAATTTACAATTTTCTCTCCCCAAACTATACTTTTATAAACTTACCTCTTACAATTTTTTGTATAGATACTCAGAAAAATTCTGTTTTCTGGTGCAAGCAGCTCATGTAGTTGAGAGGCTTTGTAGTCATTCACTAATTTTGTGGTGCTCATCCTTTGCTAATGTAAGATTTTGATTTGCAGGTTTGGGCCTTGGCAATCGGAAAAAAGACAGAAATGTTTGCAACTGGCGGTGGTGATGCTGTTGTTAATCTGTGGTATGATTCAACTGCTTCAGATAAAGAGGAAGCTTTCCGAAAAGAAGTAAACATGTTCAACTCTCTTGGTGTGCTATTTTTGGTTGTGCTTAGCAAACTAGAATGAATTATGTAACCTTACAAGTCGTGAAGTTTTATTATCTTGGTCGTACAATGCCTAATGTAGTTACTGTGTTGGATGGTGCTGAATGATGTCATATCATTTGAATTGTTTTTTTAGTTTATTAATAATACTTGTTGGGTATGTGCAGGAGGAAGGGGTATTGAGAGGTCAAGAATTGGAAAATGCTGTGTTAGATGCTGACTACATTAAAGCTATCCAAATAGCATTTGAACTTCACAGGCCTAATAAACTTTTTGAGTTGTTTGCTGAACTTTGCAGGTTGGAAATGATATTACATCAATAAATATGTGCCTATATGTGTTTTCTGTATCCTATCCCATTAGCTTATTCAAGTATCCTGCAGGAAGAAGGAAGGTAGCAGTCAGATAGAGAAAGCCCTCCATGTTCTTGGCAAGGAAGAAATTCATCAACTTTTTCAATATGTTCGTGAATGGAATACAAAGCCAAAGTTGTGTCATGTTGCACAATATGTGTTGTTTGGAGTTTTCAACATCCTTCCTCCAACAGAGATTCTTGAGGTGATTGTCTGACTTGTCCTTATTTCAGTTGTTCATGGTAACACATGCATAAAAAGCATTTCACTGGATTCTGTAATAATCTCTCATGGGTCAACTGTTTCAGTTTAACATAGAGATGGCTCATAGCATGCTTCATATCACAAGCTTCTAGATACTACAAGTTTAGTCATTGTGTAGATACTCAAACACCAGATTTTGAATACAGAACAATCCAAATATTGAAGTCTAGTTAATATTATTTGTTGCTTCAGCGTTTGCTACATGCAATTATCTTAGCATAAATAATTCATAATAGATCCCTCTAGGCTTGTTTATTGTGTTTGTGTGTGTAATAATACTCTTGATGCTTGTTGCATGTTGCAAAATCCATGAATATACATTTTTGTTTTTGGGAACATAATTAGGTGGTTGATGTGAATGTTTTAATCACTCTTGGTTGCTGCAAGGGATAATTCTACTGGTATTTCATGGGGTTCGGCAATTCATTCTCTTAGTTTACTTTTGTAGAAAAATAAAATTAATCAAACATCATTTATATAATTTGTCAACTCTAGATATGCACGTTCAACTTAGCAGTGTGATGGTATCAATGTTCAGATAAAAGGCATCGGGGAACTTCTTGAAGGTCTTATCCCATATTCCCAAAGGCATTTAAGCAGGATAGACAGACTTTTGAGGAGCACATTTTTGCTCGACTACACCCTACATGGAATGTCAGTTATTGAACCAGATACTAATGCAACAGAAATGAAAGATGCTGATCAGGAGCAAGAGCTGACTTCAGAATTGTTGAAAGAGAAGGCTCCCTCAAAGAAACGGAAATCAAACAAATCTAAAGATAGTTCAAGTAAGAAAGTCAAGGGTGCTGCTTACACAAGCGTTGCTCCAATGTCCTTGAAGGCATAGACGCATAGCACAATTCATATGACTGCACTCTGTGATCTATTTGTTTTGGCGTACAAGTAGGGGTTTGCTTTCACTGAAGATAATATTTTTGACCTAGAACATTGTTAGGTGTTTGATTCCACAATGCTTTCGCTGTAACAAACGTTGCATGAAAACCAATATTTCTACACGAGAGTGTTGATTCTCGTTGTTGTTTTTTGACCTGTACAAAATTGACAAAACTCTACTTCCCTCGTCCATGTGAGTGGTGTAAGAGAGTTTTCTTCTCTGGTGAAGTGAATGGGGTGAAACCGTGGCATTCAGCATTCTTTAGTAGTTGTGATTATCTGGGGGTCGACATTGATTTTTGTTTCTGTCAATTTTAATGGCACGCAATGTCTGTTGTCATAGCTGCTTGGAAATGATCAACCAAATTCGTCATTTAATGAATGACTTAGTTATTTTTGCGGAGAAGTCGAACACTTGATGCTGATAGATGCTTATTATGGCAGGCTTTCTCAAGAGACATTATAGGGTTTTTCAGGGAGCGTTCTGTATCAAGAGACACTCAAGAATTTGCAGGAAAAGAAATTGGAGATGCTAAGCATTCTTGTGTACAGTTTGGAAGTTTAGGAGTCTCAAATTTTGGAGAATCGAACATGTCTTTTCCAACTAAATACAAACATCACATTTCTAAGAGGATAT
>Ga0307518_10002751_pt1 | contig 12769 bp, 9 predicted proteins | sample 25_EM_MG_FD_203889 | JGI IMG/M metagenome (GOLD analysis project Ga0307518, IMG submission 203889) | Populus trichocarpa ectomycorrhiza microbial communities from riparian zone in the Pacific Northwest, United States - 25_EM | ecosystem: Host-associated > Plants > Roots > Unclassified | place...
TTCCTTCAGGATTATAACATTGACTAGATTCTGGATAATCTCTTACTCTATCCAGTCAACCTCGTAAAATATTGTGCAATTATTTTAGCCCATTTTGACTAAGTACTCTGGAATTATAGATTACATCTCACTTCAAAAAGTTACTCTTGAATTATAAAAATACCTCGAAGGCTTCGATCATCCATCAAGGATTTACATTTAACAAACTTGCTGCCTAAAACTCAACAAAGAATAAAAAATAATAATATCAAAGCTAAATCTTTTGACTAATACAAGGTAGCCAACTGTTGGGTTTTTCAAAATATTTAGATCTAGTGAATTTAATTTTTTTTAAGAGTTTCAAGGATCAAGTTAAATAAAGTTTTTTAGGGTTTATATAAAAATTATATGAAAATCAGATATTTTTTTTGACTTTGAATGATTGTTTCAAGGCTGAGTTGTATTAAATCACAAGTTGTTCAAGTATCCAGTTTTTAACGGTAATTCACACAAACCAACAATGAAAAATATTTCAAACCCTTTTAGGTGAGAGAGATTATTATATTTAATGGTAACTCTTTTCTTTTGTGTTTAGGTGTTTCTGTACACTATCATCTAAAAAATTCAGAAAATAAGAGGCATAATATTTTATTTACAGGAAAATCTAAAAATCCTATAAATTAGAAAATATCAATTTGTCCATTAAATAATATCATATATATTATTTTAGAATAATTTTAGAAATTTATTCACTCAAGTCCATACTTGATTTTTTCTGGGTCTAGAATTGTAATCCTCTTATTAATTACATTCTAATTCTTAATTTCTAAATTTTATTTACAATTAAATCACACTTGATTAATCATCCCATTTTAATTTCTGACAAATGGTTTTTATGTGTGTGACCCATTATGTTCTCTAATAAGTTGGCCCAAATATAAATCATAATCCTAAAATTTATTATCAATTCAATAGTTAATTGATTTATATTTAAAAACCAAGTACAATATCTTGCAACCTATCATGATTCCTCAAATATTAAGAAAATTATAATTGGTTTGATTTAACCTTTCAGTGATTAGTTTTTCAGTGTAATTATTATCTCTTTATCAAGAATGCTCTAATTTAAACATTATAGCATGAAGTATGTTGCTTTGTTAAATCATTTTAGTTCTCAACACTATAGTCATTAATTCTTTGAATAAGATTTGAAACTTTTTTCAAATCTTTTTCCTCTTTGACCAATGATTTCACAATCAATACTATTTGAAAATAAATGATTTTTTTTCTAATTCACCTAAGGTGATGAATCCTCTATTGATTACTTAAATACCTTTATATATTTTATGTTATACCCAATATCTACTTGTTTGTTACCCTTAATTAGGACAACGTGTTGTTAAGATCAAAGAATATTACTCTCTATATAAGATAACTTAGTGATCTCAGGTTTAAGGATCACTTACACAACTATCATGTAAGCCTTACCATAGATATAAGTGATCTCTCCATATTGAATTCTCTTATGGGTTAGTTCAGTGCATATGTTATCCCTCATACCTTAGTTTATGAGAGCCACTGGGGGTGTTAAAAAAAACGATCAACCGAGTAAACTATGAAAACCAATAAAAAATTAACCAAGTAAACTGTAAAAACAGCTAGGGGTGTTTTACATGGTGCTTTTTAATTAAAAATGCATTCACTTGATACTTTTTCAGGAGAAAATGCAATTTGAAAAACATGTTAAATCGTATTAATAAACAAATGATACTAGATAGGTGGTCCTCGTATTGCTGTGAGCTAGGTGAAATTTTTCATCACATAGAAAAGGATGTCCAGGCAACGATAATTTGAGCCATCACGAGTTAACTTTACTAACACGCGACCCAGGATATTAGATCAAAATAACCTACAGAAAGAAAAGCAAAAAAGAACTGTAAAGATCAAGGCCTAATAATCTAATGTCAAATGATAAAAAATAAAACATTTTCAAAAATAAAATGTTGAAGAAGAAAGACCGAGTTAACCCATGCTAACTTGACTAACCCACTACCCGTGATAGGAGTTTGGGATTAAAAAAAATAAGAATTAAAAAAAAGACCTAATTAAAAAGATCAAAGTTCAATAAAAAAAAACATAAAAAACCTAAGCTAACTTGGGTTAACTTTATTAACCCACCCTCGAGAAAAGAAAATTGAAAAAATAACAAATCTCAAGGGAAAATAATTTAATGCAAAATGATAAAATTAAAAATAAATCAAAGTCACAAAAAAAAAGTCTAGGAAAAAAAACTTGAGTCAACCTAGGTTAACTCGACTAACCCGTCATCCATGATATGAAATCAGGATAAAAAAAATTAGACTTTCAAAAGAAAGATCTAGTAAAAAAGATTGAAGTTAAAAAAAAACATCGAGAAAAAAAACCCGAGCTAACTTTAGTTAACTTGACTAATTTGCACTCAAGATAACCCAATAGAAAAAAAAAATCACATAGCTCAAGGGCTAATAATTTAATGTCAAATGATAAAATTGTAAAAAAAAATTCAATTTTATAAAAAAATTTGAGGAAAACAAATTTAAGTCAATCATGGTTAACTATGATATGAGATCGAGACAACTCAACAAAAAGGATAATGAAACAAACAATGAAGTTAAGGACTTATTAACTAAACGTCAAATGATGAATTTGAAAAAATATATATATTTATTTCTAATACAAGGCCCCAAAAAAAAACTGAACTTAAATCGGCCTCAGTTATGAGGCTAAGATTACCCTGTAGGAAGGTAATTACAAAAAAATAACAAAGTAAAATTTATAATCGTAAAACAATTTAAAAACCAAATATTGTGGATCAAATATGATATATAAACAAAATAAAAGAAAATAATTAGGGGATAAATTGAAAAAACAAAATAAATGAAGAAAATGATAAAAAAAAATTAATCGAAAGAATGAGGACCAAAATTGGATAAAAAACTAAATGAAATTAAATGTTATAGGAAAAAATTAAAAAAAATAAATGAAGAAAATGATAAGAAAATAGTAATAAAAAAATGAGAATCAAAATTGGATTAAAAAAATGAATGCAATAAAATGATGAGGGATGAAATTGAAAAAAATAAATCAACAAAAGTATAAAAAGAGGAATCAAAAGAATGCAAACCAGATTGGATACAAAAACCAAATGGAATAAAATGTCCAAGTATAAAAATAAAAATAAAAAACTAAACTTCAAAAAACATTAAAAGCAAAATAAATAATAATTAAAATAATAAGAGCCAACATCGATATAAACACAAACTGGAGGATAAAATTGTTTTTGGAAGGGCTCATGCGAATTTCAAGGTGATGAGAGAAGAAAAGACAGGAAAAGAAAACTCTACCGCAGCCTAACCGGACTTCCACTGTGAGCACGCACCTCATCACCGAAAAGAGAATGACTCTTCACTTCTAACGTTGTTGTGGATAAAGGATTTTGGTAATCGAACGGCCCCGCACGCGTCAGCAATGTTTTAAGAAAATAATATTTAATTATTTAAAATACCAAATAACCCCTAACTAAACCCAAAAATAACAACAAAAAAACCAAAATGAAATAACAAAAACACCCTTCAAACTTGCATTAGTTTTTTTGGATTTGAAAGGTATTTTGTTATTAAACTTTTAAACAAAAAGGAAAAGAAAAGGAAACTTCTTTATGCATGTTAACTTTTTTTTTCTTTAAAAGGTATGACTATAACTATCCATTTTATTTTTTTGGGAAAGATATCACCATTATCAAAAGCTAAGTATTTTTATTTTACTTTCAAGATTAAAATAATAAATTTATTGTGCAAAAAAAATATCTTAATCAATTCATTTTGAGTCAATTTTGTAATAACTTTTACCTCTTAGTTATAAGTTATTTTAGAAGATATTTGAGAATATGATACAATTCATTTTTAAAATGTATTTTGTTTAAATATATATTAAAATAATTTTTTTATTTTTTTTATATCAATACATTAAAATTACATATAAAAATAATAATTTTAAATAAAAAAATTTAAATATTTGATAATCAGGTGTTTCAAGACAGGTCTTAGTTTTCTAGTAAACAGCGAAAACATCATTTCATTGTTTCTAACGTGGCTTTTAATATATTTTTTTAATTGTAATTGCAATACCTTCATGGCTATCCTATGATAAAACGTAAACGATTTTTTTTTTCATGTAAATAAAATAAGGAGTTAGAACAGAATTTCCATAGTTGGCAGGCTGAGGTGAGTAGCAAGTAGTGCTGTGGGGGTTACGAAAGTATAAGTGAGGGATGACGATGAAGAGCAGAAGGGAACATTACAGGAGAGGCAGAGATAAAAAAAAAAAAAGAGTCCCAATCCAATTGCACAACCTGTGGTATTCTCTGGTCACTTTTCCCAAAATTCGCTCTCCATTTTTCCTTTTTCTCCATTTTCCCTTTTTCTCCTTCTATATATATATATATATATATATAGTCAGTTAGTCTTCCTTTCACGGCCCTCATCATCATCTGTCTCTTGCTCCATCCAGCTAAACCACAACGAAGATGGTGGCCGATTCCAAAGGCAAATCCGATATCTCCTTCGCCGGAACTTTTGCCAGCAGTGCTTTTGCCGCATGTTTTGCTGAGGTAACTATACTGTTCCAATGAATTAGTCCCAGTTTCTTTGTTTGGCTGGTCATGTTTTTCTTGATGATTTGATCATGTTTCATGCCTAAAATAATTTGATGTATGGCCTAATCTAATCTTTTTGAAGGAAATTATAGGTCCCGATTAAAACTTCTGATGATGTTTTGATGTTTTAGTGAAAGCCACACCTTTGTCGTTTTAACACCTTTGCTTTAGTTGCTGTTATGGAACAGGAAAAATCGAATACGACTTTAACATAAACACGTTTACTTGTAGAGACGGAGATAACTAGGTTTTTGTGTTTCTTCGACAATTTTTATGCAGAATTTTATAATTTAGTTGAAATCGTGGTTTTTAAAAATTAAAATTTTTTTATTTAAAATTAATTTTTTTTATATTTTTAGATTATTTTAATGTGTTATATTAAAAATAAAATTTAAAAATAAATAAAAATATTATTTTAATGTGTTTCTAATAAAAAATATTTTAAACTGCAACCGCTGTAACATTTCCAAACATCTCAATACAAAATATTTTTAAAATCACATTTTTCATTTAATATAAATCTGGTTTCTTTATATTATCATCCCCAGCAAATAATTTGATTTGTTAGTTGAAAATTAAATGGTACTGGGAAGTCATTCTCATGCAGATTGTATCTTGAATTATGCTGTTTCTATGCTTTATCTGCTAAATTAAATTGTTGGGATTTCCGTATCTTTATTTATTATCCCACGCAAGTAAATTGCTAAGTGTTAAGATTCGGAAAAGAGAATTGATTAAGGCTAACTATCCATTAATGTAGATATGCACAATTCCATTGGACACTGCAAAAGTTAGGCTGCAGTTACAAAAGTCGGCTGTTGCAGGAGATGGAGTGGCCTTGCCAAAATACAGGGGCATGTTGGGCACGGTTGCTACCATTGCAAGGGAAGAAGGTTTGGCAGCGCTCTGGAAAGGAATTGTACCCGGATTGCATCGGCAATGCGTGTATGGAGGGTTACGGATTGGGTTATATGAACCTGTGGGTTTCTAAATGGTCTTTCATTGTGAAGTAGTTATAGTTAATTCATTATATGTTCTGTTTGGTTTCTGATTATTGTGACATTTGAAAATCCATGGTGGTTGTCAGGTGAAGAACTTGTATGTGGGCAGTGACTTTGTTGGAGATGTTCCTTTGACCAAGAAGATTCTTGCTGCACTTACTACCGGTGAGCTTGATTTGCCAGTGTTTTGGAAGAACTTGAAAGAAAAACTTGGCAACCAATACGTTCATTCTTGATTCTGATGCCATTGCCAGAGGGCCTGCTTTCTTTCTGTGTTGTTGATGTACTTGTCTCATCAATCAGGTGCCATTGGAATCGCTGTGGCAAATCCAACTGATCTTGTGAAAGTTAGACTTCAGGCTGAAGGGAAACTACCAGCCGGTGTACCAAGGCGCTATTCTGGAGCTATGAATGCATACTCCACGATTGTGAGACAGGTTGTGTATCTAGACGAGGATAAAGAGAATTTAAAAATATAACCTTTATATTAGTCGGCCTGTTTTTACTTGGTTTTCTAATATTCAGGAAGGAGTTGGGGCACTCTGGACTGGGATTGGACCCAATATAGCAAGAAATGCTATTATAAATGCTGCTGAACTGGCCAGCTATGATCAAGTGAAGGAGGTGAACTCAACATGCAATAATTTTGATGCCTTTTTTGTCTCTCTCAATTGCATAGAATGTTTTGTACCACTTCTAATTTTACAATTCAATGCAGACAATTTTGAAAATTCCTGGATTCACAGACAATGTTGTCACTCATCTTTTTGCTGGTATGGGGGCGGGTTTTTTCGCTGTTTGTATCGGTTCCCCAGTTGATGTGGTAAACCATCTATATCCTTATAAACTCTCTAGTGTTTCATAAGATAAGGATAGCCTATGCAATCTGTGCTCATATTATCTCTCGCTCAAAATTAACCAGCATCTATGATACAATTAGTAACTTTTGTTGATAAACATCAGGGTCGATAATATGTTAATTGTTTTCCTGTCAAGTATTTCAGAAGGATGGCTCCTTTTAATGCCTATTGTTTTTTATTCCCTTTTTAAATTTATTTTTGCAGGTCAAGTCAAGAATGATGGGGGATTCTACTTACAAAAACACACTTGACTGTTTCATCAAGACCTTGAAGAATGATGTATGCTTACCTTTCAGCTTTATATCTCTCTCTTAGAAAGGAAAACTTTTTCTCTAGCCATTGACATAAAAATAACTTTGCCTATAGCTATAGCATAAAGTAAGTGCTAGTACCTTTTGTTTTATGTTTTGAGCAATGCGAGGACGCTAAAAGTTTGGTAATAATCATTAACTATTGTCAGCAGAACATAGGAAAGTTGTTAAAATCATGGTGACATGTACTAAACATATCTGTTCCATAGATACCTTAATCAAAATTAATTAGTTAACTGATCACCTGTCGGATGTGTATGTATTATTTAATGAAAGAAATCCAGCAAACTAGTTTACCTCGCTAGCATTATTCTGCCTTTTACTTTAAGAACAAGTATTTGTTTTGTATGGATATTCTAAGCTATTATATGTTTTCAGAGTAAATTTTACTATGGAAAACTTATCGAATCAGATGTTATTTTCAGGGCCCACTTGCTTTCTACAAGGGCTTTATTCCAAATTTTGGAAGGCTGGGATCTTGGAATGTGATAATGTTTCTAACTTTAGAACAGGTACAGATTGTTCAAATTCTTTCTCCACGTAGTATTATGTTTCTCCATTTTAAGAGCTTAGTTCTCTCTGTTTCTACTTTGTTTTTAATAATCTGGTCTGTACACTTGCATTCAAATTCCTCCGGTCTGTCTTTTTCCCCTGTGTCTTCAAGCATGCTTGATCGATTGCTTAACTAATTTCAGCAGGCAAACATTCGGTCTTTTGTTTACTAATTACTTTCTGTGGCTCAAACTTTACTTTTTTTATACATGTCAGGCTAAGAAATTTGTCAGAAGCTTGGAATCATCTCGAGCTTGAACATGGTGGAAAGGGCTAAAATGCGTGGAGAAGATGGAAGGAGTCCCGAGAACAATAAGTTAACTATCTGCCCTTGTCATTTCTCTTATTTAGATGAGGAGTCCTGCAAGGGAGATTATAGAAACTCAAAATGTTTTGAAATAATTTGATTGATTATCTTTTTGGGTACTCAATTATTTTTACTTGTCCATTCACCCTCTTGGGTACTAATCGTTTTGCTTAGTGGATTGAACTTGGGTTGCTTATAGACTGAAATTGTTACCGTTGTTTCTAACCTACATATGCCTTAGCATTGGAGATGGATTTATTTTTTGTTGGTTTTTTATTCGTCAAAATAAAGAATGGGAAAAATTAGAATTATCAAAAAGGTGGACAAAAGTGTCTCACGGGGCTATGAAGTAAATATATAGGCATTGTTTGTTTTTTTTGGTGTAAAAATGTTTTATAATTTTTTTACTTTAAATTAATTTTTTAAGTGTTTTTAAGTTATTTTGATGTATTAATATTAAAAATAAATTTTAAAAAATAAAAAAATAAATTATTTTGATGTATTTTTCAATAAAAAATATTTTAAAAAGCAAACGTTATCACAATACCAAACGAACTCGTAATGAAGAAAAAGTTAAGCATTTGATTAGCGAAAGAGATGAAAGGTACAAAAGCAAAACATTGGCATTTCATTGTTCAGCATTTAAATGCTAAGGTGTTTAAAAGATATTTTTCCTTTATGGGCTTAAAGCATTGGCAAATAATGCATGTGTGTAGACTTTATGGGCTTGAACAAGGCTTATCTAAAAGATATTTTTCCTCTCTCTAAAATTAAGATATTGGTGGACTTCACTGCAGGTTTTGAATCCCTTAGCTCCTTTGATGCTCTGGGTATCATTAAATCCCTATGCATTTAAATGATGAATAGAAGACATCACTCATAATCGATGAAGGGATATTTTGTTACAAAGTAATACCTTTTGGACTAAAGAATATCGGAGCCACCAACTAGTGAATGGTAAATAAGGTGTTCAAGAATCAATTAAGAGGGATTATAGAAGAGTATGTGGATGATATGTTGGTAAAGAGTATGATGTTTGAGCAACATCTTCTAGATTTAGAAGAGGTTTTCTCTATGCTAAACCAATATCAAATAAAGCTTAATTTTTTTAAATGTGTATTTTCCATCAAGGGAGGAAAGCTTTTGGGATTCCTATTGAGTAGCAAGGGGATAAAGTCCAATCCCGAAAAAAATTCAAGTCATACTGAACATGACTCCCTCATAATTAGTAGAGGAATTTCAGCGCCTCATGATGAGGTCGGTCGCCCTCAATAAATTTATTGGTTGTTTTAAAGAGCACAACTTGCCATTCTTTAAAAATTTAAGAAATACTTATAGCTTTGAATGGACATCTGAGTGTCATGAGGCCTTCGAAAGACTTAAATTCTACCTCTTATCTCTCAAGGTTTTATTATAACTAAGAACATATGAGAACCTTTTTCTCTACTTAGGTATAATAAACTTAGCTATTAGCATAGTGCTAGTGATGAAATTTAGCATCCGGTTTATTACTCTAGCAAGATCTTTCAAGAAGCTGGGACAAGATATTTGAAAGTAGAGAAGATAGCCTTAGCTTTGATTCATGCCTAAAAAATGTTTTAAAGTTTTACTTCTAAGCTTACCATATTATACTGTTGATAAATCAACCTTTTTGGCAAGTTCTTCACAAGCCTAATATGTCAGGATGCTTAGTGAGGTGGGAAATTGAGTTAGGGGAGTTTGGTTTCTAATACCGAAAAAGGTTGACTATAGAGGGATAAATATTGGTAGACTTTATTGTTGAATACTCCTTTAAGAAGGTCGTACTTTATTAATCCAAATCTCTAGCAAGCTTTCAAACACCACTTACTCAGCCAACAATTTCCTCAAAACCTACCTTGACAATCCCTACATGGAAGTTATATAGATGAGTCCTTCAATACTAAGAAAAGTGGTGCATTGATAGTGCTCACAAGTCCAAAGGGATAAGATTTTGAATATGAAGTCCGTTTTGAGTTCCTAATTACTAACAATGTATTAGAATATGAATCCCTTTTAGCAGGATTGAGACTTGCAAAGACTTTAAATGCTTACCCCTTCATATTCATAGCGACTCTCAATTGATTGTTGGCCAATATAAAGGGATTTATGAGGTCAGAGAACCCACCATGCTCAAGTATCTTTACAAAAATCCAAGATTATTTCTCTAAAAAAAATGAAGGCAAGGAAATCACCATTATCCGTATACCAAGGGAAGATAGCAATCAGGCATACCTTTTGTTTAAACTTGCAAGTTCCAATTTAGTAGAGCTCTATCTGGATGTGTGGATTAAAACTTTAAAGAAGCCAAGTGTGGGGGAAGAAGGACTAATGACCGCCCCAATCACCCTTGACAAGGATTAGAGAAAACCTGTAAGGAATTACCTACAAACCAGGGAGATACCTTCCAACATAAATGAGGCTATTATGCTAATTTGGCAAGGAGCTGGGTATTGTTTAGTCAATGATGTCCTTTATTGTCATAAAGTGTTCCCCCAAGTATTTTTCCAATTAAGATGAGCAGTATCTCAACTATAATGTCACACTACACGCAAGTAATTCGGCGAAACGTTTTGAAATAACCTTGTTTTTCTTGAACCGAGAAATATTGAGGACCCCGTTAAAGAAAACAATTATATTCTTAAGTGTCTTCGTAAAAATACCACAAAGACTTGAGGACTGCTGATGGACCAAAGTTTATTGATATTTTTTAGAAAATATTCTTAGTTAGCCCAAACTCATTTTGCATTTTGAAAACATGGATTGGACATAGATCATAATCATGGGCCTAATTATTAGGCCCATATCAAACATCCTTGTAAGCTTGGGCATGATGTCGGAGCCCAAGCACTAGGTGTGTGTCCCCACCCCCTGTGGGCTTGGGCAACACGCCTAATTCTAGGCACTGGGCCCACACCCGGCGCCCTTTAAGCTCAGGCAACATATCTGAGCCCATGTGTTATCGTGTGCCTAGCACCTTGTGGGCTTAGGGAGCACGCCTGAGTCAGGCGGTCAGCCCACAACCAGTGCCCTTTAGGCTCGAGTAACATAAGTTAACACACCAAACTCGTGACTTAGATCATGTAACTAAGATAACTTCATAAAAATCAAATTGAAACAAATCATGAAGTTCAATCTCCAGTAAACACAATATTAAAATATGAAATTAAAAAAAAAACAATGTTTTGTAAAAGGTTAATAATGAATTAACCTTTTTTTTTAGGTTTTTTTAATTGATATTCTATTAAAAGGATATATAGAAAGCGCAAAACAAATTTATGAAAATAATTACTACAAGAATTGTTTAACAAATAAAAAATATGTTTATTAATTTTTTAGATATAATTTTTTTTAATAAATAATAAAAATTATGCGAAAAGAATTGAAATCAAAATCTATTTCTTATATATATGTGCAAACATTAGAATGTTGAATCGATTGTTACTAAATTTTAAAACACTCACTTGAGGAGAAATACAGTGCCTTAATGTTGTAATATAGGCATTGAATAACGCACCACAAAGGCTCGAGTTCTCCTCATTTCTGCTGACATCGTTTCCCCCTCATCCTTGTAATATATTGTCTTGCTTTTGATATGAACTCTAAAGTACTTCATTCAATGCTAATCACACAGGATAACAACAATAAATATTGTTGCAAAATTTAGAAAATCGGATTTGATATAATCAATAAGAGAACAGAATTCAATATTAACATCTAAGGATCTTCGTTGTTTCATTCTTTTTTTAAGATTTAATATCAATAATTGATTTAAAATATTAAAATAATTCCAACCATATGCTTACAACTTTTATTTTAAAAACCATTTTTCTTTTTCTATTGTCAAAACTACCTCGCTAAAATGTATAAATTATTTTCTAGTCTCTAGGAGAGAGGAGAGGAAATGGAAGAGGTGAGTTCTCTTCACTTGGAATGTGGCCACTACTGCTAAAAATAATCGTAGTGATAAATTCACTGGCTACATATTATAGGTAATATCGGATATAAAAATTCTTAAATCTGATACTTTTTTCATTTCAAGTAAATCCAGTGTTCCTACCACTATTTTGAATCTCGTCCCAGCTTGACCTGAGCCTTGGACCGAATTATTGGACTTGCTAAATACGAGTCAACTCACTTGACCTGAACTCTAGGTCATGATATTAATTGAGTCTCTCTCTCCTCTCGAACTCAAACTCAAAGTAAATTGGATCATCTTTATATTTCTTAATATTTAGCTCCTATTCTCTTTTAATATTAATAACTTTATGTCTTTATGGATAATATTGTGCTTGAATAACAAAGAGCCTGTTTGGCTCAGCGTTTGCAGCAGCGTTTTTATTTAACCGTGATTTCATCTCGTTTGGTTACAAAATAAAATGTAATTTTCATGCATGGGCCCCACCATTAAATGCGGTTTTGTAGAAGCTATTGCTACATGCTTTTCACAATGCTACATTTCTACTCTGTTGATAGGAGGCGAGAAGGAGAAGAGCAGAAACAGAGCATAGTGGAGAGCAGCTCCCTCAGCTCACCATCGGCCTCTGTCGTTGCCACTGTCAGCCACAGCTCTTCCTCTTCTCTTTCTCCTTCTCCTTCTTCTTCGTATTATGCACTCTCCACTATTCACGTTGCATGTGAACAGTAGAGAGCAGCTCACCACCAGCAGTGGCGGAGTCAGAATTTTTTTGATGAGGGGGCAAATTACTAATAAATACTATGACTTTTCAATATAATTTTTTTTTTAACTTGATTGAGTTACATGATTTAAAGTTTTGAATAACTATTTATTCTCAAGGGATTTACACTTGAAATACTTGTATAGTGACGTGTTAATTTAATCAATGAACCTACTTATTTTTTTTATTATCATTAGTGTCTACATAATAATTAACACAACTACATAATAATAAAGTCAGTTGAGTTACACAATAATTCTAAATCTTTCTTATGATATTCATAGCAAAATATACATCAATTCATCAAAACTCATTTCAATTCATATCTATATGTATATAATAAGTATGTTGATTAAATTATACTTAATC
>Ga0307518_10002753_pt1 | contig 12761 bp, 21 predicted proteins | sample 25_EM_MG_FD_203889 | JGI IMG/M metagenome (GOLD analysis project Ga0307518, IMG submission 203889) | Populus trichocarpa ectomycorrhiza microbial communities from riparian zone in the Pacific Northwest, United States - 25_EM | ecosystem: Host-associated > Plants > Roots > Unclassified | place...
GTAGCTAGCCAACCCTTACCAACCGATAACAACTCATCTGGGGCCCTCTGTCCGCTGGCCCGTCATACTCGGCCGATTTTCACCCTTGGGTGGCCGTGTAAGACGGCCTAAGTAGGTGCATGGGCTCCAAGTACCACAGTTCCCTCAGTAGCTTGCCAGACTACTGAGGTTACCTACAGATCTCCTTCTCCCTTCCTTAGGCTAGACCTTCCCTGTGCAGACCACCACCTTTCTATAACTATGCCAAATACAAATAATGTTTTTATAATGCAGTCTTCATTATATAAACATTACTCAAAAGCAGAAAAAGATATTGCAGCCTGAAACATACTAACATTATTTGAACAGTATGGAATGGTTGCATTTAGATACTATTAGAATAATGTTCAAATAATGTAACAGGTAATATTATATAATTATGCAAAACATTTAAATGGATTTATGGAAAAATTTATTTTGGTCCAAGTCTTTGATTCTGAAAGCATAATGCTATTTGGGATAGGCATGCATTATGCAAAACAGTGTTAAAATATTTCTCACATATTGTACTGTCCAGTATTTTATTGTTATTGAAACCAATGTTTATCATAATTCTGTGTATTATGATGAACATTATTTGACCATGCACCTTGTGTAATCAGGACAGTAATGGTAATTGGAGACAACCCAGTTGGCGTCCAAAGACCAGTACTCAAAAGTAAGCATAGACCATGAAAAAAGTTTGTAAGGTGTAAAAAGAAAAACTGGAGCCTTATTGTACAAGATGTAAGCAGAGACGGACTTAAGAAGTCCTTTGTCAGATTTCCAAAGTGGTCTACCCTTCCCAGAGTAGGGAATAGGGTGCCGGTAGGGACTTGGGTAGCACCTAATCAAGGTCTCGTCCAGCCTTGTGCCTGTTGTGCAGGAGTACAAGATCGTTGCATTGATCCTGACTAGACGGCCAGTGGGGCTGGAGTCCATGGAACAAAAATGTTCCACCTTGGTAATCCACCATATTGAGACAGATGAGAGTGGTGTGAGCCACCCAGAGGTCCCTTGTTTCCTCAAAGAGGAGACCAGGTCGCTCCATGCATGCAGGTATTGAGAACTGTGCTTGGCACACTCTCTGCTTCCAGGTGTACCGGAAGTTGACTTCGAGCCAATTGTGCCAGTCCCGAAGAGTCGGGATAGCTCCGGAAAATCACTGCTCAGAGTAGAGAGGATGCCACCAACGACTGGCTGGCTGGTAGATCTCTGGGGCAGCATCGATCCAGAAGGCTGGGATGGTTGCAAGAGCAGGACCTTCATAGAGGAGCAACAGATAGTCTACTCCCATGAAGTTAGCTTGGGCATGCGGCATTGAATAAGTGTGAAGCTTAACAGAGGGGAGACTATAAGACCTGTGAAAAGTGTTCAAGCCAAAACTTGCTGGAAGCGCACAAAGTGCTGCTGAGCTGCTCAAATAAGGTCCAGACTAGAGTCCAGTGTGAGTAACTGAAGATATAGACAGTTGTGGAGAGGTATACAGCACCTAGAGTCCAGTGTGAGTAACTGAAGAGGAGAAACACTGGACTCTACAGGGTATGTGCGCTTCTGGGTAAACAAATGTAAACAACAAGTCAAGGAAACAAGTCAAGGGCGCATCTAGCGCTACAATGCAGCTATGAAGCTGAAACAACTTGGTAGTAAGTAGGGTAGACCTTCATAGTAAGTAATAGAGTCATAAGAAGAGGTGGAAATCACCAAAACTAACAAAAAGCCCAGTGGACTATCGGGTTCTCTGGGTAAACAATGGCTAGCTCCTCGCCAACCATACCTCTGACCTGACCCTGTTCTGGTTCATCATGTGGGTTCACTACAAGAGGAAAGGGGGTGTCATCAAGACATCTCCAGTAAGCTGGAACAACTCCCTGCATCACTCGACCGCCAAACTCCTCACGAGGATGGCTTTCTAAGTGCACGGCACGACCTACACCGGGCCGAAGCTCAGTATAGAATTCCTCTGAGACTCTCTACACATACTGGGTCCATACACCTCCGGTAGAGGGTGGACCGTTCTCTTCCAGATCAGGGCTGAATGTCAGTGGCAACTTCTCCCTCAGCAATCACATCTGCACAACGTCGCCAGCGCTCTTGAAGAGCTGCACAGTGGTCAGCAGCATACGTAGGAGGTGGAGTGGGGCCTTGTCATGGTTGTACCACTTGACGATTACCAATCCTAATGATCCTCCTTCCTTGTTCCCTTCTTCCTCTTTCCTGCATCCATAGCTCACTTTCGCTCCTGGCCAGAGGCGTGGGAACATAAGTCAGTGAGCTGCCTCGAGATGAGTTCCGCCTGGAGATTGGCCTGGGCCTGTTCTCATGCAAATTCCTCAAGTCGGAGTCTGATGTCTGTTCGAAGGTAATTGGCATCTGAAACATTATCAATGAATATCTCTTCATCATATGGAAGAGACTTGATGATAACAGATTGCCAATGTCTGAACAAGACGCGGAATTGGTAGGGCAATGCCCACCAAGGATCAGGAACAGTAATGTGACTGTCAATATAACTGTAAAAACGGTCATGATTAATGAGGGTGAGCTGTTCCTCTCTACTAAGAGGCAAAGGCCTCCTAATATGTCCCATGTTGCCACTGAGAACATTGTCTCTGTGGTCAAACCTCGGTTGATACATGTGGTAGTTCTGCATAGCTTCTCTCCAATAGAAATCCACCATTTGATGGTTACTAGGACGTGCTGTGGCATCAATGATAATGACTTCGTTGTCATCTTCAAAAGGGTTGTCAACAATGGGAGGAGGAGCAGGACGTGGCTGCAAGGTAACCAAGAGACGAACTGCATAGCACATGAAGAGTGCAGCAATGTAGTTGTATCTCCAGCATTCAAACCAAAACACAAATGAAGAATATATCGTAAGAGATATCACGGTCAAAATAAATGGTAACTTGTGAAGAACTTCAGCTATGAGCTGTCTAAGATTCATAACAGAAGACAGTGACGAAGACAGTACTGCCATGTGTGATCTGCTATGGCCTTAAACAGGGCTCATAACCTAAAGCAACAAAACTGGGGCAACAGCAACAGGGGGATGCAAGCGTACCTTTGATAGCTAGTAGCTGATGTTGAGTAGCAAGTAATGAGAGAACAGTTGAGACTGTATTGAACTAACTAACTACAGGGAATCCAACAGGGTATATATACCTGTGGTACATGGTCTGTGCATAGATAAGTATTATTCTTGCCTATTTCACCATATTCCCATATGTAGTAGGTGCACTTTCCATAAATGTAGTTATCTGGAAACATGCCTGCAATGTGCATCAGCATGTGTTAAACACGTGCCTTGCTTGTGATAGTTCTGGCTATCCTGTGGAGCCAGTCATGTGATCTACTGGTAATCTGGTTGACACTACTCCGAATCACATGTAACTGTGATCTCTGGAAATCTCCAAGATAAAATTAGATAAGATAAGATCATACTTTCTTGTTGACAGAAACCATGCCAGATGTTTCTTCTGTTGGTGCAGAGTGCTTTTGGCTAGTAGCGGCTGGAGAGGCAGAAGGAGGAACAAAATGGGGAATATGAAGTATAATTCCACTGCCTTGTGGAGCAGGAACTTCATTCGAGGGAAGGTTGTCAGTAAACATTAGCTTAGCAAATAGTGCACGTACCAGGTGGTTCTTGAAGGGAGGGATCAATAACCTCGTCAGGTACATGGAAAGCAGTTGGATCAGGAGATGGCGGCAATAATGAACCTGAGACTGCAGGCTCATTTGGCAGGTGTGAAGGTGGTGCTAGCTGAGGCATAGAGCCAGGCAGCATTGGCAAAGGGTCTGAGGGCTGTGATGACAAAGGTGTATGAGATGGATATGGTGTTCCATTGGGGATTGACATAGACTGGCAATGAGCACGTCCAGTTGGATTACCATCACTTGGCTGTACACTGATATTGTTTGTTCTTGAGGGGGGGCTGCGATCAATGTTCGGTGTAAGAATTTCACTGTTAGAATATGTGTATGGCGGTCCTCAACCTCCTCCTCCGATATCTTCACGAAATGGCACGTTTTTTCGAGCACGGCCTTTGCAAGTGTTTCTAGGACATCAATGCCACCTTTGATTTGGCTAGGGTTCACCCATTCTGTGTGAGTGTAGCCAACAAGTCGAACATGGTAGCGCTGTACAACACCGCACTCGTAATGAATATAGTCCAACTTGGCATTGACATCACCCATCATTTGGACTGTTGATGAGATGAGACATGGATTAGTTTAGTGTTCGAGTAACAACTTACTGAGGTCGTTCTGAAGACCGCTTATGATTGTATTCTTGGCCTTTGCCACATGATCCTTGTAGCTCAATGAAATCCCTGGATCATCAAAATTAACGCTTATAAACAGTGATAGCATCAAACACTTACTATTTATGCCTTCTTCCGCGAGAGTGGCTATTTCCATTTTCATTCTGAAGACCATTGGGTCATGAGAGGTGATTGTTCGAAGGAAATGTGCGACAGACTTGCTGGTCATGTGTACACATGGTTCCATTTTCATGTGATGAGATCCCTGGACCACAACAACAAGTCCTTCGATGCTGTGCCTTTGGTGCATGGCATTTAACTTTTGAATAAATACATCATCAGTTATGCAATGAAGACGATGACTGTCGTACCTCTTCTACACATGCAGTAAAGCTTACTGAAGTTTCATTTGCAACAGATTGGATCATGATGTCAGGTGGAGCTTTGACCACAATTTCTTTTTCCTTGTCATATCAAGTGACCAGTTCTTGACATTCCTCAGTTGAGAGCTTGTGGTACTCCTTAGCATGTGCTGCAAGTATTGGTAATGTTTCCCTTTCACCAATGTCCTTGTCTAGCATCATGACATGAGTGTTAGTGACAGCATTACTGTGGTACTGGGATGAGAAGACATACCGTTATTAATATCCAAACTCTTGTAGTGTATGTATGCTGACCATGCACTTATTTTCTTCTTCTGATTGTGTCAAAGTTTAGAGCCTACAAAAGAATTGTTAAGGTAACATTGACAACTGCATTGAAACCTCTGTGCCAACTCCATGGCCACATTGTCGATATAATCAAGCACTTTCAAGATGGCTTTGTCCTCCTCTGAATGCTTCTGAGCATGCTTCTAATTAAGGATTTTGGCTGCCTGTGGGGATAGCTTGACAGCAGGTGCCCAACCTTGCCTCTGCACAAGTCGTCATTTGTTCATGAATGGGAAATCAAAGCAACCTGATGCTAAGAAAAATGCTAGATATTTCAGGAGACATAACGCAGGGTACTACAGTCAAACGTAAAAAAAGGGTCAAGTACCTCCAATATCCCATACCATTGCAGCAGCAACCTCCAATGCAGCATCTTCTCCGATCTTCAGATCTTGTGATCTCACTAACAGAATGGCCCACCTTTCCATGACTTTGTCCCTGTGCAGTTGATAGCACAGGCTATGGACACAGTCTGGGAGGTGCAGGCACTAAAGCACCTGGTCCATGTTCTCTCCGAAAATTTGGAGGGGAGGACTGTGAACGATTTTGCAAGGAGGATAACAGTGGGCTGTATGTGTGGAACTAGAAGGTGATGGCATAACCGGACTGCAATGATGTGACAGGCTCGCTTGGGTTGAGGTGCCAAGTAATTGTGCCCAAGAAATGGAGCGAGCGGTGGCAGCGTTGGGTGTTGTGGGTTGGGACAAGTGACTATTAGATACACTGTGAGGACGGGGGTGACGAGAATGTGAAGAGGTGGAGCCGGTGGACTGTTGAGAAAGTGAGATGCACCCAGCAGAAAGTTCCTCTTCTGAATCGGACAGTAACCTGTCACCATCAATCACAATGCAGCTAATTTGATGTTCCTATACAGGGATTAGCACAAAATCTAAAGCATTTTGCAGCAATGACATACAATATCAGATATGGTTGGGTTCCTGGGATTTGAAGGCATTGATCGCATAGATAGTCCTGCTATCCACAAGAGGGGAACTAGCTGCCATTGCAGCTGGTGATTGACCACTTGTGGGTGATACGATACAGCATTGGATGTCACAAGAAGCCTGTCAAGTTGTGCAAATGGTCATCCAACAAAGTCAAAGGCAGAAGAGCGCGTATCATGGGGCAGTGGTACTAGTGAAAGGGACTCGTAGTTGATGGCATGGTGTGGTGCAGGAGGCTCCTGCCTCCACTGATGGTTCTGTTGGCCGTCTCCAAAGCATTTTGCAACTGGAAGGGCCCATTTCTCAACAAAGAGTTGAGATATGTGTGCTGTGACAGCATGCACCTGAGGGTGATCAATAAGCACTCTTGGGTTAAAATATGTGTTGACTGTCAGATGTTCTGGTGCTAGGTCTGTGTGTGGAGCCATGTTACCAGGATGATGCAGAACCAATGTAGTATCCCCAGATAATCTATCAAGAACTGTGCACTGAAAAATACATGATTGGAAAATGATTGAGAGCCAAAGGGAAAGGTTACCAGATCAAAAATGAGACAGTGAATGTGGTGAAGGTGATCTTCCCGAGATCTTGAGTGATTGATCCTATCATCTTGTGTTGCTTCAGCATTGATACCACTCGAATAATGGGCGACTGTTAGAGGATGGAGACCAAGGTCTGACGAATAGTGATTGCTGTCTTGATGTGCCCTGTGTGCTGCCATGGCCATCATCGCAGCAGCCCAGTGCTGATTGCTGTATCTCACATTATCCAATTCTGATGGACAGGTGAGCGAGTCTATCAATAGCCTGCATCCTTTGAATGTGTTGGATGTGCTTGTGAAGAAGTTGTCATTGTGCGCAGTGGCCATCATGGTTGCAGTCAAGTAGAGTTGTGTAGTAGAGTTGCATATGCAGACGGGCCTCATGCTTCATGCATGGTGCATGGCTGATGAGTTACATACATCATTCACTTCATGGCTGAGCATTGAGCACTAAATTCCATGATCACAATTAAAATGTAGCAAAGAAATCAGCAAGAGTTCTGTTATCATTGACATGATCCTCGCTCTTCAAATCCCCCAATGTGCCCTTCTCGACATCGCAGTGCCATTGGATCATGATCACAAAAATCAATTGTCCACTAGCAGATCGAACATCAACATTTGCACTCTTTTATAATTGTATCTGCCTGCAAACACAAAAATAATCTTGTTTCATAATGTCATGTACAGATCATTGTTACTACTTATAATAAAACCATCGAAGACACAGCCTTGGCAAATGTATTTTACAAATGCATGATGGCAAAAAAATCAGCAAGAGTGTTCTGTTTGTCATTGAAGCGATCCTCGTTCTCCAAATCCTCCTCGACATCACAGCAGTCTGTCATGATCGGTTCTTCTCAACGATCTTACTAGAAGGTCCAGGGTTGCAGGGGACTAATGAGGAGGTAAGTCCAGACACTAGTAGGTGCTAGTTAGTGCAGACAGTCAAGTCCGGGTCATATGGACGAAGTCTGGGCACTAGAGAAGCACTGGGAGTAAGTCTGGGTTTTGCGGAGTAAGTCCGGACCGCGGGAAAGTGGACCGGAGTAGTGCAGCTTGTCCAGACAAAGGACATCCCAGAGGTGGGATAAGTCTCTAGAGGTCTAGCATCGAGTCTGGGACAGAGGTGGCTTTTGCCCTTGTGCAAGTAGGAGACTTGCTAGGATCAGACATAGGACCAAGAGGACAAGATAGGATGGAGACTGGAGTTGGCCGGAGTTCAGGAGTTCAGGTGAACAGATGGATTAGGAGAGCATAGTGGGTAGTACAGAGGGAGGAATATCTTAGTCAAGATTTGATCTAAGGACTACTAGGCCGGAGTTCGGTAGTTTATATAGGAATGAAACTAGAGGTGAGTATATACGGTGACAAGTAAACACCCTAATGTTGAGACAAGGGACAGAGCGGAAGTGGACAGGAAAATAATCCAGGTACAGGAAAATAAACTGGAGTGGAAGCAGAAATGGGGAACTAGTGTTACAGGGACGACGGAGGAAAAGCAGGGACAGTGAAGTAAAGGGAACTAGGTCGGAAGAGGACAGGTAAGGGTCAGAGGTGGACTTAACTAATGTTAAGTCCGGAGTGATGTCCAGGACCGGAGGAAGTGGGACCAGAGGAAGTGCACGAGTGGAGGGAGTGTAAGAGTGAAGGGAGTGTGCAGGTGGAGGAAGAGCGGAGTAGCTGGAGGAAGGTCCGGAGTTGGACATAGAAATGTCCTGAGCCATAGGTGGACCTGACAGAGGAAGCAGAGCAGGAGCAGGAGCAGAACTGAGCCAGAGTTGGATATACCATCTGGAGTTGGGCTACATTGCAGACAAGGCTAAGGGAGTGGCCAGACTGAAACTGGAGTAGCGACTAGTGGTAGGTACAGGTTCAACACGGTGGAGTTAGACCGCAGATCTGTCTGCAGGAAGACAGGGGTTAGTCCTGAGGTGGAGATGGACATAGTGACCGGAGTTGAGCTGGAGTACAGCTATGGGGCTGGAGATGGCCAGACTAGATCCGGAGTTGCATCTATGCCTAAGAAGAGGTCAGGTGGGCCAAGGTTAGACCAGAGTTGCGACTGGGAAAAGTATGGATATGACACAGTCACTGGATCTAGTATCTTCCAGTCCCTCGCATGTTCCAGTAGAGTAACTACCTGTATAGCCATGCAAGGATTCGATCTGGGCAATACACATTAACAGCACATTATTTACTGATTGGAGGAACTTCCATCGCAGTCCAAGCTGGAATGCAAGAGGTGGATCTGATAATTGAAGCTGGGTGATGACTGCCAGATAATTAAGTGAGTCATCTTGAATTTTAGTCTGTAGCCATGTGATCTCCACATTGCACTGCAAGAGCTCCTCTCTTGCTCGTTCAGCATCAAAGTGAAGGTTAGCTGCTTTACAGAATGATGCATGCACCCACCGTTTGGTGCTTATCTCCGGGTCACGCAACAGTTCAAACTCGCCGAGGAATGTGTACTTGGTGATCTGCTCCCACAGTAACGGAGGATGTGGGGGAACCAGCTGTGCCCTGTACTTGTTGTAGCGATTGATCACATTTCGAATTGCAGCAGCCCGAGTCTTGAGGGCCTTCAATATCTGAGTTTGTAGCTTGTAGCCTGGTAAATATTCAGCTTGCGAGGAGAATGCAAATTGAAACTACTTACCAAGGCCACTCATCTGAAGTTTAGTGAGCTCCAAAAGACACATGACCACCAGTTTTTCCACATCTTCGGCAGCTTTGAAAAATTGTTGGTGTCCAAGCCTTTCTTGCAGCCTGACATGCTCTGAATGGTCTGCTCCCACCTTGAGTCTATTCCTAGCCGACCCTCGAAGCTTTCGACAACTTCTGTCTTGAGCTCAAGCTTTCTCTGAGCATTGGTGCAATGCCTGCACACCTCAGCGATATCTTTGTGTGTGAATCCTTCATTGATGATGTGAAAGTCTAGCTTGTTGTATTCAACTAGAGCTGCATGCCAGGATGTTCTACGTAGCCCATCAGTGATGTTACATTACATGAAAATATACTCACTCTGCTTCATCAAGTTCTCCAAGGGCCCTGACATACTCAAGTTGGATGCTATCGTCATCTTTCTTGGCTGCGGCATTGCTCAGATACCTCCGCTCTTCATGAAGCTTGGCATCAAAGTCAACATCAGTAAGATTGGCATGGTGTCAAGTCCAGGTCTAATCCAGTAGGGGGTCCGGTCAAGTCCGGACGAAAACGGACGAGAGCAGAAGGTCAGAGGTTTGGGCAGAGGTTAGCCTGGGCCAGAGTTGCGACCAATTGGATTCAACGACAAGGACAACGAGTGTTGATCCCTTGTGTAGGTTCCGGTCAAGTGGAGACGGAGACAGAGACAGACAAGGAGACAGGAGTAGTGACTTAGATGATTTCAGACTGAGGAGTACAGGATAATCTACAGAGTACTTATACTAAGTGCAAACTAGGGACGAGTACATACGGTGACAAGTAAACAGCCTAAAGGCGGACAAGGAACGACCGGAGTAAGGACTAGGTCAGGTCTGGTGAAAATGCTACAAGGTATGGGATATATCAAGTTCACGGAGAACTCACGTCAAGGCAGGGTAAACGGCAAGGTGTGGTAACGAGCAAATAGAGCATAGACCAAGGGTTGTACTTAACGGAAGGTTATCAGTGCGAGCACGACCGGAGTAAGTAGTGAGCGACCGGAGTTGAGCTGTAGAGCTGCGATGTGACTGGAGTTACCAGATAAGACCCGGAGTTGGACATGGTCATGACACATGGCAGGAGAAGGTTTGCTCAGTATAAATAATTTTGAGACACTGGATGTAATTCTTATAAAGAAATGACCCTATAATACAAATTAAATGGGGCCGACTGTCAAGTCCGGGTCTACTCCGGTAGGGGGTCTGGTCAAGTCCGGACAAAGATGGATGAAGGACAAGGGCAGGGGGCAGGACAAGAGGTTAGTCCGGCCGGAGTTGGTGACTGCTTGGATTCAACAACTAAGGACAACGAGCATTGATCCCTTGCATAGGTTCCGGTCAAGAGGTTGGAGACGGAAATGGGGATGGAGACAGAGACAGACAGAAACTGGAGTAGTGACTAAGTTGATTTCAGACTGAGGTATACAGAATAACTACAGAGTACTTATACTAAGTAAGAACTAGGGACAAGTATTTACGGTGACAAGTAAACAGCCTTAAAGGCGGACAAGGAACGACCAGAGTAAGGACTAGGTCAGGTCTGGGTAAAATAAAGTCAGGTCCGGTGAAAATGCTACAAGGTATAGGATATATCGAGTTCATGGAGAACTCACGTCAAGGCAGGGCAGACAGCGAGGTGTGGTAACGAGTGGATGGAGTATAGACCAAGGGTCGTACTTAATGGAAGATTATCTGCGCAACTGTGACCGGAGTAAGTGATGGGCGACCGGAGTTGAGCTGTAGAGCTGCGATGTGACCAGAGTGACTGGATAGGACCCGGAGTTGGACATGGTCATAACAGTATCCCCCCTTTAGGGGCCGAACCCATGAGGCCCCAGTGAGGCTGACGTGGTCGCCTAGGACAATGTGGAGTCTGGAGTCTTTGTCTGAGTATGAATTGTGGATCTATAAAGATCTGACCGGTTTTGCTTTTACCCCCAGTTTCCTGCCATCAATCAAATATGTCGAACATTGCTAAGTCCACCAGCCCCATTGCCCCTGCTGCCACCGAGTCCAAGGATTGGACAAAGGCCTCTACGCCGGAGTTACAGTCCGGTAGCGAGGATGAGTCTGACGTCCTTGACGCCAAAGCGAAGGAGCATCACCGATGCAAGCAAGTGAAGAGGGAGGAGAAGCAACGCAGGGAAGAGGTGGAACAATGAGCATGCGAAGAGGCAGAGGCAAAAGCTCATGAGGAGGCAGAACGTGCTAAGGCGGAGGCAGAGCGGAAGGCGAGGGAGGAGGCAGAGCGCCAGGCATGCGAACAGGTGGAGAAGGACAGGGTTGAGGTGCAGCGAGGCAGAGGGCACTGGCGCAGGAGGTGTCAAAGAAGCGAGCAAGGGAGGAGCTGGAGGCAGGTCCAAGTGGTGACCGGAGCAACAACGTCCAGTAAGTTTTTTATTTTTTATTCTTCTTTATGATTTTTTATTAACCTCCTGGCAGGTGTGTTCATTGTGCCAAGCACAAGGCCAAGTGTGAACACGACCCAGAAAAGCCCAAGCAATGCGTGTGTATGAAGTGCGTGGGGCTCAAGGAGCGGTGCGAGTGGCCAGAGGTAGGGGGTCTGGGTCCAGTGGTGGACAAGGGCAAAGGGAAGGCAGTCGTGATGTCCCCACGAGGAGGGGAGAAGAGGAAGAAGAAAAAGACGGTCGCCAAGGTCGTCATCAATGATGATGACATTGTCAAGGTGCCGGGGCCATCCGGGCAGCGGTCTGGGTTTGACCCTGGACTGTTCCTGGAGTGGCTGGATAGGCTGACCGGGGCCATTGAGGAGATGATGGACAGATGCGCTGGGTAGCGGATGCCACCCGCTCGGTGGCGAGAGGAAACAAGCGACTGACGGCTGGCCTCGAGACCTTTCTCGAGGAGTGCCATTTCTTCACAGCGCCCTGGGACGAGGACAAGGAGTCGGAGGATAGTGAGGTGGAGGTTGACCCGGAGGAGGTTGAACAAGAAGTCCAGGGGCTCCATGAGGAGCAGGAGAACCCTGGCAGCGGTGTGCCGGAGTAATTGGTCCAGTCCAGATTTTGTAAATAGAATGTAAATTAGTTTTACTTTTGTTTATAAAGAAAAGTGACCTGAGTTTAGTGAGTGATAATACAAGATAAAATGAAACAGAGAGGAGAGACAGAGAGTGAAACGGATAACAGAGAAACAGAGAGTGAGAGTATTATTACATGGACGCGAGTGGTCCGGGTTTGTCCGGGTACTGGACATGATAATCTTCTAACAGTTCCATTGCGTTGCCTAGTTCAGTGGTGAGAAGCCATGATGTTTCTTCGTCAGTTCCTTCGTAACTGGACCAATGCACCAGGTACAATAGCTTGCATGATTTGCATCAACGGTCAACCTTGGAGTCGAGGATCTCAGCGATCTCAAACTCCAGTTCACCATCTACTTTGACCAGTGACAGAGAAGGCCATATCCGGTCCGGTATGGTGTTGGGTATGGCTGGTTCGAGTTGGGAGACATGGAAGATGTCACATCCATGCCAACTCCGACACATCTCCTACTTGCTCCGATGCATCTCCTCTTTGCTCCGACGTCTCTCCTATTAACTCCGACGTATCTCCTATTAACTCCGACGTATCTCCTATTAACTC
>Ga0307518_10002754_pt1 | contig 12760 bp, 9 predicted proteins | sample 25_EM_MG_FD_203889 | JGI IMG/M metagenome (GOLD analysis project Ga0307518, IMG submission 203889) | Populus trichocarpa ectomycorrhiza microbial communities from riparian zone in the Pacific Northwest, United States - 25_EM | ecosystem: Host-associated > Plants > Roots > Unclassified | place...
GCCCCATTTGAGGAGGCATTTCCGATGCCCGGATTGGATAGTCTATCCTTGGCCCCGACCCCCGAGCCGACACGTGGATCTACTCCGCTTACTCAGCCGCTGAGGCGAGGGCTACAAGACAATAGATTGTCGTTCTCGGATCAGGTGCCGCCTCTCGTTCCGACCCTCCATTCCAGTGGTAGTCTGCGAGATGGTTCAGGTGGTTACCTCAGAGAAACCGCCCTAAAAGCGCTGGCGTAAGTTTATCTCCACCACGCATGCACTAGTGATTGACGGCAAGGACACGTAGAGAAATCAAGACTGTTATCTTGATCGAAGACTCAATGCCGGTATGTATATCGTGAAGGTCCATGGTTTTGCGCATGGCTGGATCTTCTAATAACTTGTTAGATGACTGAAGGGAGTCTTTGGCGGGAGGCTAAAGAAGCTGTCGGGGGGCTTGTCGATATTGCTAGCCACCATGGTAACAAAGGAATCGACTTGCATTTCATGCACCACGACGGAATTTATAGAGATCTGCAGGTGAGTATCGGCTTGAGATTGGCTTAGTGACCCAGCCTTGACTGACATTTAACTTTTAGTCGAGAGATGATGTTACGAAAGCGTTTGATCAGGTTCGGCCCATGGGTATGCAGTAATGTTCGATCCTAGTGCCTTCCTTGACTGAGCTTGTTAGGGAAAAACACTCCGACTGGCGCAAGACTTGCACAGCTCATCGAGTACTATTTGCCCTTCATCGAATCTAAGGAATCCATACATGAGCCGATAACTATCATGGTGCTCATAAATTGTGAAGCGCGTACGTCTATCTGTAGGATCCTGTGTTCATCCACATACTCACCTTCATCGGCCTTCAGCCGATTACGATATGCTTGTTCGGTGTATTGTTGAGACAGCCCACCGTCTTGAACGTGGTGGTGTAAAGGAAGATAGGTTTGGCATTCAGTTCGTACAGATAGGTAGGGATGCAAGTGCAGCCCAAGCACTTCGCGCACTAGATCTTGATCTCGAAAGGACGTACAAAATCAGGGTACGTGACAACATCACCTTGACGTATGGATGGAGTAACACCGCCCCTAGAACATTGTGCATTCAAGCCCATTTGATCCCGATCGAGGTGTATTCAATACTGAATACTTGCTCAACCATCTCGTCCGAAGCATTCGCAGGACTCAGGACGACGTGCCTTATCCCAAATCCTCGCATCCGGTAGTATCGCGGAGCATGGGACGCCCACAAGGCAATCTATCTTGGAAAACATCAATATCGGCCAGTCCAGCCTTGATTCCTCCCCGCCACACGCAGAAAGGAGACGATGTGATCCTTACGCAGGAGCAGGGCATGGGACGACATCATGAACAAGTTTCCTCCCCGGTGGGTCTGCCCAATCCAGCCTGGATTCCTCCCCGCGTCACCGAGCAACAGGGAATTTCGATTTTTATGGAAAAGCAAGAGAAACAGCAAGAAAAAGAGGCTCCGTGTTCAGTTGTTCAGGCCACTGTACCCTCGATTCCTCCCCACGTCGCCCAGAAACAAGGAACTTCGATTTATATGGGCCAGCAGATACAGAAACAACCCCGAGAACAAGTTGCGTCTTCAGGTAATCCGGCTAATCAGGGCTTGATTACTCCGCATGTTACTCGAAAAGTTCCCCGCATCACATTGAGACAAGATACTTTGACTCTTAACAAGCAGCAAAAACAGGAGCGACCCCAAGAACAAGACTCATCTTTGGGTGATCGGACTAGTTCAGATCTGATTTCTCCTCGCGCCACTGAGAAACTAGGAACTCCGATTTTTGAGGAACAGCAGAGGCAGGATCAACGCCTTGAACAGGTTTCGTCTTCAATTAGTCAGGCCAGCCCAAGCTTGGTCTCCCGTATCACTCAGAAACCAGGAACTTCAATTCGTACGAAACAGCATATACAAGAACGATCACACGAAGCAGCTCCGTCTTCGGTTGTTCACGCCAGTCCAGCTTGGGTTCCTTCCCAAGTCACCCAGAAACCAGGAGACCTGATGCCGACATTGCAGCAGAAGCAGGGCCAACCCCATGAAGTTTCGCTTTCGGTTGTCCAAGCTGATGGAACCTTGATTTCTCCAAGTGCTACCCAGAAAAGCGCTTCAGTTCATAAGCAACAGCAAAAGCACGAACGACCGCATGGACAAGTTTCGTCTTCGCATGTTACTGGCATTTCCATCTCAAGTACGAGCCCCCCCTTTATTATTCAAGATCACCGCAGAGAACTTGCTGTAAAAATGCTGTCGTAAGCTCTTTCCTTAGCCAAATGAAATATCTTTGATTGTCGCGATTCGAAGAGAAACCAAGATAGTATTTCTTGTTGATGAATTACTTTCTGTAAGTACATCGATTCTTCTTTCATCACTATTTCTCAATCCAAACATAGACGATGGAAGGGAACCTCTTCCTCCGGGCTCGGGAAGCTATCGCGGGATTTGTTGAAATTTCCGCTAGTCATCGTCTTATGGGTATCGACATCCATTTGGTGCATCAAAATGTATTTGCAGAAAACATACTCGTGAGCCGAATTCGTTACCGTACCACTAGCACAAGTAACGTGTCGTCACCAGTCGGTAGATGATCTTGCGAAAATATTCGCTGAGGTCGAGGTCAATGGTGTGTGGTCATGCCGGATTCCATACCCCTCATCTTGAAGATTTAGCAGGCACAGAGGCTCCGACAGGCCTAAGACTTGCTCAGGTCATTGAGCACTATTTGCCTCTAATCGAATCCAAGTGGTCTACGCATCCGCCAATAACAGTCATCGTGATGTCAGGCAGTGTTCCAAGTAAGTGAAGTTCGTTGGGACCGAGTGACTGCTTCCTCACGAATCCATTGATAACGTAGCCGACCCCGACACGCTCGTAAAATGCATCGTCGGCGCTGCCCAACATCTCGACAAGTGCGGTGTGCGACCAGATGTATCTGGTATCCAATTCATTCAGATGGGTATGGAAGAGGTTTCGAAGAGCGTACTTCGCATCTTAGGTGATGACTTTGGAGCCGAGCACAATGTCAGGGTATGTCGCCAACTAGGTGTCCTAGCCTTCGTCCTCTGATGCTCTGATTCAGGAAATTGTGACCACTACCTTGTTCAACCCTACTCAATGCACATTCGATTCTGATTTCATGATTGAGATTATCCTTGGAGGCATTCGGAAACTCTTTGGGACAAAATCTATCGTCCAATCTGCTTTAGGCCCGCTGTCAAATATAGGGGCGGACCGTACCTCTATCCGGGTCAGTGTAACACCGTCCAGTCTGGAGCAGGAACAACAAGCTTCGCCTTCGGGTGATCTGGTTAGTCCAGCCTTGATTACTCCACATGTCACTACCGTGAAACAGGCAACTCGGGTTCTTGCTGAGGAGAGGCAAGAACAACCCCAGGATCGAGTTTCATCTTCAGATGATTTGACCAATCGCACTTTTATTTCTCGCCGAGCTACCCGAATACAAGGAACCTCGACCCTGGCAGAGCAACAACCCGATGAACGAGTTTCTTTGTCAAGTGATCAGTCTAGTCTAGCCTCGGTTGCTCCATACGTCCCCGCTGTCAAACAAGGAACTTTGGTTCTTACACAGAAGGGGCAGGAACAACCTGAGGATCGAATTTCGTCATCAGATGGTTTGACCAATTTAGCTTCGATTACTCCCCGTGTCACTCAGATACACGGAACTTCGACTCTTGCGGAGAAGTCGAAGCTGGAACAGCCCCATGAACAAGTTTCTTTGTCAGATGATCAGGCCATTCCAGCCTTCATTCCTCCCTGCGTCACCCGGACACAGGAATATTCAAGGCGGCAGATGCGGGAACAAGCCCAGGAGCGAGTTTCGTCTTCTGACGATTTGACCAATCGAACCTCGATTGCTCGCCGTGTCACTCAGATACAAGGAACTTCGACCCTTACCGAGAAGCAAAAGCTAGCACAATCCTATGAACAAGTTTCTTTGTCAGGTTCTCAAGCCAGTCCAGTCTCGACTGCTCCACATGTCGCCGCCATGAAACGAGGAACTCCGTTTGTTACGGTGGAGGAGAGGCAGGATCGATCTCAGGATCGAGTTTCGTCTTCAAATGATTTGACTAATCTACCTTTGCTTGCTCCCCGCGTCATCCACATACAAGGAACTTCAAACCTGGTGGAGCAGCAAGAGCTCGCACAATTTCACGAACAAGTTCCTTTGTCAGGTGATCAGGCCGGAATGTCAGCCTCGTTTACTCCACATGTCGCCCCCGTGAAACAAGGAACTCCGGTTCTTACGGAGGAGAGGCAGGAACGACCTCGGGATCGAGTTTCGCCTTCAGATGATTTGGCCTATCTAGATTCGATTGCTCCCCGTGCCGCCCAGAGACAAGCAACTTTGGCCCTTGTGGAGCAGCAGAAGCTAGCACAATCCCATGATCAAGTTTTCTTGTCAGGTGATCAGGCCATTCCGGCCTCGATTGCTCCACATGCTGCCGCCGTGAAACAAGGAACTCTGGTTCTTACGGAGGAGAGGCAGAAACAATCTCAGGATCGAGTTTCGTCCACAAATGATTTAACCAATCTAGCTTCGATTGCTCCCCATGTCACCCAGATACAAGGAACTTTGACCCTTGCAGAGCAGCAGGGGCTGGTACAACCCCACGAGCAGGTTTCTTTGACCGGTGATCAGGCCATCTCGGCCTTGGTTTCTCCCTGTGTCACCCGGACACAGGAACATTTGATTCGCACAGAGTGGCAGATGCAGGGACCCCAGGAGCCAGCTTCGTCTGTTCTGTCGGAATCTGACATCACGACTTCAAGTACTAGTGCCCATTTCTCTATCCAAGGTTCTTTCAAAGAAGCTGCTGTAAAGACACTGTCGTAAGTGCTCTCCTTTGACAAATGGGCGTGCTTTGATTGACAGGATTCGCAGTGAAACCAAGTTAGTTTTTCTGGTGGACGAATCTCTTTCTGTATGTGTATTATGTTTCCCGTCTACTGCTCCCTCTCACAGCTTTGATTTAGGTAACGGAAGAGAACCTTTCCCTCCAAGTTACAGAAGCTATCGCTGGATTTGTTGAAATTTCTGCCAATCAAAGTCTCATGGGTGTCGATGTCCATTTGCTCCATCAATCTGCCTTCTCAGAAAATATACTCGTGAGATGATTTCATCGTCATAGTATTCGTGCCATAAGTAACTTTCTGACAACAGTCCGTGGATGATCTTACGAAATTGTTCGCCGAGGTCCACGTCAACGGTATGGTTATTCAAATTCCGAGCCTTTCATTCTGATGGTCCCGAAGACACAGACACTCCGACAGGCGCAAGACTTACTCAGCTTATTGAACACTATTTACGTCTCGTCGAGTCCAAGGAATCTACACATCTGCCCATAATCATCATCGTAATCTCAGGCAGTATCTCGAGTATGTGGCGTTCGCTGAGACCGAGTATTTGCGTCCTCATACCTTGCTTGATCATGTAGCCGACCCCGACACGCTCGTCGAATGCATTGTCGGTGCGGCCAAACGTCTCGACAATAGCGGTGTGCGACCAGATGTGTTTGGCATTCAACTCATTCAGCTGGGTGAGGACGAAGGTACGAAGAGCGCGCTTTTGCTTGATGATTTCAGGAACAAGTACAACGTCAGGGTATGTGGCCAACTAGCTTATAGACTACATCATCTAATACTTCGGTTCAGGAAATTGCGACTACCACCTCGTTCAACCCTGCCCAAGGCGTATTTGACTCCGCGCTTATAATCAAGATTCTCCTTGAAAGCATTCGGAAACTTCTTTGGAGCCAATCCATCGTCAAGTCTGCGTTAGTCCCGTTATCAAGCACCCATGCAGTTGGCACGTCCACCTCCAAGGTTATCACACTGCCCTATCTGGAACAGGAACAATCTCCGGAAGCAGCTTCGTCTTGGGTGGTTCAGGCCGCTGCAGCCTCCCATCGCATCACCGAGAAACCAGGGACTATGATTCTTGCGGAGGAGCAACAGCAAGAACAAGTTTCATTTCCCGAGGCCAATCCGGCCTTGATTCCTCCCTGTGTCACCCAGAAAGAAGTGACTTTGATTCCTATGGAGCAACAGATGCACACACAACCCTACGAGCAAGATTCGTCCTCAATCATTCAAAATAGCCCAGAATGGATGCCTCCCGGCATCACCCAGAAACGAGATTTTTCCCAGCAGAAGCGACAGGGATCCCGTGAACAAGGCCCATCTTCGGGTGACCTGGTCAGTGTAGGATCGGTCTTTTCCTGCGTCACCCAGAAACAGGAGACGTCGATTTGTACAGACGAGCACAAGCAGGAACAATCCCGTGAAAAAGATTCGACTTCTGGTGATCAGGCCAGTCCGGCCTTGGTTCATCCCCGTCTCACCCAGGAACAAGGAACTTCTAATCTTACGGTGGAGCAGAAGCTGGAACAATGTCAGGAACGGGCTCTGTCTTGGTGTATGCAGTCAGAATTTTTCGTTTCAACTTCACCTATTGGTGGCCACTTCAACCTCCGAGACGCTGCGGTAGATATACTGTCGTAAGTTCTTTCCATAAGCAAGTGGTCGTGTTTTGATTGTCACAATGTAAAGGAAAACCAAGATGGTTTTTCTGATCGACGAGTCTCTTTCGGTATGTGCATCTCGTTCTTCTTGCACTGCTCTCCCTTAACTCAAATTCAGGTCATGGAAGGGAACCTTTTGTTCGAAGCCAGAAAAGCTATCGCAAGCATTGTTGAAATTTGCGGCACTCAAGGCTTTAGGGGTGTGGACCACCTCCATTTGCTGCATCAAGACGTATTGGCAGAAAATATACTCGTGAGCTGATCCAGTCACCGTCCCCTTGTCATAAGTAATACTTCATTATCAGTCCGTGGAGGATCTTACGAAAATATTTGTTGAGGTTCAGATCAATAGTATGTGTTCATCTCCGACCTGAACCCTTATCTTGAATGTCTAGCAGGCACAGGTACTCCGATAGGCGCAAGACTTGCTCAGCTCATTAAGCAATATTCACCTTTAATCGAGTCTCACACGCCTAAGGCCATCTTCGTAGTGTCAGGCAGTGTCCCGTGTATGTGGGGTTCGTTCGGACTGAGTGCTTGCATGTTCACAATTTTATCCATGATGTAGCTGACCCCGACATACTTGCCGAATGCATACTTCACGTCGCCCAACGTCTCGACAAGAGCGGTGTGCGACCAAATATGTTCGGTATTCAGTTCATTCAGATAGGTAAGGAAGAAGTTTTGAAGAATGTACTTCGCATCTTGGGTGACTACTTCAGAGGCGAGCACAATGTCAAGGTATGTCGCCAAACGTTGTTATCCGCTCCGTCCCTGATGTTTTAATTCAGGACATTGTGACCACCACCTCGTTCAACCCTGCTCAAGGCACATTCGATTATGGCTTTATGATTGATATTCTCCTTGAAGGCATTCGGAAACTCTTTAGGACTAAATCTATCGTCCAGTCTGCTTTAAGTCCGTTGTCGAGTACTGCGGTGGCCCGTACGTCCATCCGGGTCAGTGTAACGCAATCCAGTCTGGAGCAGGAACAAGTGTCATCTTCGGGTGATCAGGCCAATCCCGTCTTGATTACCCCACATATCACTGCCGTGAACCAGGGAACTTTGGTTCTTACGGAGGAGAGGCAGGAACAGCCACAGGATCGTGTTTCATCTTCGGATGATTTGACCAATCAAGCTTTGATTTCTCGCCGAGCCATCCAGATACAAGAAACCTCGATCCTTGCAGAGCAGCGAGCCTATGAACAAGTCTCTTTGTCGGGTGATCGGGCCAGTCCAGCCTCGATTGCTCCACATGTCGCCGTCGTGGAACAAGGAACTCTGGTTCCTACGGAGGAGAGGCAGGAACAATCTCAGGATCGTGTTTCGTCCTCAGATGATTTGACCAATCTAGCTTCGATTACTCCCCGTGTCACCCAGACTTCGACCCTTGCTGAACTGCAGAAGCTCGCACAATCCTATGATCAAGTTTTCTTGTCAGGTGATCAGGCCTCGATTGTTCCACATGCCGCCGCCGTGAAACAAGTCACTGTGGTTCTTACGGAGGAGAGACAGGAACAATCTCAGGATCGAGTTTCGTCTTCGGATTACTTGACCAATCTAGCTTCGATTGCTCCCCGTGTCGCCCAGAGACAAGAAACTTTGACCCTTGTGGAGCAGCAGAAGCTAGCACAATCCTGTGAACAGGTTTCTTTGTCCAGTGATCAGGTCATTTTAGCCTCGATTGCTCCACATACTGCCGTGAAACAAGGAACTCTGGTTCTTACGGAGGAGGAGAGGCAGGAACAATCTCAGGATCGAGTTTCGTCTTCGGGTGATTTGACCAATCTACCTTCGATTACTCCCTGTCTCGCCCAGACACAAGGAACTTCGACCCTTGTCGAGCCGCAGAAGCTAGGACAATTTCATGATCAAGTTTCCTTGTCAGGTGATCAGGCCAGTCCAGCCCCGATTGTTCTACATGTCGCCGCCGTGGAACAAGGAACTCTGGTTCTTACGGAGGAGGAGAGGCAGGAACAATCTCAGGATCGAGTTTCGTCTTCGGATGATTTGACCAATCTACCTTCGATTACTCCTCGTCTCGCCCAAACACAAGGAACTTCGACCCTTGCCGAGCCGGAGAAGCTAGGACAATTTCATGATCAAGTTTCCTTGTCAGGTGATCTGGCCAGTCCAACCTTGAATGTTCTACATGTCGCCGCCGTGGAACAAGGGACTCTGGTTCTTACGGAAGAGGAGAGGCAGGAACAATCTCAGGACCGAGTTTCGTCTTCAGATGGTTTGACCAATCTAGCTTCAGTTGATCCCCGTGTCACCCAGATACAAGGAACTTCGCCCCTTGCAGGGCAGCAGGAGACTCGTTTGCAGAAAGGGATACTGGACAACCAATTTTTGTTCTCAGGTGGTCAGGTTCCACCTGTCTATCTGACTGTTCGTTCCGGTGGTAATATTCAATGCGATTCCGGCGATTACCAGAGAGAAACCGCCGTGGAAGCTCTGGCGTAAGTTGTCTCCCCTGCCACATGCTAATAATTTCACCTCAGCGACACACAGAGCAACCAAGGTTGTTATCTTGGTCGATGACTCAATAACTGTGTGTATATCATGAAATGCTATGCTCGTGGTCTCGGCTAATGTTCCAATAATTTGTTAGATGAGTGAAGGGAGTCTTTGGCACCAGGCTAGGGAGGCAGTCGGAGGTCTTGTTGATATTGATAATCGTTGTGCTACCAAAGGCGTCGACTTGCATTTCATGCACCACGATGGGTTTCATAGAGATCTGCAGGTTTTGAAATTCCTTTACTTAATACCCCACATTAGCTGATATTTCGATCTCAGTCGCGAAATGATGTGATGAATTTGTTTGATCTGGTTCAGCCCCTGGGTATGTGACAACGTTTCGTCCCAACACCGTTCTTGATGGTCCCTACCAGGCAAAGATACTCCGACTGGCGCAACACTTGCGCGACTCATCGAACATTATTTGCCTTTCATCGAGTTCAAAGAATCTATGCACGAGCCGATAACCATCATTGTAATCACAAGCGGTGAAGCATGTAGGTCTAATTTTAGGATCTGATGTTCGCCTACATGTTAACCTCCTTCGCTGGTCGTTAGCCGATCACGATACTCTTGTTGATTGTATCCTTGAGGCAGCCAGTAGTCTTGAACGTGGCGGTGTGCATGAACATAGGTTTGGCATTCAGATCGTACAGATTGGTACAAATCCAGCTACAGCCAATACACTTGATGCACTCCGTGCCGATCTGGAAGGTATTTGTGTATGTCTGAATCTTGCCTTGGCGTATGGATGGAGTAACGTCACCCCTAGGACATCGTGTCTTTCACGCCATTTGATCCCGTCCAAGGCGTATTCGACACTGAATACATCGTCAAGACTGTTTCTGGACGCATTCGTACGACTTTCAATGACTTACCTAGTGACAAATCACCCAAAACAGGACCTATGGAAGGTGCACAACCTTGGACAGCATCCGGGACATCGGCCAGTTCGGTTATGACTCCTCTCTACGACACCCAGAGCCAAGGCCATTTAATTCTTCCAGAACTGCAGAAGTTAGAACAGCATCAGGAACAAGCTTCCTCTGCTGGTGTCCTGGCCAGTCCAGGCTCAATTCCTCTCGGTGTTGCCCAGAAACAAGGGACTCTGATTTTTCCAGAGCAGAGACAGGAACAATCATGTGAGCAAGTTTCATCTTTGACTGTTCAGGCAATTCCCGCCCAGGTTCGTCCCTGTGTTACGCAACAAGAATATGCTCCGCTTTCTACGGAGCAGACGCAGGAACATCCAAACGAACGAGCTTCTTCCTCGAGCGTTGAGGTTCGCCCACTCTCGATTCCTCCTGTCCACCTTGATTCTTACGGGACAAAAGCGAGTGCAACCCCGTGAAGAATCCCACGGACACATTTCCTCCCCGGGTGCTCACGCTACGATCCCTCTAGAGGTTACCCAAAATCCAGGAACTCTTATTCATACGGAACAACTGAACCAGGACCAACCTCATGGACAAATGTCATCGTCGACTTTTCAGGCTAGTCCAGCCTCGATTCTTCCCGCTGTTATTCAGAAACAAAGTACTTCGATTTTTACGCAGCAACAACCTCAGGAATGGGTTACGTCTGCGGGTAATCAAGACGGTGCACAGTTGATTGTTCCCCATGTCGTACAGAAACCAGAAGCTTTGATTTCTACGGAGCAGCAGAAGCAGCAACAACCCTGTGAAGAAATCTCGACCTCTAGTGATCAAGCTATTCCAGGGTTGATGACTTTATGCGTCGGCCAGAAACAAGGAACTTCAATTCTTATGGATGCGCAGAAGCGGGAAAAATCTCAGGATCGAATTCCGTCGCCGAGTGTTGAGTTGGAGTCATTCATTTCAACTTCAAACATTAGTCACTACTTCATTATTCAAGATTACTTCAGAGAAAGTGCAGTAGGCCTACTGTCGTAAGTCTAATCTCTGGCCAAATGGAACTATTTTTATTTTCGCAATTCGAAGAGAAACCAAGATAGTTTTTCTGGTCGATGAGTCTCTTTCGGTACGTGCATCACGTTCATCTTGCACTGCACCCTCTCAGTCCAAATACAGGGGACGGAAGGAAACCTTCTCCAAGCTAGAGAAGCTATCGCGGGATTTGTTGAAATTTCCGCCAATCAACGTCTTATGGGTGTTGACGTCCATTTCCTCCATCAACCTATCTTTTCAGAAGATATACTAGTAAGATGATCCTATCGTCATAACCATGGCATAAGTAACGTTCCGACAACAGTCCGTGGACGATCTTATGAAGTTGTTCGCTGAGGTCCACGTCAACGGTATGGTTATTCCAGTTCCGAGTCTCCCATCTTGATGGTCCCAAAGGCACAGATACTCCGACGGGAGCAAGGCTCGGTCAGCTCATCGAGCAATATCTACCTCTGATCGAGTCCAAGGAGTCTACGCACCCGCCAATAACCATCATCGTGATATCAGGCAGTGTACCGAGTATGTGGAGTTCATTTGGATTGAGTGTCTGCTTCCTTACGATTTCACTGACAATGTAGCCGACCCTGATATGGTTGTCGAATGCATCATCGACGCAGCGCAACGTCTCGACAACAGTAATGTTCGGCCAGATATGTTTGGTGTTCAATTTATTCAGATGAGTGTGGAAGAAGATACAAAGAGCGTACTTTCTATCTTGGGTGATGACTTCGGAGCCAAGCACGACATCAGGGTATGCTTCCAACTAACGCACTCCTCCACTGAGTCCTCTAAGGCTTTAGTTCAGGAAATCGTGGCCACGACTTCGTTTAATTCTGCTCGAGGCACTTTCGACTCTGGTTTCGTGGTCAAAATCCTCCTTGAAGGCATTCGGAAAGTTTTTGAAACTAAATTTGTTGTCCAGTCCGCGTCACACCCGTGGTCAAGTATCGAGGCAGCTCGCTTGTCCATCGGTGTCGGTGTAACACCGTCCAGTTTGGGGCGGGAACAACATCAGGAACAAGTTTCGCCCTCATGTGACCAGCCCAACCCAGCCTTGAATCCTCCCTTTCCCATCCAGATACAAGGAGTTTCGATTCTTACAGAACATCAAGTGCAGGAACCTCAGGTTTCGTCGCCGGAGATTCAGTCGGGATCTGTCATTGCAACTTCAAGTATCGGTACCCACTTCATTGTTCAAGATCACCTCAGAGAAGCTGTTGTAAATATACTGTCGTAAGTGCTTACACAAGTGGAAGTGTTTTCTTAAGTAACATCATGTGAAGTGAAACCAAGATAGTATTTCTGGTTGACGAATCACTTTCGGCACGTGCATTGCGTTTCTCTTTCGCTGCTTTTTCTGAGGTTCAATATAGGTGACGGCAGAAAATCTTTTCCTCCAAGCTAGAGAAGCTATCGCTGGCATCGTTGAAATATCGGGCAGTCACGGTCCGAGCGGTATGGATCTCCACTTGCTGCATCAAGGCGTATGTGCAAAAAACGTAGTTGTGAGTGAACCTTGTCATCGTATCATTAGCACAAGTAATGTTTCAATGTCAGTCCGCACATGATCTTACAGAAATATTCGCCAAAGTCCAGGTCGACGGTATGTGATCATGATCGATTGGGAGCCCCTCATCTCAAAGGTCTAGCAGGAACGGACACTCCGACAGGTGTAAGACTTACTCAGCTTATTGAGCACTATCTACCTCTCGTCGAGTCCAAGGAATCTACACATCCACCCATAATCATCATC
>Ga0307518_10002755_pt1 | contig 12759 bp, 5 predicted proteins | sample 25_EM_MG_FD_203889 | JGI IMG/M metagenome (GOLD analysis project Ga0307518, IMG submission 203889) | Populus trichocarpa ectomycorrhiza microbial communities from riparian zone in the Pacific Northwest, United States - 25_EM | ecosystem: Host-associated > Plants > Roots > Unclassified | place...
TATTTGAAAATCATTTGCCCATTAATTAACAGAGGCCTTCCTACGTTAGCTGCTATCAGCATTTCAGCACAATCCTCTTTTGGCAAAAGAAAAATAAACCCATCGAATATAGAACTTTAACTCTTCATTTAATAATATAAATTATATTTAATAATCTAAGTTTTTTCAAATGAAATAATTTTTTGCTAAAATATAAAAGTTTTTGACAATATATATTTATGTATTGAATACTAATTTTCCATGCCCCTGCCATCCATCAACACGTACCATTAATAATAATATATTACATAGATATATATAGGACTTATTTTTTACCACCTTTCTAATTTATCAAAGCCTCATGAGCTCCTTCTCCTCGAGATAATATTTTAACATGTTGTTTCCTGCTTTACCACTGTCCTTTACAGGTGTGTTTGAATAAGAGGCCTAAAATTCTCCAAGCGGGAAACAATCTAAACTGGCCACCAGAATCCAGCCACGTAGCATAATGTTACAGGTCTCCTTTCCAACTCCCACAATAAAGTCAACCTTCTCTTCTCTATGAGCCTGTAGCTCTCTCACTTTGACAATTGTCTCAAGGCAGTCTAAAGATTACATGGTTGCTTTATCTCTGGAAGCAAATTCATCAAAGTCATTGAAAATCTGGTGTTAATTTCATCCACCCTCTAGCTAACAATCAGAGGCAATGGTCAAATATTATTATATTACATCTAGCTTTGGTTTGCCCTAGGTCAGTATTATTGTTCCCAGAAACCTTGCTTCCTCTACCCACTTTCCTTGTATTTTTACTCCTTGGAAAGGTCTTCAATCCATTTGATCTTGAAGAACAAGTTAGTTTAGTTAGTTCTTTACTTTATTATTATTATTTTTAGATTATAAAGATAATATTAGAATTCAAACCCTTTTAAAAACAGGAAGACTACTAATTATACAAGTTGAGTTACAACTTATTAGCAACAAATTAGTTTAATTAGTATGGATATTTAGGGAGAATTATGTTGAAAATAGTAATCTTCAACTATTTATATTCAAGGTCTAAAAGCATGATGAATCTTACAATTAAAAAGAAAATGTAAATCAAGTGAGTTCCCAAGCCATGTCATTAGCGATTATTAGTAGAGATAACATCGTATTAGGAATGTTATACATGTGTGCTTAGCAGCTAATACAATATATTGAAAGAAATTAATTATACAAACCATGATCTTAATTATTTAGTCCTAACAGAAAATTCTTATTTAGCCTCTTGTCCCCCTGTTTGCTGTCTGCATGACATTAACTCAATTAATTTCGAAAGATTGCAAGATATATATATATATATTATGTGATCGTTCGTTCATTTACCATTTAAGTGGGTGGTGATATCATTCTATGACCTTGTTGTGGAAAGTTCCTGAAACAGTTCATCACCATAGTTTCTTTTATAATGCTTTGCTTATAATTTTAATAGATATGCTTACATAACATATACTGGTTGAAGTAATTACTTGTCAAGAATCTAGGGTTTGCTTGTGCATGGCTTGCTCTATATGTCCATGTTCATATTACACATCTCAAAGTTGACTTCGTAAAAATATATGATGTCAAGATTAAGTATATGGTAGATATACATATGTTGTTAAATTCTTGTTGGAGAGACAGCCAAGAGCTCCAACAAACTTTGAATATTGGTGGGTTTTTGTACTTGCGTTTCATCTTCTCAAGGCATCATTTAAATTTTATCTGTTCACATGCATGCATATAAAAAATAGAGGTTTGCAAAGTATGAGACACTGTTATTCTATGTACTTCATGCACATATTTTATACTACGTACGTAGTTGATAGAAAATATTGTGTACATCAACGGAATTTTCAGCTCTAAATTCTCTAATGTATAAAGAATTTATGGCATGATCTAAGAAGATAAACTTGTTTTTGATCCTGTCCGTTGTTGAGTTATAAGAACATGAGCTAGGGCACGTGGTCTAGGCTTGTGGCAGAGATTTGTCTCGTGAATATCAAAATCACACGTAGATGATTTTTTTGGTGGGGGTGATGGACGATCCATTTGTGTTTCTGGCCACCAAAATGGATGTTGATATGGTGATGTAATAGAACTTCTGGGCATGTCTGTTCTGCATGGAATATGGGTGAAGTTTTCTTTTTTTAAAGGATAAAAGAGGTCTTGTGCGTTCCATGAGTTTTGCTGAGTGAGGCAGATGATTTTAGGCAAGAGAGAAACAATTAAAATAACATGGGCCTCGTATTACTACATAGATCAAGTCCAATTTACCAGCAGATCTTTCAACACTCAAGCACCCAGGTTAGCCCGTGTTGTTTTCAGTTTGAGCCTAATGAATGGGTTCTGTGGAGCCATTTTTATTTATGGGAGCCCACTTTAACATAATAGTTTTAAATTACATATAATCTGATGATAACCCAATCAGGATAAACTAAAGCTAATTGAGATTTGAGACCCATAAAATTTATTCAACAAAATAAAATAAAAAAACCAAGGTAAAATCAAGCTTTAACAAATATTTAATTTTTTTATGTTCAGCTTATTTTGATGGGATATAACAAATGCATTCAGGATAATTAGCTCAATTGTTTTATATATTTTATGTTAACCTTTCAATGTGTCTTAACATATTTGATTTCTCTCAATCTATCCTTATATTTGAAATTATTCTTTATTTTATGTTCATTTTTTCATTATTATTTTTTTAATCCCAATCTCTTCCAATTTGACATCACCCCCCCCCCCCTCCTAAAAAAAAAAAACAACCATACTCTTTCAATTCCTTAACTTTGTTAACAATTGTTTTCGTTGCCATTAGATAACTAGCCACACTGTATCGTTGGACTAAACTTTTTTAATGTATAAAAATATTCAAGTTATAGGAAATTCTCTAATAATTTCATTAGACTCGACCTAACATGTTAATATTGATATGTATTGAGATGATTTTTTTATCTAACTCGTGCTTTAAGTTAAATTGTATAGAAATTATTTTGACATGATTCATTCAATTCGGCGAGTCCAAAAAAATATATGATAAATCAATAAAAATATAGTTTAGCTTTAAAAAAAATTCAATATAATATTTTTTTCTTAAAAAAATATCAAGACAATGATATATTAGATCGACTCATGGATCATAGTTTTACCCAACAAAGTTGCGACATGGGTCATGGATTTCACTGAATTTAATATTTTTTTTTATTTTTTTACTTAATTATATGATAATAAAAATAAATGCTTAGACACAAATCTAATGTCGGGATGTTTATTTGAGACCATGATAATTTTATAGAAAATAAATTGAAACAAAATGAAAACTAATTAAAAATCAACTAAATGTTGAAGGATAGAATTGAAAAAAAAAATTAAAAAAAAAACTTTAATAAAAACCCAATAAAATTAAAAAATATATTCAAATGATAAAAAACCAAAAGAAAAAAAAAACCACAACTTAGCTCATAATGTTAACTTTACAGTTTGATTCAATTAGCTTATTATGGGTCTCATAATGTTGGAAGAACATCTTGATGTTGAATTTACGCTTGATTTTGTGAAAAATAATTTGGATTTTTTATTTTACAAATCATTGAAAATAAAAGGCCTAAATTAAAATTAAGGAAACAAATACATTTCTTTTCGAATTCAAGCACATAAATCAAGGCAAGAAAAGAAAAGAAAAATAAATAGGTAATGGAAAGACACACCAATAGTACATCGTCTTCAACACCACCTTTAAAGGAAACCTTTTTTCAGATAATTCTAACAACATCAAAAAGTGCTTTCATCGGTGCTTGAAAGAAGCTGCACGTGCCTATCCAATGCGACATGCTTCCTCAAATGTTGGTGCGTGTGGTACACACGCTAGATTTGTTTTTCATTTTCTTTCAATTTGGTCCTAAATTCTCTACTAACTCTTCAATTCAATCCTGAATTTCACCCCAATCAAGCCCTTCTCTTTTAATTTGGTCCCTGATTCTCCATTAACTCTTGAATTCAATTACGAATTTCATCTTAAATGAGCCTACTGAAGGCATTACCCGGGAGAGAAGAAGGGAAGAGAAAAGAAATAGACAAAATGGAATAATTAGTCCTAAGTGCAGCCCAATCAAACCCACCGAGGAGAGAAAACATATTGTCATGCCTAGAAACAAGTAATGACACAGCCAAGTTCGGTTCGGCAGTTTTGCCTGGTTCGACCAAGTTAATAAAAATCATTGTTGTTTTAATATTTTTAAATAAAAATATTAAATTAATATTGTTTTTAAAATAATATTTTTTTAAAAAAATTCAAATAAATTTTTTACTAACTCAATCGCTTTTAAAGTTCACTCACCATGTCTTTTGACCCTTAATCAGCTCTCACAAAGTTTGGTTAGAAGCTCGAACAAGTTGACAAGTCACCATTATAATTCACTGGACTTGATTAAGTTTAATAATATTAACTAAAAGTTTCCAATGACAACACACATGATCATATATTTAATAAAAATATTAAAAGATAGTAGCCACACCATAAATATATTTATATTATTAATTGAAATAGTATTTTGTATTTTTTTATTTAATTTCATCATTTAACAATAAATTTTTTTAAAATTATGCTATATAATTTTTATCAATTTTTTTTGCTGGTTTATATACTAGTTTTATAAAAAAAAATTCTCTCTCTCAAACTCAATGTTTAACATTAGATTTGTTAAAATGATGTTTTATAAATTTTTTATTTATTATTTTATAAATTATCATGATCTTATTATCTAAATTGAGGATTTAACAAATTAACTCAGGTTTATTCAAATTATTTTTTTGTTATTTTTTCTAATTAATTTTTTTTATTTTATTTTTTAATATTGAATTTGTTAAAAATTAAGTTAAATTAGTAATTTAACTTAAACTCGGGTAATTTTTTTAATTTTTTTTAATAGATTAAACCCAAGATGATTCAATATATTTTATTAGGACTACACACTCACACCACATTTTAAGTTTATGATTAAAAATAATATTAAAAGATATGCTAATTAATCTCAACTGCAACAAGCCAGTGACCAATAACCCATATAAAGAGACGAACACACACACACACGAGGTCAACAAAAATAAATTTATTCATTTCTTGTTTTCGCTCTTTAGTTTCTTAGCATAAAGCACCGTACATTGCGAATTTCACAAGGAGAGACAGCAAGCCATTCTCAAATCAGATTCTGCTTACCTTGTTCAAAGATGCCAGAGAAGACATCCATTTGACCCTGAGGAAGCGCCAAGCCAATCTCAACTCCTCCTCCCCCATCTCTACATTCACAAAGATGGAAACTGCCTGAAGCATAAATATGGGGAACCTCAGTCTTTTTCGGCCTCCCCCACCCAAAATCTGTCTCGTAAGCACGCAACTTAGGTGACCCAGCAACAGTAACCAGCCTGCCTTGTTCAGACACTTCTTTCCACTTTGATATCCATTTCTCAGCCCCCACAAAAACCCCACTCTCCAATTCCTTGACCTTCTTACCAATTTCTCTAGCTGCCATGATGATCCCATTTTCTCCAAGTAACTCAATCTTCTTTGCAGGAACATAACATATTGCTAGACAGTTTCCAAAATATGTTGCTGGTAGTTTAACTTCAGGACGGTGTCTACAATCTGCCACAAAAACGAAGTAGTAAACCTTGTCATTATCAAGTAAATCACTTGCCTCCTTCTCTTGTGACTTGATCAAATTAACCCATGTAAAGGCACATGCTACCACAAATGTTGATACATGCACTTGCCCTGGATAATTTTCCATGCATTGAATGGACACCAGATCTTTCAGCCTCTCAATGTGGGTTTGGCCTATCGTAAATGTGACGCCAACCTTGTCTCTAAGTTGATCATCAGGGGTTGATCCCAAATCGTAATCCCAAGATGAAGCCCAATTCCACCAGTCCTTTGTAAAAATTGACTCAAGCTCGAATGGGTCTTTGATCCCTGACCTGTCATGAGACGGCGGTATTGACTTTTCAAGGCAAGCGCTGTCTTCTCTGGACCTAAAAATGGACGCCCAGGATTTCATGAAATGGCTAAAAGCCATCCCATCAGCTACCACGTGGCAAAATTTGGCACCGATGCAGATACCTGAATTCGGAAACACAGCTACTTGCAAGGCAAGAAGTGGCACTACACGTGTGTCATCTGATGTCACACGTGTGGGAGGCCACTTGGGGACAAAACATTGCAGTTCTCTAAGATCGACTCTGGCATGGTCTCCGATGACTTGGTCAAAATCCAGCATTGACTCAACAACAGTGAACGGGATCGAGTCACCATCTTTGAAGAGGATATAGGGTTTATGGGGTGATGGTGGGCACATAAGATTGGAGGCAAGAGGGAAAAAGTGTTGAAGAGTAAGGGAAAGAGAGTTTTTAAGAATAGGAAGGATGTTGTTCGTCAAGTAAAGAGTAGGGTAAGGGAATTCATAGAAGAAAAGGCGTTCCATGGGACGGCAAAGAAGCCATGGAAAGTCGAAGAAAGTGAGAGGTAGAGAGGTGGTGGGTACTGAGCCTAGTGGTGGAGAGACTCGGAAATGATCAATGAGTTTTACAGGATGAGAATGAGCCATTGTTTGCGAAGAGGAAAGAGATGAGATACTGACGATGGAGTGACATCCTTCTAACATAGCCTCTTACAATCTAGTCGCTCTACTAATTTCATAGTTGATTGAGTCCCTATACTATAATAATTTGCTTAATATAGTCCCTCCATTGTTAAAACCGTCAAGGAAAAACAGGAGCCCTCATAGTTGCTTAACAGATGTCCTTTAGCTTCATTTCAATACATTATCATTAGTTAATTATTTCATCCCATGACAAGGTTCATTTATTCAACTGTTGATGACTAACAGTAGTTTGATGGCTTATTAATTATTTTCTGATTTTTATTTTTAATATTTTTAATGCCTTCAAGTAAAAACATTAAAAAATTTATTTTAATACATTTTAAATAAAAAATATTTTCAAAAAGTTTTCTGCATTATAATATCAAACACAGACTTTCCACAGCCCGCAGCAGCAATTCGTTCTTTCCATTCTTTGGTCCAAATTATCCTAACAAGCTTAGCAATCTTCTGAATTTTCTATGCGTCCAAAAAAAAAATTATAAAGAGCACGGAAAAAATTATAAAGTTTTGATGAATGAGATGATCGAGGAAATTTCTCCGTGCAAGAATGGATTTGAATTGCTTTGAATTTCCTGGCTGTACGTGCACACAGCTGAAAACGTTCTGTAATTTCTGCTTTGAATAAAAGAAAAGAAGAAAACTTCAAGAAAGATTGAGTTGTGGAAATTATAAGCTTTTTATTTTTTAAAATTTCTTTCAAATTAAGCTGAACTCCAAATATTTAAATAAGTTCATGACCTTCATTATTCATATAAAATTAAATCCGCTTCTATAAATTGGCCTAGAAAGCAAGGTTTTATTGCTCTAAGAACTATTTTTTTTGTCTCTCTAAACCCACCCCACGCGTATATTTAAAGATACAGTACATTAATAATTTTGAAAGGCGTAACTCAATTGATCAGGTTCTGAGTTTGTTCTCCGAAGATTACCATTTTGAGTCACACAAATCTCAGAACTACTGAAAACTTACATGATCGTTAACTTCAGAACCTGTGAAATTAGTTAAGGTGCACTAGCCCGGATCGGACACCACATTAAAAAAAAAAAAAAAGGACACAATACATCTCTTCTCTCCGAGGAAAGCATCTTTTGTCTATACAAGATACTATTTATTTGCCACCTTTGCTCAATATTAAATGGGCAACTCTCTTCTACCCAATACAACCAAAGTAAATAAGAATTCTGAAGACAAGCACCATGGACGTACAGAGCAAACGAAGAAATTTATGTTTCAGATCATACATGGTACGGTCTTTGTCTAGTCCCTCTTATCGTTTTGGTTTATTTTCATCTGTTTATGGTATATATCGTCTTGCAAAAAATTTAACCAAAATTAAGCCAGAAAACATTATTCAACGTTAAGCTATTCGGTCCTTCACATGTCCAAAGAAATAAAATGCAAGAGATTTAAGGAGATCATTACCTATTTGGTGAGCATTGAAAAGAAAATTAAATATTTGAAAAACTGCCTTGCATAATGCATAGCTTTGTATTGAATTATATAGAATACACAAGGTCTTGTGACCACTTGATTTTAAGGCTTTAATTTTATGTTAAAGAATTATTTTAATTTAATAATTTAAACAGTTAAATAATATCTTATGATTTACTTTAACAAAAAAAAAATATATATATATATATATATATATATTAAGAACAAGTGGTAAACAAATATAAATTTATTCGTTTCTTGGCTTTGCTCTTTATTTCCTTAACATAAAGTACCGTGTATTGCGAATTTCTTAAGTAGACAACAAGCCACACTCAAACCAGATTCCGCTTACCTTGTTCAAAGATGCCACAGAAGACATCCATTTGACCCTGAGGAAGTGCCAAGCCAATCTCAAGCCCACCTCCCCCATCTCTACATTCACAAAGATGGAAACCACCTGAAGCATATATATGGAGAACCTCAGTCTTTTTCGGCCTCCCCCACCCAAAATCTGTCTCGTAAGCACGCAACTTAGGTGACCCAGCAACAGTAACTAGCCTGCCTTGTTCAGACACTTCTTTCCAGTTTGATATCCATTTCTCTGCGCCCACCAAAACCCCACTCTCCAATTCCTTGACCTTCTTACCAATTGCTCTAGCTGCCATGATGATCCCATTTTCTCCAAGTAACTCACTCTTTTTTGCAGGAACATAACATATTGCTAGACAGTTTCCAAAATATGTTGCTGGTAGTTTAACTTCAAGACGGTGTCTACAATCTGCCACAAAAACGAAGTAGTAAACCTTGTCATTATCAAATAAATCACTTGCCTCCTTCTCTTGTGACTTGATCATATTAACCCATATAAAGGCACATGCTACCACAAACGTTGATACATGCACTTGCCCTTGATAGTTTTTCAAGCATTGAATGGAGACCAGATCTTTCAGCCTCTCAATGTGGGTTTGGCCTATCGTAAACGTGACCCTAACCTTGTCTCTAAGTTGATCATCGTGGTTTGATGCCAAATTATAATCCCGAGATGAAGCCCAACTCCACCACTCCTTTGAAAAAATGGAATCAAGCTCGAATGGGTCTTTGATCCCCGACCTGTCATGAGACGGCAGCATTGACTTTTCAAGGCAAGCCATGTTTTTTCTGGACCTAAAAATGGACGCCCAAGATTTCATGAAATGGTTAAAAGCCATCCCATCAGCTACCACATGGCAAAATTTGGTACCAATGCAAATACCTGAATTTGGAAACACAACTACTTGCAAGGCAAGAAGTGGCACCACACGTTTGCCATCTGATGTCACGCGTGTGGGAGGCCACTTAGGGACAAAAGCGTGCAGTCCTGTCACATCTCCAGCCTGGTCTCCGATTATTTGGTCAAAATCCATCGTTGACTCAACAATTGTGAATGGGATTGAGTCCCCATCATTGAAGAGGATATAGGGTTTATGAGGTGATAGTGGGCACATAAGATTGGAGGCAAGAGGGAAAAAGTGTTGAAGAGCAAGGGAAAGAGAGTTTTTAAGGCTAGGCAAGATTTTGTGCATGAAGTAAAGAGTAGGGTAAGGAAGTTCATAGAAGAAAAGGCGTTCCATGGGAGGGCAAAGATGCCATGGAAAGTCGAAGAAAGTGAGAGGGAGAGAGGTGGTGGGTACTGAGCCTGGTGGTGGCGAGACTTGGACACGATCGATGACTTTTACAGAATGAGATTGAGCCATATTTTGTGAAGATGACGCTTGTAAGAAAACACGATGAGGGAGTTACTATATATAAGAGTGAAATTGGGTTAATAATCAGTGCCATCCTTGTAATATAACCAGTTAGTTGTTCAAATCCCTGTGATAATTTAAGAGTTGATTGAGTCCCTCTAACATACTTATTTGCTTAATATGATCCCTCCATTAGTAACACTGTTAAGGCAAAACAGTAGCCCTCATAGTTGTGAAGAGGGGAAAGAGATAAGGTATTGATGAGGAGAAATTCATTTGTATAATTGAATTCGTCATGGTGAGTTTGAGTTGCAAAGCTGATTTGGTATATTGTTATATATATTTATAAGTTAAAGAGGTTATAATAACGCACATATCTATTATCTTAGAATAAAATAAACTAAGATGTTTCATGCAAATAATCATTCCTATGCGTGGACCAACTATCGTGTTTTCTGGCCAACAGTTCAACGATTCATGGTTTGGTAGGTTATCAAGTATTCGAGCTATGATCATCCCTCATAATGTGGTAATTACTTGAAAACTAAAATAAAAAATTTAATAAGGTAGACAAATTGAAATTTTATGCATGAGTTGCTTTAGAAAATAAATATTTTTCTTAAGAAGTTTTTTTTATTTTTATTTTTTATTATTACCTTTTTCTAGTTTTTTTTTTCTACTTGAAGAAAAGAGAATAGTTTTTCTATTTTATTTTTCATATTCAATATTACTAGGGTTTGTTTTTAGTTTTCTCTATATAAAAGGTTAAAATAACTTTTTAATTGATAAGTGAGATAATATGAATAAATAAAACTAAGTATTTTGAGAGTTTCTCCATAATTATGGTATTTTTTATCTTTGAGAGTTTTGACTTGTAACAAATTTCATTATTTTTCGCTTCTATTTGCATTAGTTGGTATCAAAATCCAATAATTATTGTTGATTAGTTGTTGAATAACTATGACTAAGAGATCATATAATATAACGTGATCATGTGATGAGGGATGAGGAGATTACACTTGGAAAAGAGACGTTTAGGAATTAGTGATAGAAAACATGTGGAAACATATTATACAATTGATATGTCAATTGGTGGAGGTGAGAACCCTGGAAAATCATCAGGACAATGATCACATATTCATGACCAACTTTGAAAATCCATTTAAAAGACGAGAGTAGAAAAGACAACCTCATTATCATGATGAAGATCTCATTTATGACGAGATAGATGTTGATTGATATTTTACACCAATTTATGATGTTTATTTTGATGATAATTATTCTAATAATAATAGTATAAATAATGACAATAATAGCAATAATGATATCATTAATAGTAACCTTATTAATAAGTTAAATGTTGAGTACTGAGAGAATATGAAATATGCTTAATAAAAAAAAGTTAATTTGGATTATGCTGATTATTTTGACTACAAGCTTAAGATTATCAGAAATGTATAATTGTTCAAGGGTTATATGAATAGAATACATGTTGATGAAGTAAGTTTGATGTTTACATTTCATTATTTTAAAATCCAATGGAAGAGAAATAATTTGCCAATTTTTTTTATAATGCAATTTTTATATAAAAAACTGGAGTTGATATTTAAAATTGTTATACACATAAAGTAAAGAAAAAAAAGGGTTGGAGAACTTCAATTGGACATCCAAGAGATCAAGGAAAGAATACATTGAACTAGATGATGAGTTCTTTCCAACACGAGGAGACTGTTTAAATTTTAGGAAATTTTTTTTTGTTTTTTTCTATTAGTTTAGAGAATTAAATATTATGCTTAATAATTTTTTTTTTCTATTTAGGGAATCCTATAATAACTCTATAGTTATTTATTAGTATTTTTTTTTCCTCATTAAGGTAAAACTAGAACTAGTATAATATTTTTATTTGGCTTGTATTTTAGGGACCACTTGAAAAGAAATATTTAGTAATAAAATTTTAAATTTGAATTTTTATACAATGACCTTAATATTAGGCAAAATTTTGTGTTGTTTATTATGTTGTTTTTATACACATCATTTGGTATCGAAGTCTAACAATTTCTAATGGTTGGTTGTCGTGTGATGATGAATAAATGAATGAGAAGATCTCCTTCAAGAAAAATAAATTTAGGAGCTAATGTGTTGTTTTTGTTAACAGTAGTTGTTGTTATTGGAAATCATGGTGATGAGATTCTTGATGTGGTGGCCCGCATAAAAATGATGTGTTAACGATCTAGGATAAAGCGATACACAAAAAAGTATTGTGCCAGAAATCCATAATAGGAAAGCTCATGCAAAGGTGTTAGGAACCTATGGTGTGGTGGTCTACACATAAGAAGTTGTTTGTGGTGGGGGATGGTTCCTGACTAAAATCTAAACTTGAGGATTTGTTTTTTTCGATTCGAGGAGACAGATGCAAATGCTTTTTGAAAAAAATAAAAAATTTCTTTGTTAATTTTATTATTTATTATTTTTTTATTATGTTTTTCTAGTTTTATTCTACTTTAAAGGAATAGTTTTACTTCTTTTTTTATTCAATATTATTAGTGCTTTCTAGTTTTTTTTTTTATATATATAAAGAGATGTAATAGTATTTTCGCAAGGATACAATGCATAAAATTAAATATTTCTAGAGTCTTATTTATAATTATGGTATTATTTTTATTTAAAAATTGTAACAAATCTTAGTATCCTTTTGCATCATATTTGTACTGGAATTGGAAACTCTTAAATTCATTTGATCAAATTATATTGTCTCTTGTTTTGGTGTTTGATATGGTTAGACATGAGATCTTAATAATTGTTTTCCCTTTTGTTTAAGAAATTATTTTAATGAGAGGACTAATGCATCAATTCATTTTCTTAACATAAAATTTAAAATTATTCTGTTTTTTCTTTATGAATTTTGATCAAAATTTAATTTTTAAGATTAATCAAGAATGGCAAT
>Ga0307518_10002757_pt1 | contig 12754 bp, 13 predicted proteins | sample 25_EM_MG_FD_203889 | JGI IMG/M metagenome (GOLD analysis project Ga0307518, IMG submission 203889) | Populus trichocarpa ectomycorrhiza microbial communities from riparian zone in the Pacific Northwest, United States - 25_EM | ecosystem: Host-associated > Plants > Roots > Unclassified | place...
CGTCCAGGCAGGCCGCGTGGGTGCAGTGCTTGCACACGTCGGAGGACATCAGCCAGCGCAGCTCGCCGGCCTCCCCGGCATCGGCCGGTGGTTTGGACTCGGCCTCGACCACGGGGAGTTGGGTGCGTCCGTCCGCCGCCGGTACCTGCTGTTCGATGAAGGCGACATGGCGCCACGTGGAGGCACCGAGCCCCTGGGTGTTGTCGTAGCTCATGCCCGTGAGGGAGAGGCCGTCCTCCGGGATGGCGTTCCACTCCTTGCACGCCACCTCGCAGGCCTTGCAGCCGATGCAGACGGAGGTGTCGGTGAAGAAGCCGACACGGGGCGGAGGTTGGGCGTGTCCGGCGTCGCGGGCGGGGTCGGGCTCCGTGCCGCTCAGGAGATGACGGTCCGTCATTTCCGGGTCTCCGTCCCTGTGTTGGCGGTGATGCCCGCGCGTCTGCGGTACTCGGCGACCAGCTTCGGCAGGTCGGGGCCGCGCGGCCGGCGGCCCGGGCGGATGTCGGCGGTCAGCGCCTTGTCCTCCTGGATATGGGCGTTGGGGTCGAGGGCGATGGCGACGAGTTCGTTGGCCGCGTCCCCGGTGGCCACGCCGTTGGGTCCCCAGTGGAACGGCAGCCCGATCTGGTGGACCGTACGGCCGCGCACCGTCAGGGGCTTGATCCGCGCGGTGACCATGACGCGGGCCTCGACGGCGTTGCGGGCCGTGACGATGGTGGCCCACCCCATGTGCTCCAGGCCGCGTTCGGCGGCCAGTTGAGGGGAGACCTCGCAGAAGAACTCCGGCTGGAGCTCGGCGAGATAGGGCGACCAGCGGCTCATGCCGCCCGCCGTGAAGTGCTCGGTCAGGCGGTGCGTGGTGACGACGTACGGGAAGACCTCGGCACCCTTGTCGTCGCCGCTCGGGTGGTAGCGGTTGCCCTCGCGGGGGAGCAACTGGCGTACGGGGGAGCGTGGTGTGGACGGGTGCAGGGCGTTGGTGAAGGGGGAGTCCTGCGGTTCGTAGTGCGTGGGGAGTGGGCCGTCCTCCAGTCCGGCGGGCGCGTACAGCCAGCCCTTGCCGTCGGCCTGCATGATGAACGGGTCGTCGCCGCGCAGGGCGTCGGGGCCGGTCGCGTTCTCGTCCGGTACGAAGTCGGGGGCGCGGTCGGGTACGAAGTCGGGGATGTCGTGCCCCGTCCACTTCCCCGCGTCCCCGTCCCACCAGACGTACGCCTTGCGCTCGCTCCACGGGGTGCCGTCGGGGGCGGCCGAGGCCCGGTTGTAGAGGATGCGCCGGTTGGCGGGCCAGGCCCAGGCCCACTCGGCGGCCACCCAGTCCTGTTCGCCGCCGGGCCTGCGGCGGGCGGCCTGGTTCACCCCGTCCGCGAAGACCCCGCAGTAGATCCAGCAGCCGCACCGCGTCGAGCCGTCGTCCTTCAGTTCGGTGTACGCCGACAGTGGCGCCCCGTCCGGGCCGTGGCCGTTGATCTCGGCGAGCACCGCGGCGGCGACCGGCTCCCGCAGCGGGCCGTCCACCGGGTAGTCCCAGGTCAGATCCTGTACGGGCCGGTCCCTGGGATCGGTGGAGTCGGCCAGTCTCTCCTTGATGCGGCGGCCCAGGTGGTACATGAACCACAGGTCGCTGCGGGCGTCGCCCTCGGGTTCCACGGCCGCGTGGTGCCACTGGAGCCAGCGGTTGGTGTTGGTGAAGGAGCCGTTCTTCTCGGTGTGGGCGGCGGCCGGGAAGAAGAAGACCTCGGTGCCGATGTCCTCGGTGCGCAGCTCGCCGGTCTCGATCTCCGGGCCGTCCTGCCACCACGTCGCCGACTCGATGAGGGAGAAGTCGCGTACGACGAGCCACTCCAGGTTGGCCATGCCGAGCCGTTGGAGCCGGGTGTTGGCGGAGCCGACGGCCGGGTTCTCGCCCATCAGGAAGTAGCCCTTGCACACGCCGTCCAGCTGGGCCATCACCGTGTCGTACGTGGAGTGGGAGCCGGTCAGGCGCGGCAGGTGGTCGAAGCAGAAGTCGTTGGCGGCGGTGGCCGCGTCGCCGTAGTACGCCTTGAGGAGGCTCACGAAGTAGGCCCGCATGTTGCCCCAGAAGCCCTTGTCCGTGCGGCTGGCCTCGATGAAGGCGTCGAGGTCCTCGTGGGCATGGGCGTGCGGCATGGGAAGGTAGCCGGGCAGCAGGTTGAAGAGGGTGGGGATGTCGCTGGAGCCCTGGATGGAGGCGTGGCCGCGCAGGGCCTGGATGCCGCCGCCGGGGCGACCGATGTTGCCGAGCAGGAGTTGGAGCACGCTCGCGGCGCGGATGTACTGGGCGCCGACCGAGTGCTGGGTCCAGCCGACCGCGTACACGAACGCGCTGGTGCGCTCGCGGCCCGAGTTGGCGGTCAGGTCCTCGCACACTCGGAGGAACGTCTCGCGCGGTACTCCGCAGATCTCCTCGACCAACTCCGGGGTGTAGCGGGCGTAGTGGCGCTTGAGGATCTGGTAGACGCAGCGCGGGTGCCGGAGTGTCTCGTCGCGGGGCGGCCTGCTCGCGGTCTGCGCGCCGCCCGAGCCGTGTGTCTCGGAGCCGCCGGAGCCCTGGACGCGCTCCTCGTACTGCTCGTCGACCTCGCCCGTGGGCTGCTGCACCTCGACACTCTCGTACTGCCAACTGGACGGGTCGTAGTGGTGCTTGTCCTCGTCCAGACCGGAGAAGACACCGTCGAGATCCTCGGTGTCGCGGAAGTCCTCGCTCACCAAGGTGGCGGCATTCGTGTAGGCGAGGACGTACTCCCGGAAGTCCCTCTCCTCGGTCAGGACGTGGTTGATGATCCCGCCCAGGAACGCGATGTCGCTGCCGGCCCGGATCGGGACGTGCAGGTCGGCCAGCGCGCTGGTGCGGGTGAAGCGCGGGTCGACATGGATGATCCGGGCGCCGCGCGCCTTCGCCTCCATCACCCACTGGAAGCCGACCGGGTGCGCCTCGGCGAAGTTGGAGCCCTGGATGACGATGCAGTCGGCGTGCTGGAGGTCCTGCATGAAGGTGGTGGCTCCGCCCCGCCCGAAGGACGTGCCGAGGCCGGCGACCGTGGAGCTGTGGCAGACCCGGGCCTGGTTCTCCACCTGGACGACGCCGAGGCCGGTCAGCAGCTTCTTGATCAGGTAGTTCTCCTCGTTGTCGAGGGTCGCGCCACCGAGGCTCGCGATGCCGAGGGTGCGTGCGGTGCGCAGCCCGTCCGACTCCCACTCCCAGGTGCGGCGCCGCGTCTCGATCACCCGGTCGGCCACCATGTCCATGGCGGTCTCCAGGTCAAGGGACTCCCAGTCGGTGGCGTAGGGCCGCCGGTACAGCACCTCGTGGCGACGGGCGGTGCCGGTGGTGAGCTGGAGCGTGGCGGAACCCTTGGGACACAGGCGCCCCCGGCTGACGGGCGAGTCCGGGTCGCCCTCGATCTGGACGACCTTGTCGTCCTTGACGTAGATCTGCTGGCCGCAGCCCACCGCACAGTAGGGGCACACGGAACTCACCACCCGGTCGGCGGTGTCCGTGCGCGGCCGGAGTCGCTCGGTGCGCGCCGACATGGCGGCCCGGCCCCGGCCCAGCGGATCGGAACCGGTGAGCTGACGGAAGGCGGGCCACTCGCTGACCCAGGTGCGCACACCCATGGTGTGTCCTCTCGACGGCTGGGAACTCCGGCGGCGGCAGTGGGCGCCGTTTCCAGACTGGCCCACCGGGGCGGGGACGGCGCGCGGAGCGTCAGCCGGACGGCTCGTCGGGCACCGGGTGCTCGGGCCGGGGGCTTCCGGAGTGCGGGGAACCGTGCCGACCCGTGCCGGCTTCGTCCGTGTCGGGGACCTGCGGGTCGGGCTGTTCGTCCTCGGCCGGCCGGGGCGCGTCGCCGCCGGGCTCCCAGGCGTCCCCGGCGGCGCCCGCCTGCTGGTCGGGCATGTCCCTCGGCACGGGCTTGGTCTCCCGGCCCACGCCGTCCCCGTGGCTCCCCGGACGATGCTCGCTCACGCTGTTCTCCCTCACTCGAACAGACCTTGACCTGACGCCGGGTACCCGCGCCGGGGGCCACCACACGGGGCGATCTGCTGTGGCTCCCGCCTCACCACGGCTTCTGTACGGCAAGGTCGTGAGAGCCCGCGGAACCGGTGTGGACGCCCTTCACTCGGCCGACCTGTCCGCACTCGTCGGCGAGCACCGCGACTACGGACCGCCGATGTTTGCCCGCGGCCCAGACGTGTACGCGCACACCATGACCGAGTCGCAACGAGAAACAGAACGGAAGTACGACGCCCCCTCGGCCGACGACACCTCGTGGCTGCCCGACCTCACCGGCACGGATGCGATCGCGTCCGTCGTGGATCAGGGCACCGCGGACCTGGACGCCGTGTACTACGACACCGACGATCTGCGACTGGCCGCCACATCGGCCACGCTCCGGCGAAGGACGGGCGGGAGCGACGCGGGTTGGCACCTCAAGCTGCCGCTGTCCGGGGACAGCCGGGAGGAGGTGCGGGCCCCGCTGTCCGAAGAAGTCCCGGACGCCTTGCGGGAGTTGGCGCTCTCCCGTACCCGTGGTGCGGAGCTGCGGCCGGTGGTTCGTGTCCGTTCCACCCGAGGTGTACGGCAGCTCGTCGGCTCCGACGGAACGGCCCTCGCCGAGCTGAGCGTCGACGCGGTCCGTGCCGAGTCCCTGGTCGGCTCGGGTACGCGGGCCGCGTGGACCGAGATGGAGGTCGAACTCGCGCCGGACACCGACCCCGGGCTGCTGGACGCCGTGGAGAAGACCCTGGGTGAGAAGGGAATCGGCCGGGCGCACAGTCCCTCCAAGCTGGCCCGCGCCCTGGAGGAGACGGACGTCGGAGCGCCCCGCGTGCCCGACGCATGTGCCGAGGCCGTGGCGCCCGGAACCGCGGGCGAGGCGGTCCTGCGCTACGTGGACGAACGGATCCGCGCCCTGGTGGACCTGGACCCGGCCGTCCGCCGTGACCTGCCCGACGCCGTGCACAGGATGCGCACCACGTGTCGTCGGCTGCGCAGTGTGCTGCGGTCCTACCGGCCGGTCCTGGACCGGAAGGTCACCGATCCGGTCCGCGACGAACTCAAGTGGCTGGGCACCGAATTGGGCGCGGAACGCGACCACGAGGTCCTGCGGGAGCGGCTGGGCGCGCGGATCGAGGCGTTGCCCCGGGAACTCGTCTTCGGAGCCGCCTCCGCACGCCTTCAGGTGTGGGACGTCGGCGACACCTCCGAGGCTCGGCTGCGCACGATCGCCACCCTGAACTCGCCCCGCTACCTGGCCCTGCTGAACAGTCTGGCATCGCTGACGGAACGGCCCCCGCTGCGCGGCAAGGCCGCCCGGCAGCCGGAGAAGGTCATGGCCAAGGCGATCCTCAAGGAGTACGGCCGCCTGTCCGACCGCATGACCCACGCGCTGGAACTCCCGCCGGGAACGAAACGCGACAAGGCTCTGCACGAGGCCCGCAAGGCGGCCAAGAAGACGCGGTACGCCACCGAGCCGGCGCGCGACTCGCTCGGCAAACCCGCCAAGCGGCTGGGCAAGCGCGTCAAGGCCGTCCAGCAGGTCCTCGGCGACCACCAGGACAGCGTCGTGGCCCGCGACGCCCTGCGGACGGTAGCCCTGGCCGCCCACGCGGCCGGCGAACCGAGCTTCACCTGGGGCCTGTTGTACGGACAGGAGCAGGCCGCGGCCGACCGGGACGAACGGGAACTGCCACCCGTCTGGGCCGAGGCGTCGCGCCGCACGCTGCGCAAGGCGCTCCACCGCTGACACGCCCCACGCCGCTCAATGCCCTCAACCGCTGACGACACCCGGCAGAGCCAGCGCCGCCAGCAGGGTCGTGCCCACCAGCAGCCATGCCACGTAGTCACCGATGTGGCCGGACTACAGGCGTCGTGGCGGAGCTGTCCATGACGACTCGCCGAGTGGCTTCGCGTGGGTCAGGGCGGTCTTCTACGTCGTCTTCCGGGTCGCCGAGGACTACCTCATCGTGCCGAGGACCATGAAGTTCGCCGTCGACGTCCACCCGCTGGTCACGGTCCCTCGCGGTGCTGCTCGGCGGGACGCTCCTCGGCATCATCGGCGTCCTCGTCGCCATCCCGGCGGCCGTCGCGGCTGGCCTGGTCCTTGACGAGTACGTCTTTCCCAAAAGGGAACGGGGCTGACACCGTCCGGCGGTCCGGGCTCCCGGGACCTGCTTGTGGGACCGACGTGTTCCGGGGTTCGGGTGAGAAGCGGCGGATGCCGGGTACGCGCCCACTTGTACGGGAAACGGGCGTGGCCGGGGCCGGCCGCGCGAGCCGGGAAGGAGAGCATCATGCCGCGAGGATCGAGCGCCAAGCGCGAGCGTCAGTACGAACACATCAAGGAGAGCGCCGAGAAGCGCGGTACCTCCGAGAGCCGCGCGAAGGAGATCGCCGCACGGACCGTGAACAAGGAACGCGCCCGCGCCGGAGAGTCCGCGACGGCGAGCAGGACCTCCATCCGGGACAAGAAGTCCGCCTCACAGCGCGGTGGCGAGCGGTCGCACAGCGGGGCGCAGGGGCCGACGAAGGACCAGCTGTACGCCGAGGCCAAGAAGCGCGGTATCGACGGCCGCTCATCCATGAACAAGCAGCAACTGGCCAGGGCTCTCGGCCGCTGACACGCCGGCCGCCCGTCGCGGAAGCGGATCGGCACCGCTTCGGCACGGCCACCGATGAGATCGCGACGGAACCCGGGCCGGAACTGATCTCCGCCTTCGAGAACCACGGCGGCACCGGCAAGCCCAAGGTCGGTCAGCTGCCCATCTGTTACGACACCGACCGCGACGCGGCCATCGCCCGCGCCCACGACCAGTTCCGCTGGTTCGGCGGCGGCTGGCCGGTCAACTCCGAACTGCCGGGCCCGGCCGCGTTCGAGGGCGCCACGCAGTTCGTCCGGCCCGAGGACGTGGCCGAGTCGATTCCCTGCGGCGACGACGTCCAGGCGGTCGTCGAGGCCGTACGGCCTTACGTCGACGCGGGGTTCACCGAGGTCGCCCTGGTCCAGATCGGTGGCGAGCACCAGGAACCGTACCTGGAATGGGCCGAACAGAAACTGCTCCCCGCCCTCGGTGAGTTGTGAGCGCGCGATGACCACGAAACGCGCCGCGATCTTCGACGTCGACGGGACACTCGTCGACACCAACCACCTGCACGTGGTGACCTGGTGGGAGGCGTTTCGGCAGGCGGGCCACCAGGTCCCCATGCGGGACATCCACCGGGCCGTGGGTCTGAGTGGAGGCGACCTGCTGGACCACCTCCTCGGCGGCGACGACCGCGATCCCGGCGAGGACGAGCAGCTCACCGCGGCCCATCACGCCCTGTACGCCACCTACTTCGAGCGGCTCCCGGCGCTGGATGAGGCGGGCGACCTGCTGCGCGCCCTGGCCGGGCGGGGCTGGACGATCGTGCTGGCGACCTCGGCGAGTGGTGCGGAACTCTCCGCTCTACGGCGTGCCGTCGACGCGGACGACGTCATCCTCGGAGCGGCCAGCGCGGACGACGTCGGTGACGGCAAACCCGCACCCGACCCCGTGCGGCGGGCCAGGGAACTCGCCGAAGTACCCGGCGAACGAGCCGTGTTCGTCGGTGACACCGTCTGGGACATGAAGGCGGCGGTACGGGACGGAGTGGTTCCGGTAGCCGTGCTGTCCGGCGGCATCCCGCGCGCGGACCTGGAGACCGCCGGTGCCCGCGCGGTGTACCGGGACCCGGCCGACCTCCTCGGGCATCTGGACTCCGGCGTCTTCGCCGACATGGAGTGACCTGGTCCTTCGGAGGCGAAACGCCATGCCGTCTCCACCGTCCACAGGGTGTCGTGATCAGCGGCCGAGGGCCTTCTGCAACTGCCGTTTGTTCATGGAGGACCGGCCGTGGATGTTGCGCTTCTTCGCCTCCGCGTAGAGCTGGTCCTTCGTGGGCCCCTCGGCGCCGCTGTGTGAGCGCAGCCCGCCGCGTTGAGAGGCCGACTTCGGATCACGCGTGGAGGTCTTGCTGGAAGTCTTCGCCTCGCCGGAGCGGGCGCGCTCCTTGTTCACCGTCCGCGCGGCGATCTCCTTCGCCCGGCGCGTGGACTCACCGCGCCTCTCGGCACTCTCCTTTACGTGCTCGTACTGCCGTTCCCGCTTCTTGCTCGATCCTGCCGGCATCGCGTTGCTCCTTTCCGGACGTTCGCCCTACGCCGGGCGTGAGACCTCGGCGACGGCTGTGGAGATCCGTTGCTTCACATGGTCGGGCAGTGGTGGCCCGTTGACCGAGTCGACGAGCTCCTCGGCGAGCTGGTGGAGTTTGGTGTTCGTGCGCTGCGAGACGTCGACCAGGACACTCCAGGCGTCCTCGGCACTGAGACCGAAAGAGGCCATCAGAACTCCGCGGGCCAGGTCGATGACCGGCCGGGTCACCATGGCGCGCTTGAGCTGGACGACTTCGAGGCGCAGTTCCTCGGCCTCGTCGGACACCTCGTTCTCCTCCGTACGGTCGTGCGTCGCGGCGGGATGTTCGTGCCAGTGGTGGACGATCACCCCGTTGACGGGGGCACGGGCGGGAGAGAACAGCGATGACGTGCCGGTGAGGGTCAGCAGTCGCTCGACCCCCGGGCTCGCGGTCCGGACAGTGATCGTCTTGCCGTCCGCCAGGGCGGTGCGGCGTACGCGCAGCAGGGCGTTGAGTCCGGAACAGTCGCAGAAGCCGACCTCGGCCAGGTCGAGGTCCACGCCTTGCGACGACCGGGCCAGTGCCAGACGCAGGGCGCGCTGCATCGTCTGTTCCGTGTCGATGTCGATCTCGCCCGAGACCGCCACGACCGTCCGGCCCCCGTCCGGACGCGTCACGATCTGTAGGAGAGCCGACGGGTCAACTCCCCCGGGAGGCTCGTGTTCCGGCATGGCGGTCGCTCCCGAAGCGTTTGTCTGTCCTCTGCCGATACAAGTTTCTTCCGGCGTATGAAACCCGTCAAGAGATACATGAAATTTGTTTCGCGTCTTTGGATGCGTGAACACCGCGCCCTATGATGGGCTGCATGGGTGGAGTAACCGAGACGCACACAGGATGGACGTTCCTCACCAGCCATGCCCGGGTGCTGGCCGCGATCGCCGAGGACCACCGCACCCGCATCCGGGACATCGCCGCACGGTGCCGGCTAACCGAGAGAGCGGTCCAGAAGATCATTTCCGATCTGGAGGAGGCCGGGTATCTCACCCACACCCGGGAAGGGCGGACCAATGCGTACCGCATCGTCCCGGGGACCATCCTGCGGCACCCGGCCGAGGCCGGCATGACCGTCGAATCGCTGCTTTCCGCCCTCGCGCAGCACGACGCGCACCGTGACGGACAGCCACGGTCGCCCGGCTCGGTGTCGTCGTAGGCGTGCGCCTGTTTCGGCACGTGCGGTGCGGGAAGGCGCAGAAATGAGTGCTTCGGACAGGAGGCACGTCCGTGGGAGCCGGTGTACGCCGGATCGCGGGTGTGTTTCGCCTGCTCAGCGCGTGCTCGCTCCCATGGGGACCGTCCGGTCGACAACCCCTGGAGGGAGTTGTGAGCACCATGGACACAGTCACCAGGAAGCACCGTCCGCACGACGACGCACCGCGCACCGCCGCGGCCTTCGCACGCTTTTCGCACCTGCCGGACGGACCGGAACGGGACGCCCTGCGCGACGAACTCGTCCGGGCCTGGCTGCCCATGGCGGACCGTATCGCCGGCCGCTACCGGGGGAAGGGCGAGCCCGTCGAGGATCTGCGCCAGGTTGCCGCGCTCGGCCTCGTCAAGGCCGTCGACGGCTACGACCCCGATCGCGGTCACGCTTTCGAGAGCTACGCCGTCCCGACCGTCACCGGCGAGATCAAGCGCCACTTCCGCGACCACATGTGGGCCCTGCACGTCCCACGGCGCGTCCAGGAACTCCGCAACAGGGTGCGCGTCGCCCTGCAGGACCTGTCCGCGACGGGGGCGGAGCGGCGCCCGGGCATCGCCGAGATCGCCGCGCACACGCAGCTGAGCGAGGAGGACGTACGCGCCGGTCTGGAGGCGCTGGACAGCTATGCCGCCCTCTCGCTCGACGCCGAGTCGCCGGGCGAGGACGCCGCGGTGACGCTCGCCGACCTGCTGGGGGAGTGGGACGCCGGATTCGACCTGGTCGTCGACCGGGAGGCGGTCAAGCCGGCCCTGCGCACCCTGCCCGAACGCGAACGCACCATCCTCTACCTGCGCTTCTTCCGAGGCATGACGCAGAGCCGCATAGCGGAACAGCTCGGTGTCTCCCAGATGCACGTCTCCCGGCTGATCAGCAATTCCTGCGCCACCGTGCGCAAGAAGGTGCTCGCCGATGCCGCCTAGCGGGCCGGGACGGGAGGCCGGCCGCCCCTCGGGACTGCTCCCGGGGCGGCCGGTGGCGGGCTCACTGCCGAACCCTCCCGGGAGCGGTTGGGCAGTCGGCCGCCTTCTTCGGACTACCGGGCTGGGCCCGCTTCAAACAACCGGAGAGGATCAACCGGCGTCCGGCTGACTCGCGCGCAGGCGCTGAGCGTGACGCAGCGCGTCCTCACCCAGACACTGCGCCGCCTCGAGCGGAACGGCATGATCGAGCACAGCGAGGAGATCCAGAACTGCCGGCGGGCCTACGACAGCAGCCTTCGCTCCTTGGCGACGGACACCGCCCCGGCCCGTGTCTCCACCCCCAACTTGCCGTAGATCCGCCCGAGATGGGTCTTGACCGTCGCCTCGCTGATGAAGAGGGCGCGGGCGATGTCGCGGTTGCCCAGGCCGCGGGCCAGCTGGCCGAGGATCTCCCGCTCGCGTTCGGACAGGGTGGGGTGCGGGTTGCGCATCCGGGCCATGAGGCGGTCGGCCACCGGCGCCGAGAGTGCCGTACGACCGGATGCGGCGCTGTGGATCGCGGTGAACAGTTCCTCGGGGCGTTCGGCCTTGAGGAGGTAGCCCGTGGCGCCCGCCTCGACGGCGCGGGTGATGTCGGCGTCCGTGTCGAACATGGTGAGGACGAGGACGCGAGGGCCCCCGTCGGCGGTTAGTTTCCCGATGGCCGTCACTCCGTCCATGCCGTCGCCGAGTTGGAGGTCCATCAGCACCACGTCGGGACGGACCCGGGCGGCCAGGGCGAGGGCCTCCTCGCCGCTGCCCGCCTCACCGACCACCTCGATGCCGTCGGCGCTGGACAGCAGCGCGCGCAGCCCGGCCCGTACGACGGCGTGGTCGTCGCACAGCAACAGACGTACGGGCGCGGGTGTGTTCACGGCACGAGCTCCTCACGGGGATCACGGACGACGGGTACGGCGACCGACACGACCGTGCCCTCGCCGGGGGCGGACTCCACGCTCAGCGCGCCGCCCGACTGCCGGGCCCGGATCCGCATCGCGGGCAACCCGTGGCCGCGCGACCGGCCGGGCGCGGAGGCCGGGGGAGAAGTGGCGTCGAAACCACGGCCGTTGTCGGCGACGTCCAAAGAGATCTGGTCCTCCAGGCAGGTCAGGGTCAACGCGGCCCGGGTCGCCGCCGCGTGCTCGCGCACGTTGGCCAACGCGCCCTGGGCGATGCGCAGCAGGGCCGCCGCGACCGGCTCGGGCAGCGGGCCCGGATCGCCGTCGAGGCGGAACTCCACCGTCAGACCCGGACCGCTCTCCCGCTCGGCGAGCGCACCGAGCGCCACCGGCAGGGAGTGCTCGACGAGGTCGGCCGGTGCCAGGTCGTGGACGAACCGGCGCGCCTCGGCGAGGCCGCGGGAGGTGATCTCGGCGGCCTTGAGCACGTGACCGCGGGCCGCTTCCGGGTCGGCCTCCCACACACGCTCGGCGGCCTGCAACAGCATCTGCTGGCTGGACAGGCCCTGCGCGACGGTGTCGTGGATCTCCGTGGCCAGCCGCTGCCGTTCCGCCAGGACGCCGGCCCGCCGTTCGGTGGCCGCGAGGTCGCGGCGGGTGCGGACCAGGTCGTCGATCAGGACGCGCTGCCGGACCGCCTGCCGCTGCAACTGCACCAGCACGGCGGTGGCGACCGCCGCGAGAGCCGGCGGCGCGACGACCATGTTGGGGTTGAGCGCTCCGTCGGCCACCCGTATCTCGGAGGCGACGACGAGCGCGGTGAGTACGGCGGCCAGCGGCACCGCGAACCGCGCGGGCAGCGCGTACAGGCCGCCGAACAGCAGCGGCATCGCACACCAGGTGGCACTCGGCGCGAGGGCGAGCAGCACGGTCCAGACCGCGAACACCGAGGCCAGCCAGGCGAGATGACGTGCGGTGGGCGTCGAACCCGGGCGTGGCGCCGGCGCGAGGAACTGCCCGAGGACGTACAGCAGACAGAAGGCCGCGTACAACGCCAGGACCCAGTCGGTGCGGGCCCCGCCCTGGTCGCGGGTCAGGAAGCGTACGAACGACGATCCGAGCAGCAGGAAGAACGCGGCGTGCACCACCGCGGGCAACAGCCGCTCCTCCGGACCGATGTGTCCCGTCATCCCTCGTCCCGTGTGTCCCATCCTCCGTGTCTAACGCGAAGGACAGGACGGCGCATCAACCGATCGGCTGACATCCGGATCACCCGAACCACCCCCGGATCAGCGCCCCTTGACCGAGCCGGACACCCCGCCGCCGCACCGAGGCTGGCATCAACACCCGCCACCCACCTCGGAGATCGGAAGGCGACGACCCCGTGCCCACCAAGAACCTCACCGCCAACCGCGCCACCCTCGGCCACCGCATCGCCTACGGCCTGCGCCACCCCGAC
>Ga0307518_10002758_pt1 | contig 12747 bp, 10 predicted proteins | sample 25_EM_MG_FD_203889 | JGI IMG/M metagenome (GOLD analysis project Ga0307518, IMG submission 203889) | Populus trichocarpa ectomycorrhiza microbial communities from riparian zone in the Pacific Northwest, United States - 25_EM | ecosystem: Host-associated > Plants > Roots > Unclassified | place...
CATTAGCATCAACAACACCGACACCAAAATTTCAACCCTCTGCTACCATTGCTACCAAATCATTTTGTTCTCATGTCATCTATTCCACCGAGTTGTGGCATCGCTGTTTAGGGCATTTATCTTCCTCACGATTAAATTTTATGGCTAACAATTTACTCAATTTCTCTTTCAAAATCAATGATGCTTGTGATATTTGTGCACTTTCAAAACAATGTCGAATTCCTTTTTCCGCTAGTTCAATTTCCTCTATTTGATCGTTTGAATTAATTCATTGTGATATTTGGGGCCCTTACAAAATTTCTTCCATTTCCGGTGCTAAATATTTTTTGAAAATTGTGGATGATTATTCTAGATTTACATGGGTATTCTTTATGCATCACAAACATGAAACACAAAATTAACTCACAATATTTTTTTTTTCTTTTGTCAAAACCCAATTTAATGCATCCATCGCAAATATTCGCGTTGATAATGGAGGGGAATTGTTTTTGACAAAATGGCACAACTTATCAACACTCTTACGTTTATACACCTCAACAAAATGAGGTTGTAGAGCGTAAACATCGTCATATCCTTGAGTCTGCACGTGCCCTTCACTTTCAAGCTCATCTCCCTTTGCAGTTTTGGGCAGAATGTGTTCTTACCGCTGTCCATTTAATTAATCATTTATCCACACCACTTCTTTCTCACCAAACCTCTTTTGAGAGACTTTACGGCAAGGTCCCCACTTACTCCTATCTTAAAGTTTTCGGTTGTCTTGCATATGCTACTGAAGTGCATGCCACACATAAATTTGCTCTTTGAGCTACACGTGTTTTTCACGGTTACCCGGTCGACCAAAAAGCTTACAAGCTCTACAACCTTACCACCCATAAATTTTTCACTAGCCGTGATGTTGTTTTCTATGAACACATTTTCCCTTACAAATTATCTCCGCCCATTCCTGCACCTCCTGAACCAACACCTGCATCTATAGCTTCTTCCCCCGTCCTGCCTCTTTCCATACCCGATCCTCATTCTGCAGACTTCCCCATCCCTATTATGAGTCTCCTACTCTAGTCCCTCTAATTTTTTCTCCCTCGGTTCCAACCAATATCACTCAGTCACCTTCTCCTATGATTCATGTGTAGCCTTTGCATCGTTCTCATCGCCATCATAGCCCTCCTCACGCTTTACATGACTACATCTGCAACCAAGTAACGTCTCCCAAGCCATCGCTGGCTTCCTCGTCTGGTCCACCCAAAGGTACATGATATCCTCTTTGTAATTTTCTTTCTTACCATCGTTACTCACCACAGCATTGCTCCTTTGTTGCCACCATTAGTCAGGACATTGAGCCCCGCTCTTACACAGAAGCTGCTTCCCTTCCACAGTGGCAAGCTGCCATGCAATTTGAATTGGCAGCCTTGGAAGCTAATAACACTTGGTCCCTCACTTCTCTCCCTCCTGGAAAAAACACCTATTGGATGCCACTGGATCTACAAAATCAAACGCCATTCAGATTGCACCATTGAGCGTCATAAAACCCGGTTGGTGGCGAAAGGTTACACACAACTAGAAGGTATCGACTTCCATGACACTTTCTCTCCTACTGCTAAAATGATTACCGTTCGTTGTTTATTGGCTCTGGCAGCAGCATAGAATTGGTCCCTTCACCAGCTAGATGTGCACAATGCTTTCCTTCATGGTGATCTTCATGAAGGAATTTATATGTGTCCATCTCCTGGTCTTCAGCGACAGGGGGAGAGTTTGGTATGTCGCCTCAACAAGTCGTTGTATGGATTAAAGCAAGCTTCTCGTCAATGGTTTGCTAAATTCTATACAGCTATTCAAGTTGCCGGATATGTTCAGTCTAAAGCAGATTAGTCATTATTCACGTGTCGCAATGGTAAATCCTTTATCGCATTGTTGAATTATGTTGACGATATTCTGATCACAGGTAATGACCTCAAGGCTATATATACTCTTAAGAGATTTCTGCATAGTCGTTTTCGAATTAAAGATTTGGGCAATTTGAAATATTTTCTGGGCATTGAGGTCTCTCGATCACAAAAATGTATTTCTATCTCACAACGGAAGTACACTTTGGAAATTATGAAGGATGGTGGGATTTTGGGTGTTAAACCTCTGAATTTTCCTATGGAACAAAACATAAAACTCTCAGATGCAAGTGATTTACTTAAAGATCCATCTCAATATAGGCGACTTGTAGAGCGTCTAATTTACTTTACCATTACCCGACTGGATATCATGTATTATGTACATGTGCTAAGTCGATTTATACATGCACCACACAAACCACACATGGAAGCTCCCTTGCGTGTGTTGCGTTATCAGAAAGGTGCTCCAGGATAGGGTTTGTTTTTCTCTTCTCAAAATGATTTGTCTATGCGAGCTTTTTGTGATTCAGATTGGGTTGGTTGCCCAATGACTCGGAGATCCACTATAGGTTATTGTGTTTTTTTGGGATCTTAACTTGTTTCTTGTTGAACAAAAAGACTAGAAAACAATATCACTCTCCTCAACAGAAGCCGAATATCAAGCCATGACAGATACATGCTGCGAGTTATCTTGGTTACGTTCATTGTTAAAAGATTTACAGATATTACATTCGAAACCAGCATTGCTACACTGTGACAACAAAGCAGCTTTACATATAGCGGCTAATCCAGTTTTCCATGAGAGAACCAGACATATAGAAATGGATTGTCATTTTATTCGGGATAAAATACAGGATGGATCAATCATGACCAAATTCGTTACTTTGGCATATCAACTTGCGGATGTATTCACTAAGCCATTGGAAAAGGAGATTTTCTCTACCATGATTCGCAAGTTAGGAGTTCTCGACATTCACTATCCAACTTGAGGGAAAGTGTTAAGAAATGATTAATAATATCCCAATGTTTACGTAATGGTTTAGAAAACAAATATGTAGACCTGTTATGTCAACTATACCTATTTCTATTGTAATTCATATTCCTAATATGGTATAGCATAATTATAGGAAAACACTTGTATAAAGTACTGGCAAATCTTTTCCTTCTCTGTTTTCACAGTTTTTCAATGTAAACACGATCTGTACAGTCTTGTGTCGGTAATGTAAACATAATGCATCGTGTGGAAAACATTCTCATATCTTAAAAGTCGGGTAAAGTAGTTAAAATGCTTATTTGAACTTTAAACACAATTAACAACGTCGGCCCCTCCATGCTTGAAGAAGATGCTCTTCGCTCGTAATGGATTGGACACTTCTGAAGGAATCTTTCCACAGCTTTTCTAGATTAAATACATGAGTTGTGTACTGCTGGTGCAGTGTAAAAAAACATACTTGTATTCCATGCTTGAGCTTCAAAATCTGAACTCGATATATCTCTTTAACACAACCTAAGTCCTTGACAAAGCCGGTCCCCCCCCGTGTTCAATAAATATTTCTCTTCTTGCTTCTCACTTGCTTCTCACTGAGCTTGGAACTCCACAATCTATGGATCTAATCTGTTTCTTCATTGCTCATTTATTCATATCAGGTAACTGGTGGATATTGAATAATGTTTCTATATGTTTTCTGTTCTAATTCTAGAATCTAAATTAACAAGTTGTTAACCATATTATATATCCGCAAGCAGGTGTTGTTTCAACAACTTTTTCAGTAACAAACAATTGCAACTACACGATATGGCCAGGGTTTCTGGCAAATGAAGATGATCCTCCTGCATCTATCTCTAGCTTCTCCCTTCAAAGGGGACAGTCAAAAACCATATCAGCACCAGTTTCCTGGGGTTATCCTTTTTGGGGCCATACATATTGCACTGAAGAATCCACAGGAAATTTCTCCTGTATCACAGGTGATTGTGGTTCTGGCAAACTAGAATGTTCAGGAAACGGCACGGCTACTTCTGCCATATTGCCAGAGTTCAAGCTTGTTGGTTCTGGTGGGCTTTATTTTATTTCTTTTTCAATGTTAATCTTGTTGTGCCTTTAGCCCGCCTTTCCTTGTTGCGGTCTTCTGATCAGAATTGTACAAGTGTAGGATGCGTGGCGGATTCGAACGTGGTATATTCTTCAGAGCTCAAGGTTAATAGTTCCGGTGGGGAGATCGATGCGTGCAAGTGTGTGTGCAAAGCATTTGGATCACCACACTATTGTGCATCAGTCAATTACCAAATTATTTTCTGCGCAGGTAAATTTACCATATCTCAATCTTGTAGCATTTTTTCGAGTTTGGTGTTCCATTTTAAATCATTTTGATATCTAGGGATAGTTTGGTTAGATGAAATCATGAAGAGTTAAGAAAGATTGCAGAAAATGGAAGTTGGTTCTATCCTAAAAAAGAACAAAAAAAAAAAAAAAAGGATGCTTCATATGGTGACTTTGGAAAGAATTTGAAAAATAATACCGTGGATCTCTAGCATATACACTAATTTTTCTTATTCTATATATTTTAATTTTCTTTTGTTGTTTGATTTACACCCTCTTTTTGGCTTTTGATTTTAATTGGTGCCTAGCTCTATCAAGTGTTTTGATTAAGACATCCTCGGTGATTATTCACTATTAAAACTTCATGACTACAATTAATATAATTCTTTAAATCTCGCAAATGACATTCCAATTTAAAGTTTATAAAACCCAAATCACATGTGGAGTGTCAGGAAGCTTTATATTTTTTAAAAATAATACAATGGATTAATTTTAATAATATTACTTTTAATTCAATATTTAATAATATTGAACTTACTATAAAAAATTTATTTGGAAGGCGTTATTTCAATCAAGTGCATGCCAAATAATAGTAAAAAATGAATTTTATGTATTATAATTTTAATGACTATTAAATCTAACTAAACATCATTGTTTTTATTGATAAAAATGTAAAATATGAAATTTGTAAATGAGAGATCACTTATAAAAATTTAAACTATTATTACTAATTACAAAAATTATAAGAAATTTATACCACACTTGAAATCCATAATATTTATTAATGCAGTAAGAAGTCAAGTTATTTTTTTATTTTTTATAAGCAAATAAATATGTATATTCTAAGAATTAGATGAGCAAACCAAATAAAATGCAAAATAAAATAAATATAATTTATTTTTATTTTTATATAGTCTCTCTGGTGTATTAACCAATATACATGCCCAAATAAATATATTTTAAGAATTAGATGAGAAAACCAAATGAAATGCAAGTCATTAATTATATTTTTTTTAAAATAAAATAAATATAATTTATTTTATTTTTATATAGTCTCTGGTGCATTAACCAATATACATGCCAAATTCGAGGGAAGCATATTTGTTTTTATAAGCCATAAAGATAAAGCCTAATGAAGGTAAAAATAACCAACCCAAGAGGTCGGACAAAACAGAGAAGATAAAGAAAATGGTTACAGGTGAAATAATCAAAATAACATAAAATAAAGATCACTAAGCTGCACATTCAAGCAACCAAATCTCTAATCCCTTCCATTGTCGACTCCTGATCTTCCAACAAAAATGTCTTCTGCAAAGAAACGTATATATGACAAACTTTATAGAGTTACGGTAATGCAGAGATGTTCGATTTCTTTCCAAGTAAAACGCAGTCCTGTTGAAGTATGGTTTCGTCCTTTCATCATTGTCTTTTTGATTGATTCATCCATTTGCAGCAAAAACTACTTCTCCAAGAAGACGTTCGGCATCCGAGTCCACCACAACCTCCACAACAGTTTCAGCAAATGCTACTACAAATGGCGCTGATTCGACGTCCGAGTCCATCGCAACCAGCCCCACATCTTCAGCGAAAACTTCTGCAAAAGGCTCCAATTCATCGAGCAGTGCAAAAGTAACTACAACTAGCGTAACGGTGAAAACGCTAAGCCCCATGGCATTCCCTCCAAGCCCTTTGCCAGATGAGAAAACACCAAGCCCTATGCCATTCCCTCCAAGCCCTTTGCCAGATGAGAAAACACCAAGCCCTTTGCCAAAAACAAGGCCTAATACTACTTCAAGAAGACGCTTGGCACCGATTATAGCAGGAGTAATAGGTGGTGCTCTTCTCATCATTTTCCTCATAGTGATTCTTATTTTGAGGGCGAGGTGGTGGGAGGAATCTGAGAAAAATGAGGATTTGGAAGCTGATGATATAAGGCAAGTCCCAGGAACGCCTGTGAGGTTTTCATATGAAGATCTTCGTGTTGCAACTCATGATTTCAGTGAAACACTTGGAAAAGGAGGTTCCGGATCTGTGTTCAAAGGAGTACTGCTAGATGGGACTCATGTTGCTGTGAAGAAGTTGGACAGATTAGGCCAAGATATGAGTTCATTTCTAGCAGAAGTTGAGGCAATTGGAAGCATCAACCATTTTAATTTGGTAAGATTGATAGGATTTTGTGCAGAGAAATCATCTGGGCTTTTGGTTTTCGAGTATATGAACAAAGGATCCCTGGATAAATGGATTTTCAAGAATGACCAAGGATCTTGCCTCGATTGGCAGACCCGAAATAAGGTTGTACTTGGCATAGCAAAAGGGCTGGCTTATCTTCATGAAGACTGCCAGAAGAAAATAATACATTTCGATATAAAACCGCTGAACATTCTCTTGGATGCAAATTTCAATGCCAAGATTTGTGATTTTGGGTTATCTGAGCTAGTTGATAGAGATACGAGCCAAGTTCAAACCCGAACCAGAGGAACCTGTGGATATGTTGCTCCAGAATGTTGTAAAATACCACCAGGTCGCATCACAGTAAAAGTTGACGTATACAGTTTCGGAATTGTTCTCCTGGAAATAGTTTGTGCACGCAGAAATTTTGATCACACACAACCAGAATCTGAAAATCATTTGCTTAGGATGGTACAGAAGAAAGCTGAACAAGATAGGCTCATAGACATTGTGGAGAATTTGGATGATCAGTACATGCAGAGTGATAGAGAGGAAATAATCAGGATGATAAAGATTGCTGCTTGGTGTTTGCAAGATGACCCAGAAAGAAGGCCTCTCATGTCAGCAGTTGTGAAGGTGTTGGAGGGTGTAATGGAGGTAGAATCAAACCTCGTTTATAAGTTTCATCATGCATTGATAACTCCTGCTGTTAATCACCATACATCTCCACAGCCGCAAGCATCTGTTCTTTCTTATCCCAGATGATGTAGTAGTGAATCTCTCTTTTGACAGAAATAAAATTCATCAAGCCTGTCAACATTTGTATTGTTTTTCCATGTTATCCTAAACTAAGCACAGCTGTTTTTTGAGTGTTCATTCTTATTTCTCATAATAAAGATTGTAGAGTTGTTTGAAATTGCAAACCTGTCTGTGCAACTGTATTCTTTTGTTTTTGGAGAATGAGATATATATATGGAACTGCATTCTCAAAGTTGAAATGGAAGTAGATAATAAACAAGGTAAGTACAAAAGTGCAAGATTTAGGCACATAGCTTCTACCCAAAAATATATTGATAGGCCGTCGCGGGGAAACGATGTCATTAGTGTGATTTTCGGTTGATTTCCTTTGTTCGACTCTCCTCTTATTCTAAAGCTATCAATTCCTGAAGTGGATGGCACCAAAATTTTTTTCAAGATAAGCTATTTAAGTAAAGAAATTATCAGAAGCTTTCAAGTTTTTTTCAGTGAAGTCTACAAATAATAAATCTCTATTGGATCAAGTCTAAATATTTTATAAGATTTTTTCAACAACACTTTAAAAACAAATTAAAGATACTATTCAAAGCATCAAATTACCAAATCTCGTTATATAATTCATGCCTAAATTCGTGTTATTGCAAAGTACAAATCTTAACTTGATTTCACAAATAAATCAAGTTACCACATATCAAATCTAAAGGATAAATCAAAGAATTGTTTATTTTTTTGCAAGAATATTTTAAATAAAGATTATACTCAGTCATATATTTTAATAAAACAAATATTTCTATACATGTGCTTGTTTAATTTCAGATGCTTAAAATTATGTCTACAAATACAATACGCACCGACACTTCTGTGGTTGTCATTGTTACCTTTCTAGTCTACATCTAAATCCTTGAAGGGATTTATTAGTCTATGGAGTAAGTTGTAGACCAAATGAAATTGTGTGTTTGAGATATTGAAGAATTCTCTTTATTACTTGCCAATGAGCATCCATTGGTTGGTGCTTGAATTTATTGACATAGTGAAAATTCTATGCAATATCTAGATGTATAAATCCAACATAATATAGGGCTCTAACAGTGATTTTGTAGAATTAAGGATCATTGAATTTAGATCTTTTAAATTTGGATAAGTGACTGGTGGTAGACATCGGTATTGCATAAGGTTTTGTTTTATCCATGTTTACTTTTATGAGTAAGTTTGCAACATACTTTATTTAGGTGAGAAAAATGTCAGGATCGTGATGTAAAGTTTCAACACTAAGAAAGAAAGATAGATGCTCTAAATCCTTTATTAGAAAGACCATTGACAATTGATAGATCAACTGATCAATTGGTTTTATATTAGAGCCAGTGATAATGATATCATCAATATAAATGAGAACGGTGATGTGAATTTTATCTTAAGATAGAGCATATAGAGAGGCATTTTCTTTAAAGCCTATAAATTTATATGAGTGAGTTGATCTATAAGTTTTGAAAACCAAACCCTTAAGGCTTGCTAAAAACTATAGAGACTTCTTCTTAATTTACAACATGAAATGGATAATTAGGGTGAATGAACCCTTGTGGTTGTTGCATATAGACATCTTCTAAAAGAAAGCCATTGTGAATATCTAGTTGATGCAATTGTCATTAATTAAAGATAACTAAGCAAACTATGTTTGGTTTAACTACTAGACTAAATGTGTATATATAATTAACACCTTTTTGTTGATGGAAGTCTTTTACAATAAGACATGTCTTAAAACATTCAATGCTTTCATTGGTTCATCTTTTAACATGAAAGACCCACTCGTTGCCAATAAAATCATGATCTTTTTATGGTGGAACCATGTCCCAAGTGCCATTTTGAATGAGAACATTGAATTCATTAGCCATCACCTCATGCCAATGAGGTTATTTAAAGGCTTTTGTATAGCATGTGGGCTCATAAAAAATAAAGGTTGCTTTAGCAATAAGTACATGAGGAAAATGGTACTTGATATATCCAGCATAAGATGTCTTTAGTTTGAGATTGATGGTTTATGACCTTGTGGTCATTCTATGTAAAGTAGAAGTTGTTGTGTTACTGGAAGTAGAACTACATGGGTCAGTAACAAAAGTTAGAGTTTGAAAGTGCATGGATCTCTATAGTATTGACAACATCTATAAGGTGATGTACCATGGCTATGTCGTTTTACAACTGATCAAATATAGTTGGTGTTGCTCTAGGTTGAGAAAGTTTAGTACTTGTAAAATAATTTAGAGTATATGTGTATAAAGGATTTATAGATAATGGGAGAGAAATTGTTTAGGATAGTAGGAGGAGTTAGATTTTATATATAGAAAGAGCGATTCATCAAAGACTACGTGTCTAGAAACATAGATTTTTCTTATAGACATGTTAAGACATTTATAACCTAATGTTAGAGACTGTAACCAACAAAGATGCAAGTTTTTAAGCGAAAAAACAATCTTATAATAATTGTATGGTCATAGATTAAGACAGCAAGCACAACCAAAAACATGCATGAAGTTATAATTTTGTTTTTTTATAGGTTTTTTCAGAAGATTATTGATTCTTTAAAATTTTTATAGGTAATTGATTTATGATATATATTGACGTTTGAAATGCATCTTCCTAATATCGTTGTGGAAGATTTGAGTTAACTAATAGAGCAAAACCTATTTCAATATTTTAAGGATGACATTTTTCAGCAGAATTCATTTGTTAATAAGTACAAGGGCATGTAATATGATGATCATTTCCACATGATTCAAATTAATTATTTAAATGGCAAAATTCATTACCTGATTAGTTTGAACTACTTTAATTTTGGTATCAAAATGTCTTTCAACATACTTCTGAAAATTAAAGAAAAATATTTTCAACTTTAGGATTTTGTTTGAGTGGAAAAAGCCAAATAAATTTGGTGTAATCATCTAAAAATCATATATAAGATATATATAATATCTTGAATTATAACTAGAAGTAACTTCACTACTCCCTATACATCTGAAAAAATAAATTGTAAGGGTTTAGTAACATGATGAATAGAGTTTTGAAAGGGCAAATTATGGCTTCTCACAATCACAGCAAATAGAATGCATTTTATTGAATGCAACATGAATTTTATTTGAGTTCAATACTTAGTACCCATGTTTTGCATCAAGAACTAATTCAGAACTACTTTAAACCAGTATCAATGAAGTAAAGAGAACAAAACTGAAAAAACCTGAATCCAGTGTCTTATATATGGAAACAGCAGTTTAACTGGAAGTAAGAATGAAAGTACATTTGCAATCCCCTAATTCTTTGTAAGCTCAACAAATTCTTGATTTGAACAACAGAAATTAAAGAACAGAATTTTGGCCTGTGTTTTCTTCTTTCTACACAGAATGCTCACTCAGCCGCACCAAAACTCAGCTGGTTGCACTTTCTTCTTGAAGAAGTGGGCTAACAATGTTTTCATATGTTAGTTTATCAGGAACAACTCCCTTAAGCACCATGGAGTCATGCAATTCAATTACCTCTTCAGCAATGCAATTCTTGTCGAAGTTGATAACAAGAGTTCTATATGTTATATTATCGGGAAGCACACCCCGTAGGACCATCATCATCATCAGTTCCTTTGCTTCTTGAACACAACCAAACTTGCACAAAAACTTGATCAACGTGTTGTAAGTGGCACTGCTTGCTACAATTCCAGCATTTTGCATTAATGTTGATAACTTAAATGCCTTGTCAAACTTCCCACAGTTGAAATATCCATTTATCAGGGTGTTATAAGTTATGGTGTCAACTAAACCCATCCTCTGTAATACATCTACCAAAGATCTTGCAACATCCACCAATCCATCCTTACATAAACCATTTATAATAGAATTGTATATTAACAAGTTGGGTTTTTCCTCACCCTTCACCATTTTGTCATAGACCTGAACTGCACTTTCAATGTTCCCTTTCTTGCAGTGCCCATCGATCAAAGTACCAAATGTAACAACATCAGGAACCAAGCCACGTACATACATCCTGGCCAACAGTTGCCTGGCTGCAGCAAAGTTGTTGCTTTTGCATAAGAGATTGATAAGAATATTGTGTGAAAATGCATCTTCAATGAGGTTATTTTCTAGAACTTGGTTAAGGAATTTAAGAGCTTTGGTTATATAGCCATTTCTGCAAAGACCCCTTGTGAGGATTGAACAGGTGAATTTATCAAGGGGTATCTGCTTATCTGACATGTCAGTGAATACCAAAGAAGCTCCATCCACATCTCCTTCCATGTAAAGCCAATGCATAATTGAGTTATACACCACAGAATTCGGCAGCAATCCCCTTTCCACCATTTCATCACATAACCTAAGTGCCTCCTCCAAACACCCTGCTCGTGAATACCCTTCAATCATGGTTGCATAGGTCCTCACATTAGGCTCAATATCTATTTTCATCATTTCATTCCTAAGTTCTTCTGCCACAGTTATCCCCCCTACTTTGCAAAACCCATCGATGAGACTGTTATAAGTTACAGAATTGGGCTTGATAGATCCTGCAGACATTATTTCCATCTTCCTAACAAGCTTCAAGGCAAGGTCCATGTCACCCATCTTGCAAGCTCCATCAACCATCATGTTAAAAGTAACAACATTAGGCCAAATACCACTCTTCAGAATTCGATAGAACACAGACAGTGCTTCTTGTAATTTACAATCCTTACAAAGAGCATGCACAACCAAGTTGAAAGTATTTACATTCTCCATATACCCATAAGAAACCATTTCCTTATACACCATCCAAAACCTATGGATCTCATTCACCTTAATGAGATGGCTCAAAAAGTTATTCCAGGCATGAATTGTAACCCAGCAACCCTCTATTTGCAACTTCTTGATCACTTCATAAGCACCCACAGTAGCCCCTATTTGAGTACAAGCACGAACCAATGCATCAAAAACAGCAGGACTTGATTCATAGATTCCATAACTATTATTCAATGCTTCTAGAACCTCCAGAGGAGATAAGCCATTTACAGTCATCAAATTCCCCATAAGAGACAAGGCATCGTCATATCTCCTCGAATTAACCAGAACATGAATTACACTGCATGAAATCTCCAAAGAGTTCAAAACACTCTTTTTCTCTCCAACCCAATTGTAAAACTCCAAAACTAACTGAGGCGTGTTCCGAAACTCACAAACAACACGACTCACTAATGCATTTGTTAGACTCGCCAAATTTTTCTCCAAGAAATTCCATCTCCTTTGTTTGAGATTAACACAAATAGCTCTAAGAACAACATCATCAGAAATCGGGTTCAAAATGCTCTTACCCAAATGAAAACTACGTTCCAAGAAACACTTTCTTTTAATTAAAAAAGAGCTTAATAACATAGAAAGCAGGCCACTCAATCCATCAAAACAATCTAGTAACTGCAACACAAAACCAAAACATAGAAAACCCATATCAGCTAATCATAAAAAGACTCAGTCTTTATCTACTTAGATTCATTGTTATTAACAAACTTTAATAAACAGAAGCTCAAAAACATACTAAAATGATATCAACTTATATCACCAAATGAACAAATATCTAAATACAACACAACATTAACAAGATATACTCTCTCTCTCTCTCTCT
>Ga0307518_10002759_pt1 | contig 12745 bp, 9 predicted proteins | sample 25_EM_MG_FD_203889 | JGI IMG/M metagenome (GOLD analysis project Ga0307518, IMG submission 203889) | Populus trichocarpa ectomycorrhiza microbial communities from riparian zone in the Pacific Northwest, United States - 25_EM | ecosystem: Host-associated > Plants > Roots > Unclassified | place...
GCCAAGGGTGAATTAGTAATAACATAAGCATCTTAATTTCCAACATATAATACCACTTGAGTGAAATACAGGGCTGCAGGGTATCTAATCACTCAGTTGTGTTGACAGCCTGTACTGAAATTGTTTCACCTGCTTTTGATTTCTGAGTGCCCAGGCTTTGTTTGCACATGTTTGCCACGGTGAGTCCGCAATATCGTATTTTTATTGCATTTTCTCATGTCCAACACCAATTATAGCACGGCCATGTGGTTGAGGCATCCAAAAGAGGAATCCCACATGGCTCAACCACTCAACGCAATGCAAGCGAAATACTCGAAATACTTGAATTACATGGCCAAACAGCTATTTCTTCCCCATGACAAGTGTGGAAAAGTTCAGGAGTGGTGTCTGAAGGATGCAATGTTGACCCCAGATTAGGGTTCACGGTACATAATTTCGTTTTATCAGGCCGTGACCTTTACTCGAATGTCAACTGCGCCTCTTGAAATTATGTATAGCAGACTGACAAAATATGCCATGTGTTTGTCCCACAGATGTCTAATACAGGCCACTCCCCAGGTGTCACACAGACAACCTTTGAGATATCAACCAGATGTAATCATGCCTTACATCAGTTTGACATATAAACTATGTCAGGGTAATACTTGGGTGACAACTTAGTGACATAGAGGTCTTAAATTCTGCATGCACATATCAGTTTATTGCCAGTAGCTACTACACAATGTACCAAAGGTTGTTGGTTGATAGTTGTTGCCATTGTCGGTGGTGGTACCTGGCTACTGCTTCCGCTGCCATCGTCGTTGGTGGTTCGCCGCCATCATCATAGGTCGTTGTAGTAGTCGGCACCACATGGTGGTCCGTTCTTGGGACTTAGCAAAAATTGGGTCATGGTGTGATTACATCAGCAGGCCTCAGCCCATTCCCATTCACCCAACCTCGCTTTATCCCTGACCACCTCCCCAACATCGACGACAATGACAATGGTGGCAACCAACCAACCACCACCACCGATGATGACGACGACATCCTGTTGGAGTATAAACAGGATTGTTGTGGTATATTTACCTACTTACATAAGCATGCATCGCACTAGAGTAGAGTTCCTAGTACCATAGTTCCCTCAGTAGCTTGCCAGCATACTGAGGTTATCCTACAGCTCCTCCTTCTCCTTCCTTAGGCTAGACCTTCCCTGTGCAGACCACCACCTTTCTATAGGTTATGAGCCCTGGCTCTGCCTAGCCAGGAGGAAAGGAATACCAGGAGAAAAGGAACCCAGAGGTAAAACAAGTGAAATGGTCAAAATTCCCGCACTCGAACTCGATGGACAAAATTGGAAAATTTACCGCGCGAAGATACTCGAGCACGCAGCCACATATTATTGTCTAGATGTGCTAGCTGGCAGACCGGACGACGGAACGGATGATTGGCACGGGTCCAACGCACTACTATGGTGCACATTCATGGAAACAGCCCCACCAACTATCTACGTCCGAATTCGCCACAAAACTGCGCATGAAATCTACAATTACCTCGCGAACTGTTTCCGCGACTACGATCCAATCCAAGAACTCTGCGTGAAGAAATTCACGGCCAGAGCAAACGAGGTCAAACATGATCCGTCAGCGGAAAATCCTACGAGCGAGTATGCAGCCATTGGCGCAGAACGGGAAAACCCACCAACGAAAGACCTCACTCGAGGCACCGAAGACGTCGACAACAGAAATGTCGGACGCACCCAAGACCCCTGCACGAGCCCTGAAGCTTCGGCGGAGGGCAATAGCGCTGAATGCGCAAACGGGACATCAGTCCTACTCACAGGCGAGCCGCACGAAACGCAAAACGTACCGCAGGACTCACTGCCGCTGACACTGAGGCCACCAATTGATGGCAAGCCAGGCGAGTGCAAGCAGGAGGCAGCGGACGGCGTCGTGACGGCAGGATGCACGAAAGGAGCGGTCCAGCTGGCCAAACCACGCAAATCGGACGCGGACGTCGACGGAAAGGCTGCGCTGGGCAGAGTACTGGCGGAGAGAGTCCATATAGTCAGCGAGGGCGACGAAACGGAGCGCGACGGCCAGTCGCGACTCCAACAAGCAGAATTTTACTGCAAAGAAAGATGTCAGCGCAACGAAAACGCGAACGCAGACGTACCTAGCACACACGAACTGCCGCTCGAGGGGGAGTGGACAGTATGTGCGAGCGGCGAGGCGAGAGACCCGAGAGGCAGCGCGAATGTGCCAAATGCAACGCCTGAGTGCGTGCATCGTCCAAACGAGTCGAGAGAGACCGAGGATGCTGAAGGAGTCGAGTCGGAGGGCTGCAAGGGAGGTACGAGCGGGCGAGAGAGCGTTGACGAAACAGTCGAATGCTGCCAGCAATTATGCATGGCGGATGGCGACGGAGGTCGAGAGGTCGAGCCAGCGGACACCCCAAACGAGTCGGAGACGCTCGTAACCGTGTCGATCGAGTCGGAGAGCCCAGACGGCGGTGGAATACCGCGCGTGCACCTTGGAAGCATGAGTTGGCGTGCAGGTGACGCGAACGGTCCTGGAAACCAAGCGAACGGCCAGGCGGATGGATCAAGAGGCTGGACGGACACTCTGAAGGTGTCAAACAACGCTGAAACAGATGGTATGAGCAGCGGTGAAGGTGCAGAGACGTACCTGGGAGCTGGAGGCGCGAAACGCGTCCTGAACGCGACGGATGGCGTTGGGAGCCGGACGGACGCGTCGACTGGGCCCACGGACGTGCCACGTGTCAGGACGGATGCGATAACGACTGCAAACGCGTCAGATATCGTCAGTATACCTCGAGAGGAGTCGAATATGCCAAACTCACCTATGGAGACCGCGAAACGGACTCCAGACGTGCCAGACAGGTGCGGGAGCCACACGGATGTGTCGAGCGCCCGCATGGACGCGTACTGCATTGGAAATGACACAGAAACGGCTACAAACGAAACGGAAATCGTCAGATCGCATCAAGTCAAACGGAAATCGCAAGACTCACCTAACGGGCACGATATCGCGACGCCCGAGCTTCCTGGACGATGGAGAAAGGTTAGCATAGGTGGAGGAGACGTGTACGTACCGTTGAACACGCCAATCGCGGTCCCGACGCGACAGATCGTCTTTGGACGAGTCGAGAGCGGAGTCGAGGCGATTGCGCCAATTGCCGAGAGCGAGAGGGCTGGCGATGGCGACGGCGACCGTAACGGAGGCGATGGTGACGGTGACGACGCGGAAAGCGGCGGCAACGTCAACTCACAGCGAGTCGAAGGTGCACGGCTGTCTACAGAGAGTCAGCGCGTGTGCCTACACCAGAAATCACAAGAAAACTCACCTGCATCGTCAAGGCCATCCATCCAACCCGAAAGCCGTCCGTACGGACTCGTCAGGCGTCGACGGCGATGTGGAAGGCTCAAGATCGAGCGAATAAACTTCAATCAAGTCAGCCAAACGCCAGAAGACGAAACGACTCACCTAGAGCACGTGTGCGCCACGCAACTACCCCGAAACGGCCCAAACCAAGCCTATGGAGTCTATAGACCCAGGCGTCAACGCGGGCGAATCAAATCCGTACCTACAAACGTCAGTCGAACGCGAAACAGCGGAAACGCCTACCTTGGACGCGTTACCGCATTACGGTCGAATCGGAGACCTAAAAAGCAAATAAGAAGGTTTAGTAAACTTACCTTCGAGTATAGGATGCTGGGGGAGCATTGGCGCGACGACGGAGACTACGGATGAAGTCATCCGCGCGCTGCAATCAGCAGGCATATGGGGCGCGACACGACTTACCAAATCGGGTAACGACGCGGAAGTCACACGAAGTACAAACCTTCGCATCAACAAGTCTCAAATTCTATTCGAATCGGACACATACATTTGGAACAACATTCAGCTAAGTAAATCTATTGGATTACTTTACTATACATTTCTATCCATTACCCCACTCTGTTTATGGGGGAATGTTGGAGTATAAACAGGATTGTTGTGGTATATTTACCTACTTACATAAGCATGCATCGCACTAGAGTAGAGTTCCTAGTACCATAGTTCCCTCAGTAGCTTGCCAGCATACTGAGGTTATCCTACAGCTCCTCCTTCTCCTTCCTTAGGCTAGACCTTCCCTGTGCAGACCACCACCTTTCTATACATCCGTCAACCTACTACCACCGCACCAACCTGCCACCACCACCACCACCGACCCACTGATAACAACAACAACCGTCAACCTACCACCACCACCACCACCACCCCAACGTCAATGACGAGGACAGCGGCAACAACCCACTATCACCATCATCACCACTACCGCTGACCCACTGACGACAACGACAAGCTTCAACCATGACCATCCCAAGTTACCAACATCGACAATGATGACAACGGCAGCAGCTGATCTGCCACTACCACTAATGATGACGATGACGACCGCACAGCAATGGCAAGCATGTTTAGTGGTATTGCTAGTATTGTGTAGTGTACTAGTTAGTGGTAATACATTGATTTACTGCAGTAAAGGATTTGTTGGCGAGTGAACAACATTGAGCATCACATTGACACACCCATGACAATGATACCACGACACAAATTAACTATCTATAGGTGATATCACTATTACAAGCTCCTGTACATACTCCAAACCTGACTGAGAGCCCAGGGAGACCAGATTAGGTGATGTTACTATGTCCAACTCCAATAACCTAGTGCACACACGCGTGGAAAAGTACAAGATTGACTGAACCGCGGTGTCAGCTGGACACCTGCCGTGGTTGACATAATCCTGATGTCTTTGGCACCTGGCCATGTACTCGAACTACTCGAACTACTCGAAACTCGCGGCGGGTAAGTTTCGTCATCCTTTTCCGTGGCCAATTCTGCTTTGATTCGTTGTGACTCATCAGCTCCATTTCACCACAATCCTCGAAGTCGCTCGGGTCATCTGTGAGGATGCTGCCAGGCTGGTCCTTTGGTGAATACCACGCAAAGATGCTTTGGTCGTTCGATGCGCAGATGATCTCCAGCTGCAGACGGTGAAATGCTTTCTTCCCCTCTCCATACAGCATCGGCATATTCACGTCCAACAGACCCATCAGTGAATACGCTCTGTCCTCAACCCGCATCGTATTCCGATTGGCTGCCCATGACATGATTTGAGCAACACATGGACAGTTTCCGTGAAGTCCATGTATCAATATATGCTCTGGGATTCTAGTGATGCGTACCAAGGTAGAAGCAAGCGTCTTCTTGTCACCTATTCTTCGCCAATCCTTGTTGAAGAACTGGACGTTGCTTGGGGCTATGAGCTCTTGTAGCATCCACCCACGCGAGAACCACTCTGGCCAGCCTTTGAACTTGGCATACCTCTCCCTGTCGCTCGCAGTGGGAAAGGATGAACCAGGGATGTCGTGGAGGTACGCATAGCAAACCTTCACATTTTCGTACCACTGATACATGGAATTGATAGCCTCGGATAGCTCTGCGCTGCTCTGCTTGTCGATACAGCAAGTATCGACCCACAACCACTCATATCCATCATTTCGAGCCTGCTCGCAGCTCCAAAGGATCTTTTTATAGCCATCACGCTGGCGAATCTTGTCTCTCTCCTCTAGGGGCATCTTTGCGAGTTTGACCATCTCGCGATAGTCCACTTCTTTTCCCTCCACCCACTGATGGGATAGAATTGCATACCTTTCTACTTCGTCGTTGCCGAACTCGAGGACACTCTTGTCATGATCCACTGACTCTCCATTTTCAATCAAATGCTCCCTCTTGAGAAAGGCTTTTACTTTGATCAGGCGCATACTGCACAAGTGCATATCAGTCTCAATGTGATCATTAACTGTGAGTGGTATCCATACTTTCTGTAATCAAATTAGTGATGTCCCAAGATCGGACACGATTGCTGGATCGAAACCGTAGGCTTGTAGTTGTGGTGATACAGTGACGTTAGTTGACTTTCTTTGATCAACGTCTTTGCGTGAGGACAGCAGAATGGTGGCACAGGAACAACACTCACAGCGGTGCCTCGACACAGTGAGACGGTTGATGGTGGTGGCAAAGGCTAACATGTGTTATTTCTAAGCTGCAATGCAGCGAACTGTAATTGAACGCCCAATGACATATGCGGTTATGTACCACGGCTTATCAATCTCCCCATGCGATTACTGAAATCCGTGATAATAAGTCAAGGAGTGAGTTCTTTTTGGTCTGACTGGGGAGACTAAGTACTACTGATCACTACTATCAGTTTTGGGACGTGATCCATCCTGCCTCAGTCCTGGCCCCGCTGTGAGAATGTCATAAAAGTGCTTTTTGCCATTGCAAAACTCAGCAAAGATGTGCTTGAACCTCATCCCGCTAACTGGATGAAAGCTGCATTTGCCATTGAAGTGAGTGCATGTGTTTGTTTCCAAGGTGGGTATAGGGACGTTGGAACGATGGCAATTTGGCCCGACCCTTTTTGGAGTCGCTTGCTTAAACTGCTTCGTGGACTGCCAGGACATGGCCTCGACCTCACCAATGCGACGGACTGCAGCTCAAAATTGGTGCGATGGCCTTTCTTGTGACGTTGTCATCGCGCTTGGTGAAATGGGGAACTCGTCCGAGTAATTGGAACATAGTACATCTAAGACTTAACCACATAACAATACTAATACGAGTATCAGAGCTATTCAACTACAAATCATATAAGGATAAGCCCATATAAATGGAAAGAGCCTAGCAGCATCGGAAACGCACGAGCTCGTAGACAAAGAGGGTTGAATGGCCTTGCTGTCAATGCATCTTCTCGTCCTCACCTGCGTGGAACCGGGTGAATTTGTCGACAAAATATGGCATGGGATTTCGATATTGCGGGGGGATGTGTAGCTCCTGTTCGTCATCCGTAAGTCTACGGGATACACTAAGTACATCCCGACGTTGTGCCTGTACTAAGCGGGGGAAATGCAGCACAATGTGTCTTGCTTGACACTTTCCGTCATCTTGACCTATCGTGGAATTAGAAAGTACACCACTGAGGGTGATGGTGGTGAGCAGTGGTAGAAGCGGTGGATGCACAGTTGTAAAGAACAGGATGCTCCTGCACATACCTTACTATATAAGTACTCTTTTCCCTCACTCGCAGCATACAGGCACGTCTCTGCCCTGCACGAGATGTAACGGTGAGTCCATGATATGGTCAACCTTGTCGCACGAGGCCAAATAATTTTGTGCCAGGATGCCTGGTCGGCGGTATAGGCAGTATGTGTGCGCAAAAAGTCACTACCAGTGTCTAATGCCTACGGGGTGCATTGTCAGCATAGTCGACACCGGAGGATGAGCACATGAGTCCCCTGTGCGCATCAACGCCCATGATAAATGTTGTCTTGAGTTGTGTTGTCTGAATTCACCCGGCCAGTTGCCATTCCACATCTTGAGCGGCCAAGGCTCAGTGACTAGACAATCAGGTGCTCACCATCACCCCCACTAGGCGATAGTGGGTCCTCCGCTACCTGTATAGCGAACCCAGGATAGCCTCGATCGTACATTCCCTGCATCAAATTGTGCGCATCGGAAGCCCGCTGTGCGGCAGGGTGAGCGACTGTGTTTGGTTCTGGGTCGAGGATGCGACATCCATCCTTCGCCAGTGGCCACAAATTGGATGAGCCAAGAGAAAACAATTAAGGATGCAATTGCGTCAAAAGTTACGTACCTTGTCTTCACTGAGTTGGATTGACTTGCGAGTGGAAACGCCACCATTGGTGACATTGATATCAGCTACCGATGTTGGTTGGTGTATCTTTTGGTCTGAGGGAAAGTTGCCGATAGTGAGTGTCCTAAGGAAGGGAGAGGCGTGTGACGGGTGATGGTGACGGGATGGTAGAATCGGTGGATGTACAGTTGCAAAGATCAGGAGGGACACTCTTGCGCATACCTTACAACATATGTACTCACCATTTTCTTCGCTCACAGCATACATGCATCTCCACCCTGCACAAGATGTGTGAATGAGTCCATGATATGGACAACCTTGTCGTTGAGACCCACAATTTTGTGGGACGCCTGATCCGCAATATGTGTCAGTGAAAAGTCGCTACCAGTGCCTAACGCCTATGGAGTGCATTATTAACATAGTCGACATCGGAGGATGAGTACTACTATGAGTCTCCTGTGGCACTCAGCAAAGTTCAGTGACTAGATGTTGAGAAAGTAAGTGCTTAGTCATCACTAGCACATGACTTCTCAGGAGCCTTGACATGTGATGTGTCTGGACTCATTCTCTTCCATGTGATTGTCAAAGTCACATGACCGGTTATCAGAGAGTACCGACTAACCGGAGTCATATCTCTTATCTATGACAAGGTCATGATAAGGAGATAACGTTCCTTCTGGAATGTTCTTATGGGTCAATCTAGACCATTTCTTATCTCTTGTCTCACATATGACTCACTGTGGACTTCTTCGAGGTTCTACGAGCTTCCACAGAACTACTATGTTAGGAAGGTACTTATCTACCGTCCGTTTATGGACTCTTAGGAAACACTCTACTTTACATGGTCTGTGCGCAGCTCAGACGTATAAATACCCTTACGATACTTGGAGTGCTGTAGAGTTTTTCCTTCTTATGATTTACTCTCTGTTCTATCCAAGAACTATCAAACCACCTTCGGTCAGTGTTGTCAAGGACCGTAGTCAGACTGGTTAGACCCGTGGGGTCAGTGAAAAGGGTTAGTCAGTGGTGGACTCGTCATCGCTATTAACTAGTAGTCAACAAACGAATTAGGAAGGCATTAAGTAAGACCAAGTATCCAACAAAATAATATGATAAGCTCATGATAAGCCCTAAAATGTACCACGTGAAAAATAATAATAAGTAGATATCACCGCGTGATGACCTGTTCCGTTGTTGCCGTACCATCGTGCCAAAGATCGTAAAGTGCCATTTCTTCGTCAAGCCGTCTAAATCCACCATCCCAGCAAGCATAATCCACCGGAACCGAGTAGTCGAAGAGGTTGCTCAGTGGAATCAATTGAGCATCGCTCGAGATCGCCTCAACTGCTTGCTGGCCCAGATTTGATACTAGGTCAGCCGAAATCATCCCTTGTATCATCTCTGTTAATGAAGGAATGCTTGTTACATCAGAACTTTCAGTATCTTCGAGTCCCAGCGGCAGCTGCACTCCAGCAGTCATCTGTGACGCCTTGCAAGTGGCTGGTGACTCGAAATTCGAAAAATGGTGTTTCTTCCGCATCGGGAGCAATCCGGCACCAGCTTGGTCGCGTCGTAGGTCCATTTTAACAATTGCAGTCTTATGAACCTTCTCTTCCGACAGACGGTTGCGCCTTTTCGTGTGAGTGATCCCAAATTCACTAAATACTCGTTCACAGCTTGCACTGTTGGTGACAATGCTGAGGAGACGAGTTGCGAAACGAATGAGTGCATTGCGCCCATGTGAAACACCTGTGTCAAGTCGTTCCCAGAGCCATACAAGGTTGACATTTACATCCTAAGGTACAGTAAATTCAGACATGGGCCGAATGGAAATAAGAATGATATTACCTCGTTGTCATAAAGTTGTTTCAGCTCAGTAAGCCCCATCAACGAACTTGAGAATTCCCTCGAGTCAAGTAAATAGTCAAAAAATGCATTGTAAAAGTCAAGGTCTGGCTTGGTTCGAAGCATCCGGTGGAATGTACGTTTCACGATGTTGTACAGGCCAATGGGGGTAAGTTGAGGATTACCACACGCAAAGCATCTTGACCGAATGTATGGATTCATGACCACAGCAGAAATAAACGTGTCTTGATCCATTTGAGACCACCGCTTCGAAAGGCTGTTGAGAACCTGGGAGCTGACTGCACTGTCGAGTGTTGGGTCACTGTATATCCGGTACAGGTTACCCCATGTCAAAATTGTCATGTCCAATCATGTATCAGCAGCCTGTAAAATGTTTGCGGCAATGGCAAGAGGCTCCAGATGGATCTTAATGCTGTCAGGAATGAGAGCTATGAGAACTTGTGCCTTGACTGACAAAAGCATTAAACTTACAGTGCAATGTCGTTCCAGAACTTTGCATCGAGCACAGTTTTGATGATTTCCCACGCTTTGGCCTTGTCCTACTGCCGATCCCCTGCGCAGGCCTCGAGCTGCTTCTCTTCTTTGATACAGCATGAACGTAGGGCACAACTAGTCTCAAGTAAATGCCGAGATGAGAGGAAGTGACATGTCCAGCAGGTAATGACAGGGTGAATAAGAGCAAGCACCTTTGAATAGGTTACCAATTGCTCCTTCCGGAGCAAACCAAGGGCACGCGAGTGGTTATTAAACCATTTTATGACTTCAACAGCCGTGTCAATGGTGGTCAGATATGTGGACTTCAGCTTGAAAAGGTCACCAACGACAAGGTTAACTTGGTGAGCAGCACAGTCCAGTGAGATAAGCCAGGGCATCTGTTTAACAAGGTCCTTGCGCATCTTCTTTGCGTCGCCAGCCGCATCTGTACACCAAGCTATAACCATCACTCCATACTCCCGCTCAGCATACTTGATGTCTTCAATGACATGCTGCAATAGGTTACGTGCATTCTTAGCTTCAGCAGAGACATTGTGCGTCTGCAAAAGGACACCCTGCAATCATGTGAAATATCAAATCAAGCACGAAGTGTGCCACTTTACCTCAAAATCAACTGTTATCATAGACGTGATTACTGACGCCTTCACAACATTCTTCCACCCATCACTTTGGCCGGTGGCAAAACAACCCTGTGTTCGCAATCTTATCTTCGATGTGACTCGTTTGACTTCTTCATCCAATATAGGGCCAGCAAGCTTGCGACGATCTGGTATCTCTGCACCTGGAATCCACTTTACAAGGAAGTGACACAGTTGGACATCACTAATTGCATTCCAGGGAAGTCCGGAGGATACAAATGCAAGACAGAGATCATGCTGAAACTCATCCCTGATCTCTTTTGTCCACAGAGCATCACTGTTGAGCCTTTGACGTTTCGTAGCAGGTGGCCAATCAGGTACTGTCCCAGTTGAGTCCACTGAAGGTAGCGGAACATTTGGACTCATAGACGAGAATCCTGGGGGTGGGGAAAGTTGGCGAGATGCAATTAAAAGTGGACTGGGATTAGGGAGTCCAAGCAGGAGTGAGGATGACGAAGCCACTTGCATGGCATGATTCAATGGCGTCGCTGCTATGCCAGTTGGCATAACCAGTTTGGGTATCTTGTCGCTGTCTGCCGCAAGTTTACGGATTTCTGGTGCGATGAATTGGCATTTCTTCAAGTGCACCTTCATCGATGCTATTTTTCCGCAAACAGGCTTAAAGCCTTTGTCGTTGTTGTCAGAAAGACGTTCAAGACTTGCGTCAATAACTTCCAAAGGAAATACAAGTTGTAAGCTCGCATGCAGTAGGAGATTGAGTTTGGAAACTTACCAGCATTATGGATTTGCTCCATAGTGCGACAACTTGAAACTGAACCACTTGCAATGGCTGCAGCATCAGCAGACAAGAGTGTCTCCTTCTCGTATTCGAGGCATCTAAGACACCATGCTGCCACGTGGGTTTTGTCTCCCTTGTAATAGACTCCCTCCTTGCTCCAGAAATGATCCCACCAAGAACTTTTGGGTGGCATCTGTATGGAGGATGGTGTACAATTCTTTGTATTCAATGCATGCTACGACCTAGGTCCTAGGTACCCTCGCTTGCTAGTTCTAGTAAGATTTCGTAAATAAAATTCATATATAGATAAGCTAGAAACATGTAACCAGTCAGTGACCCGTCATTGAAGGGTCACAGGGGTTCGACCTCTCTAATGACTGACTAATATAGACAGGTGGTCATTTTGACCTTGCCAACACTGCCTTCAGTTACCTTACTTCAAGTTTGAACCTTCTACTCAAGTGAGTTAAGACTTCATTGTCATTTGTGTAGAGCCCGCTGCGCTGTGTCCACGTTCTCCAAATTGTGGACATTGCCTCCCGATACTAGACAATCAGGTGCTCACCACCACTGTCACTAGGCAAAGGTGGTTCCTCCAGTATCCATATAGCGAACCCTAGATAGCCTCAATCGCATCTTCCCAGCTCGGAATTGTCTGCACTGGAACTCTGCTGTGCGGCAGAGACCTGCAGGGCGAGCGACTGTGTTTGGTTCCTGTCAGGATCGGTTCTCCTCGATCTTACTAGGAGGTCCAGGGATGCAGGGGACTAATGAGGAGGTAAGTCCAGACACTAGTAGGTGCTAGTTAGTGCGGACAGTCAAGTCCGGGTCATACGGACAAAGTCCGGGCACTAGAGAAGCATTGGGAGTAAGTCCGGGTTTTTGTGGAGTAAGTCCGGACCGCGGGAAAGTGGTCCGGAGTTGATCGCAGCTTGTCCGGAGCGAAGGACTGTTGAAGCAATACCTATATACGTAGAGGAACTGCTACTCCAACTCACCTGTTGTGTGGAAGGGACAAGCTGAAATGATAGCGGTAGCTGGTCAAGAGCTGTTATATTATATAAGCGATGAACGCTGTTTATATACAACAAACATTGTGACGCGTGACTGTGACGTGTGACGTGTGACATGTAACATCTACTCTAAAGAGGACTATTACTAAGTCTACACTAATATGGGTCACAGTCTTGTGCGCACTTCGTTGACGGTTTACGCCGGGTGCACGTGCGACTTCAACACTCCCCCTCGCTGTGCTGCACGTAGAGCACTTCAGCGAATAAGGCGCTAGATGCTGCCAGAGGGAAACTGT
>Ga0307518_10002760_pt1 | contig 12741 bp, 10 predicted proteins | sample 25_EM_MG_FD_203889 | JGI IMG/M metagenome (GOLD analysis project Ga0307518, IMG submission 203889) | Populus trichocarpa ectomycorrhiza microbial communities from riparian zone in the Pacific Northwest, United States - 25_EM | ecosystem: Host-associated > Plants > Roots > Unclassified | place...
GTGTCCAGCGCGGAGGTGGCTTCGTCGCAGATCAGCACCTCGGGTCCGGCGGCGAGCGCACGAGCCAGCGCGACCCGCTGACGCTGACCACCGGAGAGTTCACCGGGCAGCCGTGACGCCAGTGCGGACGGCAGCCGCACGGCCTCGAGCAACCGGGTGACCTCGGCGTCCTGCCTCGACCGCAACGTGATTCCCCGCAGCCTCCGCAGGGGCCGGGAAAGAGCGGTGCGAACGTCCTGGTGCGGGTGCAGCGCCTCGGCCGGATTCTGTGCCACCAGGGCGATCGCGGCGCGTTCGGCGTCGGAGCGCCCTCGCACGCCGGGCGCCAACGCGGTGCCGTGCAGCAGGACGGACCCGCTCTTCGGCCGGTGCAGCCCGGCCAGGCACCGGGCCAGGGTGCTCTTCCCGACTCCGGACACCCCGAGAACCGCGAGACAGGCGCCGCGGTGGAGGTCGAAGTCCACATCGGACAGAATCTCCCGCTCGCCGAAGGAGGCGGTCAGGGAACGTCCACTGAGGACAATCGCGCGATCTTCCGCCCTGGCTGCCGCGCGTGTGACCGGGACCGCCGGGGCGGCGGTCACCTCGACGGCGGACCGGTCTTCGGTGACCTTGCCCGCGTCCAGCACCACGACCCGATCGACCAGTTCGCGCACGGTGCTCAGGTCGTGACTGACCCAGAGCAGAGCGACGCCGGTTTCGGTCTGCCGCCGGATCTCGCGCAGGACCTCGGCTTTGGCGACGAGGTCGAGTGCGGTCGTCGGCTCGTCGAGCACGAGCAGCCGCGGTTCACGCGCCAGCGCCGCGGCGAGGACCACCCGCTGTTGCTGACCGCCGGAGAGCTGATGCGGGTAGCGGCGCGCGAACGCGTCCTCACGCGGCAGCCCGACACGTTCCAGCAGATCGCGCACGCGTCCGGCCCGGGCGGCGCGCGGGGTGGGGCCTGCCACGGAGAGGAGGATCGAGGAGATCCGCGCGTAAGGATTGAGGGAGACTCCGGGATCCTGGCCGACGTAGCCGATCGTGCCACCCCGGACTCCCGGCGCCGGTGTGGGCAGCATGTCCTTTCCCCGCACCGAAACTCTTCCGCCGCCGTGCCGGACACCGGACCGCAGATGGCCGAGCACCGCCAGCGCGAGAGTCGTCTTTCCGGAGCCCGACGCGCCGACCAAGCCGACCGATTCCCCTTCGGCCAGCACGAGATCGACACCGTCCAGGACCGGTCGGTCACCGGCCAGCAGGCGCAGGTCCCGCACTTCCACGAGCGCGGTCATCCGAGCACTCCCCTCGACCGCCGGGCCAGCGCGTCCGAAGCGAGGTTGGCCGTCACCGCGACCAGCGCGATCCCGGCCACCGGGGCCAGCAGCGCCCACGGCTGCAAAGCCGCTCCGGGTAACGCTTCCACGATCAGCAGTCCCCAATCCGAAGCCGATGTGCCGAGTCCCAGGAAGCCCGCCGCCGCGACCAGATAGACGGCCGTGATGAAACGGATGCCGAGATCGGCCAAAACGGTGCTCGCCACCAAAGGGAGGATTTCGCGGCCCAGCAGCCACGCCCAGCTCTCGCCGCGGGCGAGAGCCACCTCGACGTGGGCTCGGCCGATCACCTGTTCCGCCGCCGCGCGGGTGATCCGGGACGAAAGCGGGACGCTCGAAAGCGCCACCGCCAGCACGATCCCCGCCCGGTTCGGCAAAGCCGTGAGTACCAGCAGCAGCACCAGAATCGGCGGGACGGCGGCGGGCAGGTCCAAGGGGCGCACGAAGATCGCTTCCACCCAGCGCCTGCCGGAAGAGGCCAGTGCCGTGAACAGTCCCGCCGTCACTCCGGCTCCCGAACCGATCAGCGCGGCGAGCGCGCTGGTGAGCAGCATCGGCGCGCCGCCGTGCAACAGCCGGGAAAGGACGTCGCGACCGAGCTGGTCGGTGCCCAGTGGACCGGCCGTTCCCGGTGGGGCGAACGGCGGACCGATCGGGGCCGTGGCCGGATGCGGCGCGACAAGCGGTCCGAAGAGGACGGCCAGTACCGCGAGACCGAACAAGGTCCACTTGAGCCTGGTCACCGTGTTCCCGTCCGCAGCCTCGGGGTCAGCAGCACCACGGCGAGATCGGCGAGTACGAGCGCGGCGAGCATCGCCGCGCCGAGGATCAGCACGAGTGCCTGCACCACCGGCAGATCGCCGGACTGTACGGACGCGACCAGAAGTTCCCCGATGCCCGGGTAGCCGAACACCTTTTCCACCAGTACCGCCCCGCCGACGAAGGCGACCCCGGTCACCAGCCACACCTGCGCCGCGACCGGCAACACCGCCGGGACGACGGCCCGGCGCAGCACCGTCCTCCCGGAAGCCCCGCCGAGCCGGAGGAACTCCACGTGCGGGCTCGCCAGTACGGCACACGCCGACGCGCGGATGACCCGCACCGCGTAAGCCAGTCCGACCAGCAGCAGGCTCAGCACCGGCAGCACGAGTATTTCCGGATACGCCAGCGGACTCGCGCCCACCGGCAACAGCGACACAGCGGGGAACATCCGCAGGCTCACCGCGAACAGCAGCACCAGCGCTCCCGCCACGACGAACTCCGGCGCCGACACCAGGAGCAGCGCGCCCGCCGACACGACCCGGTCGGCCGGCCTGCCTCGGCGCCACGCCGCCCACAGACCGAGCACGAGCGACAGCGGCGCGAGCAGCAGCACCGCCATGGCCGCCAGGAGCGCGGAGTTGCCGACCCGGTCGGACAGCATCTCGGTGACCGGCCGACCGGACGCCGAGATGCCAAGGTCACCGCGGAACAGACCGGCGACCCATTCGCCGTACCGGGCGAGCACCGGACGATCAAGGCCGAGGTGGTGCCGGAGTTCGGCGATCCGCTCGGGCGGGGTGTTCGGGCCGAGCCTGCTGGTGACCGGATCCCCTGGCAGCAGATCGACCCCGACGTAGACGACGAAAGTCAGCAGTGCCAGCAGAACAGCGCCTGCCGAGAGCCGTCCCGGGAGAGAACGGATCACGCGAGCCCGGCCTTGCCGAGGTAGGGGTACTTGGCCTGGTCACGGACCGTGATGCCCGCCACCGCCTTGCGGGCGAGGCTCAGCACGTCGGCCTGCCCCCACACCACGGTGTTACCCCGGTCGTACATGATCTCCTGGGCGTCTTTCCAGGCCTTGGCCCGTTCGGCCTCGACGGCACTGCCGATGGCCCGGCCGAACGCCGCGGTGAACCCGTCGTCCTTGAGCGCGAGCGGCGGGTAGGCGGCGAGCCTGCCGTAGATCACGGCCAGGGGTACCGCTCCGCTGGAGAAGGCGACCGCGTTCGCGGCACCGACAGCGTTCGGTTCGAAGAACTCCGGCGGGCTCACGATATCCGCGCGGACCTTCAGCCCGGCTTCCTTGAGCTGCTCGACCAGCAGTTGAGTGGAGGCGTTGTAGCCGATCTCCCACTCCGCGGTGCGGATCACGATCTCCGCCGCATCGGCACCGGACTCCTTGACCAGTTTCCTCGCCTGGTCGAGATCACGCGCGGGAACGTCACGCGGCGTGAAGTACTTGGCCCCGGCGCACAACAGGTCGTTGCCGGGCACGCCGTAGCCCAGCAGCACGGTGTCCACCAGCGCCCGCCGGTCGATCGCCAGCCGCACCGCCTTGCGGGCCCGCGGGTCGTCGAACGGCTTGCGGGTCGTATTGAGCACCCAGCCGTAGGCCGTCCGGTTCTCCTCGCCGGCGGTGCGAACCTCGAAGTCGTTGCCGGCAACACCGACTTTGCCTGTGGTGAAAGGGATATCGCCCGCGTAGTCGGCCTGGCCGGTGACGACCGCGTTCACCTTGGCCTGCGGATCGGACAGGCTGAGCAGCACCAGTTCGTCCGCCGGGGCCTTCCCCGACCAATGTCCGTCGAACCGCTTGAGCCGCGACTCACGGCCGGCCTCGAACGCCGTCACCTGATAGGCGCCGGTACCGATCGCGGTGGCCCCGGTGAACGTCGCACCGTTCTGCACCATCTTGCCGGGGAAGGCGGCCAGGAACAGTGCGGGGTCGCCCACCGGCCGGCGGGCGGGAACCACGAGCGTGAACGGGTCGCGGATCTGGAGCTCGTCGAAATCGAAGTACGCGGAAAGCTGGCTCGGATAGGCCCGCTCCGGGGAACTCATGAACCGGAAACCGTAGGCGACGTCGTCCGCGGTGAACGGCGATCCGTCGTGCCATTTCACGCCCTCGCGTAACGTCAGCACGAACGACGTAGCTCCTGGTCCTACCTCGATCCCGGTCGCGAGTGCGGGCACGACCTCACCACCGCTCAGCGTGAACAGCGAGTCGAACACGACATCACCGCGCACGAAGTCGACGGGCGAACCACTGCCGAACGGGTCGAGACTTTCGGCCGCTCCGCCACCGGTGAACACCGCGCGCAGGACGCCTCCTGGCCTCGCCACGGAGGGACCGGTGTGCCGCACCGGTCCCGAGGCGGGGATCGACGTGCCACACGCATTGAGGAACGCGCCCGCGCCGGCGACGCCGGCCGCGAGTCCGGCCGTCCGGAACAGGACACGACGATTGATGGACATGATCTCCTCCGGGTGGTTCAGCAAGGCAGAAAGACCGCGCCGTGCAGCAGAGCGGGGTCGAGCGGGCGGTTCAAGCCCGGCAACACGACGGCGCGGATCTCGGTCACGTCCGCGTCGCGAAGCTCGAAATCTCCCCCGCGCGCGGTGATCCGGTCGAACTCCGCGCGTTCAGTGGGTGCGACGTCCACGAGGACACGGCTCACCCTCTCGGCACCGTTGGCGTGCGACACGTTCGCCGGATGTTGCGGAGGGTCGTACGGGGTGACCAGGAACGGGGTCCGGTCGTTCCGCGGGTAGGTGAACGCGAACGCCGTCGTGGAACCGTCGGGTTTGGTGCGTTTCCAGTTCACCACCCGTCCCGCGCGCCGGAGTTCCTCCCGGCCGGCGAGCACCGCCGCGTCACAGAATCCTTCGCCGGAACGAGCCCAGCGAGTCATTCTCGCCCCCGCGCCCCGGCCGAACGCCAGATTCAGTGGCACCGTCATCAATGACGCGCCAGGCGGAGTGGCGAGCAGTTCCACGATCGGCCCCGAGCTGAACCAGATGTGGGCGTGCCGGGCCTTGCGTCCGGCCGAGGCGTAGTCGACGGTGAACCCGAGCTTCCGGAAATCCCGGACGGCTTGGTGCAGGTCGTCGACCTTCAGCAGAACGTGGCTGCAGTTCATGCGGTGCCCTTCACGGCGAGGAGATCGGCGAGCGGGATCGGTTCGGGCTCCGGTGGTTCCACCAGTTCCGGCATTCCGATCCGGGCGGTGAGGGCGCTCCACATCCGGGACACGCCCAGCGCCCACTGGCCGTCGGTCATCCGCCGGTTCGGCTCGGCGGCGGCCCTGTGCAGTGCGCGCAGGCTCTCCGCGACCGCATCGGGCCACAGTTCCGCGAACACCTGGTGGTAGGTGCCAGGTGCCTCCTCGCCGAGTACGACAGTGCTGGGCACATCCAGGCGTTCGGTGCCGGGTCCGGCCATCATCAGCCGGCCGGTTTCGTCCCGGGGCGAGTGCAGGCGCGGATTCCACAGCACCGGACCGTGTGTGTCGGCGAGGAACAGCACACCACCCTCACAGCCGGCCGAGATCCGGTGCAGGAGGTACGAATGGTTGTCCGGGTCACCGGGGTGTACCTGATTCTGGATTCTCAAGGTGACCGGCACACCGCCGACTTCGGCGTGCATGCTCGAGAACGGTTGCCGCTCCGCGCTGTGCGCCTCACCGAACGCCCACGGCCGCAGGCCGCCCGTCATCCGGCCGAGCACGTCCAGCAGGGGATAGGCGACCTGGCTGTTGCAGGCCGCGTCGATGAAGTCGAGCCTTTGCCTTCTCCGCAGCACATCCGCGGCGGCCAGGAACCTGCGCACCGGCCGGAGACGCGGATACAGGGTGTTGACCGCATACGCGACCTCGTTCGCACGCGCGATCCGCAGGTTCGCGGCGATTTCGTCGGCATGCACCGGATGTTCCTGCAGGACGTGTACGCCCCTGCGCAGGAACGCTTGCGCCAGTTCGGTTCCCTGACCACCGAGCGCACCGGACCGGACGACCACGCAAGCCGTGCCCACGTCGCCGGGCACGTCGTCCACCGACCCGAACAACGGAACCCCGTAGCGCGCCGCACAGTCCCGCGAATAGTCGCTCCCGTTCGCCAGGATTCCGGCGAGGGTGAGGTCCGGGGCCGCCGACACCGCGTCGAGGTAGATCCGTCCGAACGCCGTCCCCGCCACCACCACACGGGTCACGACGTCGCCGCCGGGACGAGCGCGGGGACCGGCGGCACCAGAAATCGCGATACGCTGTGCAGCTTCTCCACCGTCTCCTCGAACTCCCTGTCCGGAGTGGACTGCGCCACGATCCCCGCGCCCGCGCGCAGCCAAGTGCGCCCATCGCGGCGGAACACACTGCGCAGCACCAGTGCGGCGTCCATGGCGCCGTCGGAATCCATGGTGAGCACGGCTCCGCTGTAGAGGCCACGGGTGCCAGACTCGACCCGGTGGATCACTTCGCAGGCCTTTGCTTTGGGGATTCCCGAGGCCGTGACCGCCGGGAACAACGCTGCCAGCGCGTCCAAGGCCGTCCGGTCGTCCGCAAGCGTGCCCGCCACATCGGACGCCAGATGCTGTACGGTCCCACGCTCCTTGACCGACATGAAATCAGCCACGTGCACCGATCCCGGCACGCACACCTCTGCCATCTCGGCGGCGGCGAGCCGCACTGAAATGGCGTGCTCGAAGACTTCCTTGGCGTCGCAGTACAACTCGTCACGACGTGCCGCGTCGAAGGGCGCGTCCCCCTCGAACGCCCGCGTCCCGGCCAGTGGCTGGGTTCTGACCGCGCCGTCCGCGCCGACTCCCGCGACGATTTCCGGACTGAACCCGGCCGCCTCCCAGCCGCCGAGACGCAGCAGGAACGAGCGTGCGGGGGTGTTCCCCTGGCGACCCGTCACGTAGGTGGCCGGGAAGTCGATCTCCTCCTCGATCGGCACGACACGGGAGAGGATCACCTTGTCCAGCAGGCCTGCCCGGATGTCGGCCACGGCGGCCGCGACCGCGTCCCGGTACCCGAACAGGTCTTCGCGGTCATCGACCGCCACCCGGTCCGAAACCAGCGGAGAGGTCGCTGACATCACCGCGCCGGAGAGCCGCTGTTCGAGTGCGTCCAATTCGGACTCGGTCGCCGCGCGCAGGATCGCCGCGCCGTTGGCGAGCCGTATCTCACGGAGCGGCACCGCGAGATACGCCAACGGATCGTCCGTGTCGGTGCGAACACCTCCGTGCAGCAGGTGGCTCCACTCGAAACTTGCCCAACCATAGGCTCGCCACCCCGATGTGGCGATGGCGCCAAACGCATCCGCGACCGCCGACGACGGTCGCTCTCCGGGGAGTTCGGTCCGCTTCCCGTTCTCGGTCAGCGTCACGCCCGTGGCGTGCACGGTGAAAACGGCCGCTTCACCTTCGGCCCAGCAAACCGAGCCCTGGTTCTCGTAGACCATATGGGGTTCGGTGGAACCTGCTGCCAACGCGCCCGCGACCCGGATGTAGTCCGAATCGAGCGGGATCCGACGTTCGACTGTCACGAACTGCCTCTCATCACCGGGATGGGACGGGCGAGGAGATCCAGTACGGCCTCAGCCTCGTCGATCAGGTAGAAGTGCCCACCAGGCAGCAGGATCAGGTCGAACGGTCCGGTGGTGTGGTCGGCCCAGCGTGCCGCCTGCGCGGCCTTCACCTCGGTGTCCTCGTTCCCGATCACCGAAGTGATGGGGCAGCTGAGGTCCACGCCGGACACGTGCCGGTAGGTCTCGGCGAGCCGGAAGTCCTCACGAATCGCGGGCAGGAACACCGACCGCGCGTCCGGGTCGGCCAGGAGAACGCCGTCCGTGCCACCGAGTCCGACCAACTCGTCCACCAGAGCATCGTCGGACATCAAGTGGACCGACCCGCCTGGCGGATCGGACGGCGCTCGCCGTCCGGACACCACGAGTCGTGCGGGCATGATTCCGTCGCGAAATTCAAGAGTCCGTGCCACCTCGTAAGCCACAAGCGCACCGAGGCTGTGTCCGAAGAGGACGATCGGACGCTCGTCCAGTGAGACGAGGGCTGAAGCGATGTCCTCGGCGAGAGTGGACATCCCCACGGTGAACGGCTCGACCAGACGGTCCTCCCGACCGGGGTACTGCACGGTCACGACCTCGAAGGCAGGCGAAATCGCGGCCGCCCATGAGGCATAGAAACTGGCCGCGCCCCCAGCGTGCGGCAGGCACACCACGCGAGCCTCAGCCCTCGGCCTTGACTCGTGGCAGCGCAACCACGTGGTCGATGAGCTCACAAACCCCTCCTCCGAAGGTCACTGACAGCGATCGGAATTTCACCGGTTCGATACATCAAGTAACTATCGACAACGGTAGTCACTTTCATTAGCGCTAGGCAACCGGCACCCCGGGGCCGCCCACTTGCCAGCCCTTCGACCCAATCCCTTTACATGCCAAGGGACGCTGGCCCAAACAAGCAGGTCAAGGTCGTCGGGAGTAGCTGAGGTTAGGCTAGCCTTTGCTCAACCCTGGTGGCAGTTGATCACTCATCCGGCCCAACAAATAGGAACTTTCAGGCAGATCTTCAAGACTCAAGGACACGGTCGCCGGAGCCGCTGACCGAAGTCAGCCGAGCTCAGCCGACCGCAGCACCCAGGTGGTCTCGGCGAACGGCTGGTTCAGCCATGGCCGGATCTCCCAACCCCCTGGGAGCCTGGGGATCTGCTTCTCCGGCGGTCGTCCGAGATCTCGGTCACTCCAGCGTGGACGATCATGCACCTCGACCGGCCGAGCGTCCCACAAGCGCCGATACCCATATGGTGCGCAGCGCGCAGACCAAACCGTGGCCGAAACACACGCCGGCCAGATCGCCTGCACTCTCACCGCAGTCAGCGGGCGCGCCGAGCGCATGGCCGGAGCCCTGCCGGCCGCGTCCTCAGCGTGGAACGGAGACAGGGAATGACAGCCGACTCGTCGGGACCATGCCGGGTTTCGAAGGCTGCTTCACGACTCCACACCAGCTTCGCACCGTAACTGAGGATCACCATCCGGTTCGTGCTCATCAGTGAATCCACACCGATTGCGTCCGGCCAACACGCCAATGATCCGACTTCTCCTGATTCTGATCACGCACAGCACAACGGCATGATGCCTCCAGACGAGATCGGTGCGCAGGCGGGTACTAACGGTGGTTACCTATTTCCGACCGATAGTGCACGCCACTACGGTACAGATTGAAATTGATCACTACCGCCGAAGAAGGGCGTCAAATGCGTCAAGCTGAACACCTTTCACATAAGCTTCCGTATGCTCATAGTGTCGCGAGGAGTAGTGCGTGTTCCCCGATGTTGTCGTACTTGGTCTCGAGCATGCGCCCGCCGTGACTGCCGGACAGTCCCGCCACGCGCCGCGCCGCAGTCCGGACCGATGGCGCCCACCTGCTCCCCGACATGCAGGTCGCACTCAGGAGCGCCACCTGTTCAGGCGCCTCTGGCGAAAGGGAACTGCCGATCCCGGAACCCACGCCTTCGGACCGGAACCCACGCCTTCGGACCGGAAGCGCCCCGACGACCGTGAGCGGCGTGACGCCGGACGAACTTGCCGCTTTTCACCACTACCCCTCAGACAAGGAACGCGATGTCCCGGTACGAATGGGAAGTCGACCACCCCGGAATTGAAATGATCCGCACCAAGAGCGAACCGGAACGCGATGAGGTGACCACCCACAGAATTTATGACAGCTTCAAGTCACCCTCCGACATCGCTGTCTTCATGGAACACCACGTGTTCGCCGTGTGGGACTTCATGTCTCTGCTGAAAAGCCTGCAACGTCAGTTGACCTGCGTGGAGGTGCCCTGGATTCCACAGGGGCACGCGACCAGCAGGCGACTCATCAATGACATCGTCCTTGTCGAAGAGAGCGATGAGCTGGATTCGGGGTTCAGTAGCCATTTCGAGCTCTATCGCGCCGCCATGGCGCAAGCCGGCGCGAACACCCGAGCCATCGACGAGTTCCTCGCGGCCCTTCGGCTCGGGAAAACCGTGCCGGACGCACTGACCATCCCCCGGATTCCAGAGCCATCGGCGAAATTCGTTTCGGCGACCTGGCGGCTCATCACCGAGGCGCCCGTGCATTGCCAAGCCGCCGCATTCGCCTTCGGCCGAGAGGACCTCATTCCGGAAATGTTCGACAAGGTGATCTCAGATGAGCCCGGCGACGACCGCTTCCGCTTGTTCCGCAGCTACCTCGAACGACACATCGAAGTCGACGCCGACGAGCACACCCCGATGGCGATGCAGATGCTCGCCGACCTTTGCGGTGACGACGACGCCAAATGGGACCAGTGCGTCGGCACCGTTCGCTCGGCGATGCGCGCCCGAGCCCGTCTTTGGGACGGCATCGTCCTCGCGATGGAGTCCACCCTGACCGGCGTCCGGTGAACGTAACGCCTGCCCGGACAGGCGTTGCCACAGGAATTCGAAGGGTTCCGGGAGAACAGTGACCCACCGGCGAACGGGCAGCGTCCGACGCGCACCCTTGGGATTTCGGCCTGCGTATGGCCCTTCTGCGCGGGCAGCTCGATCACGGCTTCGAGACAGTTCCGAAACTCGCGTCGCTGCCGGGGATCTATCCATAAAGGACCCACAGGTGTGCAGGACGGTGCGGCGTGGGATGAGGAAGCCCCCGACTAGGGCAGCGACTCCCTAACCGATCGACACGGGGGCTTCCTCACTCGCCACTCTCCGGCGCCACACACGGGGCAGTCAAGAGGAAACCGACCCGGCTGCCCATAATGATCAGCGTTTTGCACTGGCACCCCCTCGTGAGAATGTGGTCACCCCAGCCTGTAACTGACCGTTACTCCACCGGGACGAGGGGCCACCGATTCAGACCGGACCATTGCCGGTGAAGCAACACCGTGCACAGCCGGAAATATCCACCGACGGACCATGGGAGAACGGCAGCGGCCCGCTCTACCAGCCGGGGCCTTCCGGCGGGAGCGGACCGCTGCCCTCCTATCTCCTCCACGTGGCAACCCCGAGTGTGGGTGTGCAGGGGGTTCATGACCGCCACGCAACGACCAACCTAACCCAACCGTCAGCGTCAATGTGGGCAGAAAATCATGACAGAAGCACCCTTACCGGCAGCGCCAGATCCCGCGCTATCACAGCGATCAGGTGAGCAGCCCGCTCACCACGCTGGTCCACCCCCAGCGAGCGCCGATGCTCTCGGTGTCGAAGCCGCCCGAGATCCCCGGCGCCGAACGCTTCCGCGGCCCGATCGACCACACTGGACACTGCCAAAGCCGGAAGCCCGGGTTAGGCGCGGGTGGGCTCGCGGGCCTCCGCGAGGCGGTCACCCGACACGTCGAACCAGCTCGTTCCGTCGAGGTCGAGCCGTACCCGGCACTCAGCGCCCGGTTCCAGCTGGAGCTCCCCCGGGATCTTGGCGAGGTGGAGGTCGCGGGAGGCCGCCGCACCCACCTCCGTAGTCGCCGGCCCCAGCTTGAAGCCGACGATCGTCTCGGCCCCCAGGTGCTCGACGGTCACTGCGTGCGCGACCAGACCCTCCTCTCCCACGGAGATCCGCTCGACACGCACCCCCAGCTGCACCTCGCCCGCGGAGACCGGACAGTCCGCCGGAGCGGGCAGGGTCTGTCCGTCGACCGTGATCGTCCCGTCCTACACCCGCACGGGCAGCACGTTCATCGGCGGCGAACTGATGAACCGCGCGACGAACGCGTTGGCGGGACGGTCGTAGATCTCCTTCGGCTTGCCGTACTGCTGGACCACGCCGTCGTTGAGCACAACGATCCGGGTGCCCATGGTCATGGCCTCCACCTGGTCGTGTGTGACGTAGACGAAGGACTTGCGCACCCGCCGGTACAGCGCGGCGATCTCGGCGCGCATGGACGTGCGCAGCTTGGCGTCGAGGTTGGACAGCGGCTCGTCGAGCAGGTAGATCGCGGGCTCGCGGACCAGCGCCCTGGCCACGGCCACGCGCTGGCGCTGCCCGCCGGACAGCGCCTTGGGCCGCCGGTCGAGGTATCGCGTCAGCTCCAGCATCTCGGCGACCTCGTCGATCTTCGCGACCACGTCCGGGCGCTTGAGCGCCTTGCGCCGCGCCAGGTCGCCCACGATCGGGATGTGGTGCCACCACCGGTGCTCGTCCATCAGCAGCGGGAACGCGATGTTGGCGCGCACCGTCATCTGCGGGTCAAGCGCGTAGGACTGGAACACGAAGGCGACGTTGCGCTCCTTCGGCGACTTGGCGTTGACGACCTCGCCGTCGAAGCGGAGCTCGCCGCCGGAGACCTCGGTGAGTCCCGCGATCATGCGGAGCATCGTGGACTTGCCGCAGCCCGACGGGCCGAGCAGGACGAGGAACTCCTGGTCCGGCACCTCGGCATCGAACTCACGGATGACCTCGGTGCCTCCGTAGCTCTTGCGGAGGTGGTCGAACGCGATGACCGGCATCATGATCAGCCCTTCACAGATCCGGCGGTCAGCCCGGAGACGATCCGGCGCTGGACGAGCACGAAGAAGACGACGGCGGGGATGGTGAGCAGCACGGCCGCGCTGAAGACCGTGTCGAGCGGGGTGGAGTACTCCCCGATGAAGGACGCGATGCCGGTCGAGGCGACCCAGCTCTCCTTGTCCTGCATGA
>Ga0307518_10002761_pt1 | contig 12738 bp, 15 predicted proteins | sample 25_EM_MG_FD_203889 | JGI IMG/M metagenome (GOLD analysis project Ga0307518, IMG submission 203889) | Populus trichocarpa ectomycorrhiza microbial communities from riparian zone in the Pacific Northwest, United States - 25_EM | ecosystem: Host-associated > Plants > Roots > Unclassified | place...
GTGCTTCAGGGGATTGACTCGGTTTCCATGTCGCTGCAGAAGGAATAATACGCGTCCCGTCTTCTGCATATACAGTCGATATTACACGGCCCTCCTCCTCGAACGCTGCCTCGGCTTCCGCTGCAGCAGCTGCCATCGCTCTGGCGCGATCCAACTTGAACTGTCTTCGCTCAGACCTGCGCTTGGCGGTGACCTCCTCGGACGTTAGACCTGGAATGCAGGTGCATATAGCTAGATAGATAATACTTGCTAGGAACACGACATACCTGCCCGGCTTTGTCTCCTGGCGTTAATCTGCCGCGCCAGCCAGGAAGGTTCACTCCGGGACAAGTCACCTTTTCCAAAGAACCCTCGTCGCCAGAGTATCATGGCATGCTTCATGTCCGTTACCCATACTGAGCGTGTAGCGATGTCCAAGATGCCTTCGCAATGCGGATTCAGCACCTGAGTCAGAGGGATACCGAGCAGGCCGAGAGCTCTGTGCCAGGATGATGGCTTGTCGGGCTCGTCAAAGATAATGGGAAGTGGGTTGGCATATATGCGATTGTTCTCGTTGCGTCGGGCTGGGACTTTTTGGGAGCTTTTTTGTCGGTTGCTTGGCTGTATCATGGACATTGAGAGCTATTGGAAGATTAGATCTACTTTGCTGTTTTCCACGGTCGCGTCGACGCGCACACTTGATCTTCTTGTCGTCACGCACCACAGCAATGTCAGAAAAACGGAGAGCAGAAATTGAAGCAAAGAGGACCAAGCTCGCAGAACTTAGGAAAGCAAGGGCTGACAGACAACGAGCAGAAACAGAACGGCGGCAAGCAGAGGTATGTCTGACATTCACGTCGAACACTGAATCTTAGGCATTAGACTTTTCCAGGCTGCAGGCCCATCCACCGCAGCACGCCGAGATGTCGACGAGCTAGTTAACGCGCTGGTGGGTAATCGCGGTCTCGACAGCGGAGGAGATATCACTCCGTCATCGTCTCTGCCCGGAACACCACCCCGTCAAAGCGCTCTATTCTATGGCACATCTACCCTGTCTCCCTCCGGGAGAATCAGTCGACAGAGCGATGGTGGTTCAGATAAGAACAGTATGGGGGCCACTATGATGGGAATGACCAACTCTGGCACAGACCATGTCATGGAAAGGTGCGTAGTTACTGGCTGATGTAGGTAGGCGAAATGTCGACATGGTTTAGGACTTTAACACCTCGGTTTGTGCCAGATTTGATTGACGTTGAGCAGGAGCTCTTTGAGCTTCCCCAGCGCGTGCGTCAGGGTATATGGCCGGCCCATTCCTTTGATTTGACACTACTTGTTAGGAACGAGTGATTTACAACAAGGAAGTCCAAACAACTGCTGTAGAGGTGGATGTACCCGAAGTCTCTGTAGAGGATATTCGGCTACAAATCCAGCGGGAACGAGACCTAGAAGCCGAACGAGTTGCAAGGGAAAAGGAACTAGAGGAAGAGAGCATACAGCTTGACAAAGAAATCGAACACGAAATTCGAGGTAGGGATCCTTCGCTTTCCTTTGTGGATGTCCATTCAAGTCTTCTGGTAGAACTGTCCGAGGAGGAACGAACGAGCATTATCACTGCACCCGACTTCCTTGACTTCGTTGAACAGTCATCCAAAATTGTTCAACGAGCACTAAATGATGGCTACGATTATATTCGTGATTACACGGTTGGCACCGAAGCCAACGGGCAAGTCCGCTATTGCCAAGATTCTCTCAGTCGCTAACACGAGTGCGCCAGAGATGACTCAGAGGGCAAGCGCGTGAAACGAGTTTGCGCCTTCTACGATGAACGGTATGGGAAGAATCGTTCGATAACGGATGTAGATTGGTCTCCAAAGGTGGGTCGGTTAATAACTAGATACTAATTCTTCTCAACGGTAGGTATGTAGTACCCCGAACTCAGTGTGGCGTCTTACAACAAAAACCCCGCTGCACTAAACGAGCCCGATGGCATCGTTGCAGTGTGGAATCTCCACCTCCTGGAAAGACCCGAGTTTATTTTCCATTCTCAGGTTGGCGCGTTTTCTTGATATGATCCCCTCAGGTGTTTTGCTGATACATCGGATCACGGGATAGTCTGATGTCCTCTCAGTAACGTGTTCACCATTCCATTCAAATCTCGTGTTCGGTGGCACATATTCTGGACAAATTCTTCTTTGGGACACACGATCAAAACATTTGCCGGTCCTGAAGACGCCACTATCGGCTGCAGGGCACACCCACCCGGTTTACGCGATGCGAATGGTCGGGACCCAGAACGCTCACAATCTAATCACCAGTAGCACGGACGGCACTGTCTGCAGCTGGTTAGTGGACATGCTTGCTCAGCCACAGGTGCGCGTATTGGGCCTTTACGTTACACCGTATGAGTGACGGATGCTCTCAGGAAACGCTAGAACTGATCCACGCGGGCCATAACAAAACGGGTGAAGTGGCTATCACTACCCTTGATTTCCCTGACAATGAGACTACGACATTCTGGGTTGGAACAGAAGAGGGCAACGTGTACCAGGCAAACAGGTACGACCGCGCTGGCGCAAAGGCTGGACTCAACCAGTATGATATCTACAAGGGGCATGCCGGCCCTGTCATGGGGCTGCATTTCCACCCCCTCGTGGGACCCGTTGATTTCTCAGATCTGTTCCTAACCGCTAGCGTCGATTGGACGGTGAAGCTTTGGCGAGCGAAAAGCCTTGCCAAGCCATCAACAGCGGCGCACGCGATCCCCCCGATATACTCCTTTGACGAGGCAGACGACTACGTATATGACGTGAAGTGGCACCCGGCGCATCCTGCGCTATTCGGTACGGCAGATGGCTCTGGGAAATTTGAATTATGGAATCTAAACACTGACACGGAGGTACGCCTCAAATTCTACGTCAGAGTTGACCAGATAAACATTTCATAATGCAGGTCCCTGCCGTATCTACGAGTGTGGCATCAGCACGCGCAATTAACAAACTCCAGTGGGACCACAAAGACGGCCGGCGCGTTGCACTTGGTTGTAGTGATGGAAAGCTCTACATCTACGACATTGGCGACACGGCGATACCCCGAGAGTCAGAATGGACAGACCTACAGAAAACTATTGCAGGAATGGTCGGCAGTGGTCAAGCAAATGGAGTTGTGGATGGAGACGCGACACGGATCATTGCAGGACGTTGACGCTGGGTCAGACTTACACCGAGATATTATTCACCCCGCGCAGGGTGTCTTCTGTTCTACCGGATCAACTCACTGTAAATCGATCGCGGTTCGCATGATCCCGACCTGCCTTCGTGATGATATATTTACTCGCGGGTCATTTTTACGTTTCTACCTTCACCTTTGACAGTTGTAAGGGAGCTTGCCTCAACATGTTTTCGGTGGATTTAAAGTGGAGCGTGGCTGGGGGACGGGAAGGAAGACCGACGCTGTTCCGCAAAGAATCACAGACCTTGGTATTCCCAGGAATATAGGCTGTTGTGACCTGTTGGACTCTAGTATCACTAATCAATGGCGCTCCGCAACTTGATCTTATCTACTACTACGACTATTAGTCGTCATATTATATCCCTGCTTTCTGGTCGTACCTTTCTACGAAATACCTCTGAGACTCGTGCAATGACCAAGTTTGTTCAGGTACGCCACTAGGCTGTCAGTTGTTGTTGGCGCTAAAACATTGGGCTGGCACTGGCAGGAACCACACAAGTGAGTGGCTCTGTCATCCTTAGAATTATTACTTTCCCTGACTGGACTAAACCATATTGTGCAAAGGTTGCTGGTGTAAGTCTAGAGAAAAGAAATTTTAATCGCCAACTCATGTGTATTCCAGCATTCCAGGACCGATAGAGGTTACAGATGAGGTCCTCCCCATCCACTGCCGTTCCGATAAGATGCATCTAACGTACTCCTTGTAAAGGTTCTTTATGCAAATGCTCATCCATCAATGTCGCACATGTCCCCTGACTTTGCGTCTGTGTTCGGAGACTGTATTCGTATGACAAGGTATGTTAACCATTTGTGTGATGTTCGCAAGAGAAGCCAGGCAGATTGGGAACGATAGGCAAATCCTGTACTCTAAAGATGCTCAGCCATTCCTGATCGCTGGTTCGGGAACACTTGGTTGGGATCAGGTAGGTATATAAATATAAGCACTTGTGTCACGACCAACAGACATATTGCAATCGCTTGGTAGGTATCTGCCAATCTTGTTGAGCCTGGCGAGAATGCCCTTGTTTTGAACTGCGGGTATTTCGCAGACAGTTTCGCAGATTGGTATGTCGCATTTTGTGACGACCTTCGTTCTGCGAATTGCATCCATTTAGCTTGCAGACTTACGGTGCAAAAGTCGATCAGATCAAGGCCGAGGTCGGCAAGACAGTCAAAGAATCCGACGTTGAGTCAGCGCTCAAGTCCAAGAAATACAAAATCATCACTGTGACCCACGTTGATACTTCAACAGGTATTTACTCGTGACTTTCCCCACCTGACACCGACGAAATGTTGTACCAAGCGGTGCTATCGAATATCAAAGGCGTTGGAGAAGTAGTGCGCAATGTTTCTCCAGATACCCTAGTAGGCATTGTCATCAATTGTCGCAGGAAAAGGACTCATCTAGTGTTTCAGGTTATAGTGGATGGCGTTTGTTCTGTTGCGAGCGAGGAAATTCGTATGGATGACTGGGGTATCGACGTCGTTCTCACTGCTAGTCAGAAAGGTCTCGGCACTCCACCAGGTCTAAGTATCCTCGTGGTTAGCCAAAGGGCCATCAAGGTAGTTGGTATTTTTTTTTGCCTTGTAATTTATTCAAACGATACGATAGGTCTTTGAAAACAGAGCTACGCCGGTTACCTCGTACTACGCTAGCTGGAAGAAGTATTCGATTGCTTTCTTTGACGCCACCGTGACTCACGTCTGGTCCATAGGTGGCTCCCTATCATGAGTGTGTATGAAAGAAACAGCGCTGCCTACTTTGCGACACCCCCCGTCAACCTAATTTACGCCTACCATGCCTCATTGCGTCAAATTACACAGGGGCGCGTTTCGCTCGAGGACCGTTTCAAGGCACATAAGGAGGCGAGTCGACGCGTCAAGAAGGCAGTGGAGGAGCTCGGTCTTAAATGTGTACCTCTGAGCGAAGATGCTGCTGCCAATGGGATGACTGCTGTGAGTCTACGTGTGCCAATTGACCAACATGTCGCCAACAAGTGGATGTCTTGTACCACCTTAGATCTACTACCCTGAGGGCGTTGTAGCAAGCGACATAATACCACGCCTGCTCGAAAAAGACATCGTTGTTGCAGGTGGCTTGCATGCTAGTATCAAAGGTTTGCTTATCGGTTACTGCGCTGACCAATGGAGCTGACGCTTGGGTTTCCTACTAGATAAATACTTTCGCATCGGGTGCGTTGCATATTTATAGCTTGCGCCCACGCTGACTATTCACAGACATATGGGTGTTACCGCTGTAGACCCTGAGAGAGGGGACATCGACAGGGTCATCAATGCATTGAAAGAAACTTTAGCGGAAGCTAGGGCAAGCAAGTCTTAGGAAGAGCAAAAACACTTTTGTATTATGTTACTGTACATCTTTGTCCTGCAGCATCAAACCCTGACAATTACATAAATAGACTCCGAGAAACAGCCAGACTGATAAGGTTGAATGGTACTAGGCATACAGAGGCGATTGCAGCTCTGGCAATACACCCCTGCAGTAGATATGCCGCAACCTCGCTTGGTGACACGATCGGGGATTCATTGCCTTGCGAATTCTTTTGTTCTAAACCATGCGACCGTCGGCGGGGAAAATCCTCTTTGGAACCTTGGTTGTATCAAAGACGAGTGAAAAGCTCTCTGACTTCGGGAAAGGTTGTATCAGCGCCACAATACCCTCAAGGTAAGCTCCGTCGACGCCCACTCAGTGTTAGGTGTAGTTAGGTGTAGTGTTGAGATGGAGCTTCTCTAAGAACGGCCAAAGCCTGTGCCATCTCCTCGGGATCACTGCACTGTATTTCGTACTGCTGGCAGTGGGATATCCAAAGCCTTCAGGTGTCGGAGTGATAAATAGGGTGTTAACATGGATGTAGACAATGTCCAATGAACCAGATGACGCGAGAGAGAAGAGGCCAAGTTGAGAATGATGTTCACCAGCAAAGGACTGCGAGATGGGATTTAACAAAGAAGTCAAGGGAATGCACGTATTCAGTCTGCTTTTGTGAGAAGGCATGTACTCAACTAAGAGGACACAATTCTGGCAAACTGCCACTCATTCACAGATCTAGATGCGGTGCATACTATCGATGCATCGTTGCTGTCAGCCCGGGCAGCAGGCGGAGGATAGGATCTAGGGATGTGAGTGTCTTCCACATCAAGCAGCAGCAGGTTCATTGGATAAACGACATGTCCTCGGCACATCATAGTGTTGCGTTGGAACTTGGAAAAGTGGTGAATATCTGGCGAAGGGGTCGGTATACGAGGATACAAGGGTGCATCTCGGTTAAGATAGCTAGCAGGATCTCCGTGTCAAAATAAAATGTGAGCCATGAACAAAGAGACACCGTATGGTTGGGATGGGGGGGAAATTACCTGAAGAGAAAATCTAACTTAGACCTACGTACTCTGTCGTAACTCAATCATAAATAGCAATCTCCACTTCTATGTATACCGTTCAGTCTTGGATACAGTAACATCCAACTAACAAGAGACAACTCAGCTTCGGAAGGTGACCCAAGTGACAAGTGATTCACAGACATGGTACACCGAGAGAAGTAGTAACCATGCTCCAAATCATTCTATGAAGTTGATTCATCCTGACACATGTAGTTATTTCTCGAAGCGCTGGCATGAGCCGGCCCAAATATGCTGCAACCTGATGGGATGACGAGATCGGAGAATTTCCGACATCCAAAGATTGAATGCTTCCGTTCCGGACAATACTGCCATCGGCATTGGTGAAGTTCGCTTCGGGAACTTTCATCGCATCAAAGACCAGCGAAAAAGCCACTAACTTGGGACAATGTCTGATTAACCTCACGATGCACCCCAGCGTAAGCTTTGTAGGCAGGATCCACCCATTGGCGTATCCCTTGATATGAAGCTTCTCAAGATATGGCCACGCCTTAGCCATCTGCTCCAGTTCATCGTCCGTGAACATCGGGCTGTAGCTTCGGGGAGCCAGTGTAAGATCCAAAACCCTGAGGTTACGAAGTGCGAGATATGGAGTCAAGATGGATTTTGACAATACCCATGGAACTGGCTGACGTGGACGGGAGAAGGTCAAGTCCATCTCGATATGCTGCAAGAAAGGACAGCGAGAAGGGATAAGGGCAAGAAGTTCCTGCAGATCGGCCGAGTAATCAGCCCGACTGAAATCCGTGGAAATGATTTTCAAGTTCGTCAGCTTACAAAGAGAAGCCCAACGTAAGAACGCTAGAGACATATCCACAGTTTCAAAGTAGACGCTCAAGGTGCGCAACTCTGGAAATGTGTCGAGAGTCGGCGGAACAGGGTAGACATCAGTTGACGAACAGAGATCGATGGAAAGTCCTTGCAACTTCTTCAATTGAGCAAGGCGAGTTAGCAGTTCCCACGAACAGTCATTAATAGTCGCCGTCTCCAACGAATGGAACTCGGAAATGGCAGGGAATACGAAGATGGGGGTGTCAGCTACTGCGGCAAGAGGTGTTTCGCGGGTTCGCAGAGAACGGACATGAGAACACGATGTGAGAGCATCCAGTGCGTTTGGGGAGGCGTAGAACTTCCCATCGAGAAGCAAGTCGAGAGAAGCGAGGTGTGGCCTCATCAGCGCACGAAGAAAGGTCAGAACGTGGTCTTGGGAATCTTGCGGGTGGATGGCGACTTGGGCGTGGATTGATAGGGTGCGTACATTCGGAAACAGACAGTGCTTTTCCGTAGGATGTAAGAGAAAGGACAGTGATTGCGGCGTTACTGTGTAACATGTGGGCTTGGGTGTAACGATAAGGTGAAGGTCGTGAACTCGTTTCGATAGTTTCTTAACGATAAGCCACTCTTCTGGCGTGAGCGGACGCGTAATAACCTAAGGAACTCTTTACAACCAAGTAACCTAAACGAATGAAACAATACTCACTATGGGAGGCCCGTCATGGTCAACCTCGGAGTCACTGTGCAACTCTGACCAAGTCACAGCCGCTGCTGGTAGCAACCGAAAAATGGGCCACAAGTCTACAAGTTTTCTCCAAATCAATGCCGTGGCAGGTTCATTGAAAGCACGACAAGTCCTGGCTATCGAACATAATGTTGGACGTTCCACCCAGTGGAGTATTTGCACCAAGACTTCATCTAGGAGGAGACAGCGATGCATAGAATCGTTGAATTGTGTGCCCTTGCAGACAACACGGGGGAACGAAAAGGTAGGACGATAGGGTTGACCCTGAGGCTGCTCGAATTTCATTACGTCCAACGTATGGTGATGTCATAATAGTACATAATAGATGTTGTGATGGCATGATGCTGAGCAGGTAAATACGTTCAGATATATTCAAGAAACTTACGAAGCGATTGCTTCACGATATTGCCCCTCGCCGCCCATTCTATCATACCAGTTTTTGCCTTCTGTAGTTGGTGCAATATACCCAGCACGAATCACAAAATCTCCAAAATGTTCACCCTCTTGTCTCTCGAGCGCATACCGTTTGATCATCGGTTTCAGAATAGCTAAAATCTCTGGCTCGCTGACGCTCTCGCGGTATATCTTGTTTAGCCGTTGGCCGTAATATCCTCCACCGAGCAGCATGAGATAACTACCAGGTGCCTTGCCGACGAAAGCGACCTCTGCGAAGTTCGATTGAACAACAAAATGTTGATGGCCAATAAGTTGGACGTACCAGCAATGTATGGCCGTGCGCATCCGTTCGGGCAACCAGTCATACGCATCACGATGGAATCATTGCGAAGGCCATATTCCTCACATATCTTTTCCACTTTGTTGACGAGAATCGGTAGGTACTATGACCCGAAAATGTGAGTACTTAGCAGGTAACAGAGAGATCCGCAGGGACTTACACGCTCAGATTCTGCCATGGCAAGGCCTGTATACTTCTGTCAGAAACCATTTTCAGCTACAATAACTGTATCGGAACGTACCGCATGTCGGGAAAGCTACACAAGCAGATGAAGACAGACGCAGCCCAGTGTAATTAAGATTGTCGAGTTTGTATTGCGCGAGAAGTCTCTTAATTTCCGGGACATCTTCCGTTGCAATATCGGAGATAAGGATATGTTGGTTTGCCGTAAGTCTGAACGTGCCCTTGTGGATCTTGGCAATCTTCTGTAGACCTGTCTTAAAGTCCCGTTCGGGCTCGTCCTGAACACGACCGTTCTCTATGAACAACGTAACATGATGTCTGCCGTCCTCGCCAGTGGCCCACCCGTAGTCGTCGACATTGCGATCAAACGTAAACGGACGAGCGGGCTGGAGCTTATAGCCAAGGCGAGATTCAACATCAGCTTTGAAGACATTGAGACCCATTCGATCAATAGTGTACTTCAACCGAGCATTCTTGGGAGTAGTCAGCATCACGCATTTAACCAGAATGGGCTAGCATTTTTACCTTCCGACTGTACTAGCGGTCAGCACAATGCGTTGCACAAAGTTAATAGAAAACTCACTCTTTACGGTTACCGAAGTCTTTTTGGGTCAACATAATCTTCTCAGCTACCAAAGGACCCTGCTCAACGGTGCAGAAGCCTATCACATCGGCAATACGTGGATACGTCTTCTTGTTGCCATGCGTAACACCCATACCACCGCCAACCGTCACGTTGAAGCCGGCTAACTCGCCATGTTTGTCGACAATAGCAATGAAACCAACGTCGTTGGCAAAAATATCAACATCATTAGTTGGGGGTACTGCGACAGCGATTTTGAACTGCAAGGCAATGAGATTAGAGAGATTAGACGAACATTAGACGAACAAAAGAGTATTTGCAATTTACCTTGCGAGGAAGGTAGAACTCTCCGTATAGAGGTTCGAAATCCTTTACCGCCTCACCAGCGACCATCTTATTGTCGAGCCAGATTTCATGATACGCAGTTGTTCTGGGAAGCAAGTGGTCGCTAACCAGCTTGGAGAATTCGAAAACACGGGCATGTAATCTCGACTTCGATGGTATAGCGGAGCATATCACATTTCTGACGACATGTGAGCTAGTGTTCGTCAACAAAAGACCATCCTTACCGGTTGACATCACCGCATGCGGCCAACGTGTCAAGCAAGGCCTTGTTGATCTCCTGGATGGAGGGCTTCAGATGGCGCTTGATCACGCCGTGGAACTGGAACGTAGAGCGCGTGGTAATCTTGAATGTTCCATTTCCATGCTCGTCCGCGATACGATCCATCTGTAACCATTGCTCCGGAGTACAGACACCGGCTGGCATACGTACTCGAATCATGAAGCTATAAGCAGGCTCAGCACCTTGGACTTGGCGTTCGTCACGAATGTCACGATCATCTTGTTGATAGATGCCGTGGAACTTGGTGAGCTGAGTGTCACTTGCGGAGAGGGCACCCGTAGTGGTGTCTTCGAGGCCTTCTGCAATGGTGCCGCGCAAGTATCCAGATGCGGCTTTGAGGTGCTCGTTCGTGATCGGTTCGGGTTCTGCCTCCTTTATCTCAATATTATCGACGCCCAAGGCTTTCCAAACCAGTGGCTCCCAATCTTTGTAACCAGTCTCTGGCCCGTCCGCGTCTTGGTCATCGCCCAGACCAATATCTGCGAACCGCTGACCTCCCAACTGTTCTAAGCGTGAGTCCAACTCTTTGCTAGGTCTATTGTAATAATGCGCGTCTTCTGGACGAGGCCAATAGTGGCTGTCACCGAGTCCAAAAACGGAGTACTGCAGCTTGAAAAATGGCTTGTCACCACGAAGGGCTGTGGCGTTGAGTATTTTGAAGAAGGTCCGTCCATTCTGGGGAGGTTCGCCCTGTCCAGCCGTAGATGTCACAAACGCGACATACTCTTCGTCAGCCAGGGACTCGATGGTCATCGAATCCATAGTGCCAATGCTGGCAGACACGCCTCTTGCCTTTGCCCGGTTGGACAGCTTTTTGGCGTATTTCTCCGCCGTGCCACCGTCAGAAGCGTATAAGATAAGGAGAGGAGGAGCGTCGAGCGCAACAAGTAGATTGCTGTAAGCTTCTGCCGCTCTCTTTCTACGAGCCTCCTTCATGGTCTCGCCCAAACTGCTCACAAGCTCAGTGGCTAGCTGAGGTTTCGAACTGACCAACTGCGATAGATGGTTTTGTCTGTCGAGGAATTGCTGCAACTCTTGCTTCACGGAATCGGAATCAAGGGTGAAAGGCTCCTTGCCCTGAGCCTCTTTAACAGGGTCCCAACGATATAGTGGCCAATATCCGGAATCGACGGCGAGCTTGGTCTCCTTCAGTACTTCGAGAGCTGGGGTATCCTCTGTCTGGTATGGCAAGTAAGCAAGTACAACACTCGGTCCTTTGTGCCTGTCAGCCTCCATGACGGCTTGGAGTACCTGGGCGTAGGAAGCGTACACGGCAACACTAGCAACGTAGACATCCCCATGGTTCATTGCGTAGAGACCAACGTCTTGCTTGCGACGGTGAGGATCTGCAGAGTGACGCGCTGAGTAGGGTACAGAGTCAATAATGAGGATGTTGAGATCGAGGCCAGACGAGATGGCATGATGTAGGCCCGACGAGCCTAGGTCATAAGACCAGGCGTCCGAACCGATGATCCATCTGGACCGAGCGGCGAAATGGCCCTTTAACGCAAGCAAACGCTGAGCTGGTGCATCCCGGAAGTTTTTCTTCTCCAGCGTGGAGACAACCTGGTCGCCTGCGCTGTGACTCTTGGAGCGGTCCTCCTTTACAACAAGCCACTGACTGAGCGACTTATGCAACTCATCGCTAATTTCATCGTCGTCCATCAATGCCTGCACGGAACTAATGAGCTGTGCCCGCTGTTCGAGCTGTCCACGGACACGGCCCAGTGCATATTCCGGGCTAGTTGCGAAGGTTCCTTGCACCGGGACGAGAGACGGCGAATTTGAAATTTCCAGATGAGCGCCGAAAACGTACGAAAGAATCTTGGTGTAGGATCCTTCGTGCTTAGGTATATGCGGCGCTTTTACTAGGCGCCCTGACGAGGTGACTGCTCCGAGTCGCAGAGGTGAAGATTGCTTCAAATTCGGCGTCGCAGCTAGGAGTTTGCGAAGATCGGAATCGTTGATTTGTTCTGGGTCATTAAACAGAATGCTCTGCAGAAGGACCCGCTGGCCCTCTTGGCGTTCCTGCAAGATGTTGGCAATGTCAAGGTAAAGGGGTGTCCATTTTGTGTTTGAACGACTAAGCTGTTCCAGAACGATGACGCGGTGTACGGAAGGTGAAATGATACGCAGGACTTTGGAAGGGGATAGCGGGGCGAGGAGACTTATGGAGACGAAGGAGATCCCGTTGATCTCAGTGGAGTGTGGTAGATTGCCAAGAACGAAAGCGACAGTGTGAGGGTGATCAGTTCCACGGAATACAAGTGGACGGCAAGTTCGACGTGTAGCAGAAACTGTTGAGAGCACAGCTGCATCGTAGAGTTGATAGAGGTCGGCGGGAGGTGTTGAAACTCCGTTAGTAAGGCCATTTGCGATAGCCTTTGGGCTGCCGAGGGGACTGAGATACCCAGAACCGTTGACAAGTGTGAGGGTGTCGGAGTCACTGGGACTGTGACCTCCATTAG
>Ga0307518_10002762_pt1 | contig 12737 bp, 14 predicted proteins | sample 25_EM_MG_FD_203889 | JGI IMG/M metagenome (GOLD analysis project Ga0307518, IMG submission 203889) | Populus trichocarpa ectomycorrhiza microbial communities from riparian zone in the Pacific Northwest, United States - 25_EM | ecosystem: Host-associated > Plants > Roots > Unclassified | place...
GCTATAAGCTGAAAGCTATCCCGATTTGCGGTGATAATCAGGGGTCCATATTCATGGCATCCAACCCTGTAACGGAGCCTCGCTCCAAGCACATTGACATCCGCTACCACGGAATCCGCGAGTCAGTCGCGAAAGGTAACGTGGAACTATTCTTCATTGATGGTGCTGAGAATCCCGCCGATCTGCTCACCAAGAACTTACCACGCGAGAAATTCGCGAAGTTTAGAGCTCAACTAGGCTTACAGTTTCCCTCTGGCAGCATCTAGCGCCTTATTTGCTGAAGTGCTCTATGTGCAGCACAGCGAGGGGGAGTGTTGAAGTCGCATGTGCACCCGGCGTAAACCGTCGACGAAGTGCGCACAAGACTGCGACCCATATTAGTGTAGACTTAGTAATAGTCCTCTTTAGAGTAGATGTTACATGTCACGCGTCACGCGTCACAGTCACGCGTCACAATGTTTGTAGTATATAAGCAGCGTTCATCGCTTATATAATACAACAGCTCTTGACCAGCTACCGCTATCATCTCAGGTTGTGCACTCCACCCAACAGGTGAGTTGGAGTAGCAGTTCCTCTATGTATATAGGTATTGCTTCAACACACCGCCCTACTGCTTCCTCTCATGCTGCTCTGGTCCTCTTCATCAAGAAGAAGGACAGCTCCTTATGACTATGTGTTGACTTCTGAGGCCTAAACAAAATCACCAAAAAGGATTGCTATCCACTCCCCCTTATCTCTGATCTATTGGACTCACCCAGCCATGCTAAAATCTATTCCAAGATTGACCTCCGGCACGCATACCATCTAGTCTGGATTGCTCTGGGCAATGAATGGGAGACTGCCTTCTATATGCGCTATGGGTCCTACGAGTGGTTAGTAATGCCCTTTGGCCTCACTAACACCCCTGCAGCATTCCAGCACTTTGTCAACACCATCTTTGCTGACATGCTGGATGTCTGCATCATTGTGTACCTCAATGACATCCTCATCTACTCCAAGGATATAGAGTCTTACCAGCAGCACATCTGGGAGGTGCTCCACTGACTCCAGTTACATGGCCTCTTTGCCAAACCAGAGAAATGCGAGTTCCACTTGGACTCAGTGGAGTATCTTGGCTACCATTTATCCCCTGAAGGTCTGACAATGTCTCCGGACAAAATCCAAACCATCTCCGATTGGCCTGAACCTTGTAAGGTAAAGGACATCCAATCCTTCTTGGGATTTGCCAACTTCTACCACCAGTTTATCTTTAATTACTCAGATATTGTGGTCCCTCTTACCCAGATCACCTGGAAAGATGCTCCTTGAATCTTCTCCGAGGACTGTCAATGCACTTTCAATGCTCTCAAACACACCTTCACTACTGTGCCCATACTTACTCACTTTATTCTGGACACCCCTACAGTGACTCCAAAAACCCTTTCCATAACTAACCCTAATGGCAGTGCACAAACCATTAGGGTTAGTTATGGAAAGGGTTTTTGGAGTCACTGTATCATCATGGAAACAGATGCCTCTGACTATGCCGTCACTGGCATCCTGTCTATTACCTGCATAGACAGAGAAATCCATCTGGTCGCTTTCTACTCCTGGACCTTGACTGCTCCAGAGCTGAACTATAACACCCACGATAAGGAACTCCTTGCCATCTTTGAGGCATTCCGGAACTGGCATCATTACCTTGAAGGCTCTGCCTCTCTTATTGATGTCATCACTGACCACAAGAACCTAGAGTACTTCTCTACCTCAAAAGTCCTCTCCTGCTGGCAAGCCCGGTGGTCTGAGTTCCTTTCTCAATTCAACTTGACATTTGTTTCCACCCTGGAAAACTTGGTGCCAAGCCAGATGCTCTCACTAGATGATGGGACATCTACCCCAAAGAGGGGGGATAGCAGCTACACGTGTTAATCCACAAAATCTCAGGCCAGTGTTCACTCATGAACAACTAATTACATAACTCACTCTGCATAGTGTTCCTGCAGCTCTGGCTTGAAGCTGACTTAAGTTAAAGTTGAGGCCCTGGTTAGCTGAGTGCCTTGTAGTCAAGCCAGGCATGTAATCTACGGCTTGGCTCAACTCAGCTAGTCTGAACTTTGCAACTTCAGTTGACTAACCACCAAAAAAAATGTGTTGTGATGTACTAGCATGGTCTACAATAAAAATGTAATACTATTGTGCTGCAAGTTAATCGAAGAGCAGCCATAGACGTAGGGATATGTATGACTACAAAAGCTGCACCTTTGCTCTGACTTCAGTGGGCTGCTTGCGAATAGTTTCGCAACAGGCATTGGCAGCATTGGAGGCTTGGAGCTACTAGTGACAGGTTTGAAGTCAGCATCTTCTTCATTGGAGTCCTCATTATGTGACTGCCGGCGAGCAGTCTTGGCTGTGGAATGAGTGGCAGGGGCAGTGATGAGGCTGAATCGATGAGAGCAGGGAGACAGCAACATAGGGGACATTGTGGAATGACATGGGGGGAGTGGGTTCCACTGCCACGGCCACATGCCCAAAGTGAGGTGGCCATCAGAGGACAGCTCACCTGCAGGGAGGTTGTAAATAGCCGGGGGAAAAATGTTCTCAAGGGCCGGAACTCAGGAGGCAGTAGTGTATGAGGTTGATGAGTATGAGGACTCGCTGATATGGTGTCTAGGCACTGCCATATGAATATGTGAAATAATGATTTAGATTCTGATGGGACTTACTAGAGCCATGGTGGATATGCTATACAGGAATTGTGCATACTGGATGTATGGGTTAAGGGCATTGTGACTTGTGAGTGAAGTGTTGATGGTGCCCTGAGGGGGGGTGGACTGCATTGCAAAGGCATGAAAAGTGTTGCAAGGCACAGATGGAGGTGAGCAGTGAATGTCGAGCTCAGGATGGGCAGTGGTGGTAATGGCAACCATGTGACGATGGCACAATGAGCAGTGATGATGTTGACTCAATCGAGGTGCTGCTGGCCAAAGATAATCAGCATATGCACCAAAGTCGAATATTGTGAGACAAATGGCTTACCAGCAACCAGTATCATCTGGGCCACCCACCAATTAGTCCACAAAATGATGCTATGAGGTTGTTAGACCATGGTGTTGATGTGGAAGCACCTGATACTCCCGCATAAATACCCTAATTAGACACTATATTACTGTTTTGATGTGTGTCTAAGACAAGGCGTTTGAGGCATCTCTCGCCTTAATGAATAATTATTGAATAAAGTAGGGTACTTAGAGAGATTTGGAGCTCCCACGCAGCAGGGATTTGTCATCAGTCTCTCCTGCCCGCTGGGGAATACTTCTCACACACGTCTAGTTGTTCGGCAATGCCTGCGCGTCGTCTCCAATGCTGACAGCGAGCTCGTGTATCTCAACAACTATGCAACATTTTTACGTCAGACTTTCAGGTACATGTAATACTCATATCTAGCAAGTGTTCTGTAGTATAAAACATAGTATTTTCATTTAAATTCAGTACAGAGACAAATGCTACCATTCCCCCCAATTTGCATGCACGTGGCAATGTTCGGCAATCTCCACCAGAGGACATTGTGTGGTGGTCAACGCACAGCCGCGCCCGCCTACACAGGCATTGTAAAACGACAGACGTCATGGAATTCAATGTTGATATCACCTTAGGGTACTGCATTATATGATCACACAACATAGGGGGTAAAAATCAATTGATATAAACAATGTAGCTATTACAACTGCACTGGTAGTGTTCACCCTTCAGAATTGATGGCGACGGGCAAGTCCTGTGGTAAGCAATGTGTGATTGAGTGTCAAAGTAAGACGAATGAAACTTACAAAGGATCACATGTCATCTTCGTCACTTTGCTCGTCAGACGAGTCAATGAATGCAGCGCTCTTCGAAGCTTTCCCCTTGGCTGGATCTGTACATCGTCGTTTCCTGCCTACGTCAGAGCGCCTCTTGCGAGCCTTTCCAACTACTTCCCCAGCATTTCGCCGCTGCGTAAGTTGGTCTTGATACTGAACATGTTGCTGCCTAGTCATGTATGCCCAACGGCACGTACCTTCTTTCAATGTGTCGCAAAGGGTCCGGAGGTGTTCAACACTTGTAATGGCACTGGGAGACTGGAAAGGGACACCTTCCGGCCAACCAAGTAGATCAATACCATATTTCTCCTTGATAGCCACCTCAAAGTTTGCGAAGTTGATTCGAATTTTCTTCTTAGCAATAACACCTGTATCCCTGCGTCAGATACCATTAGATGTTGTCAAGAAATACGCACGAAGACCAGAATTAAGAATACGGACACACATCTGTTGCATGCCTTCCACTGAGTTGTGCTCCTCAATGTCTGCAGAAGTGGTATAATCAATTATTAGTGGCCATCACAAAATACATTTGACTTACTCTTTCCGTGCATGCATGCCCACTGTTCCAGTTTGTGGATGATCTCATCCGCCTCAAGATCCATCACATCCTTCTAGAAGTCCATCACATTATCCGTTCCATACCAGAAAGGCTGAGACGAATCGTAAACATGTCCACGAGTCGCAAAAAGGCACACATATACTCCAGTCCGAAGTGCGAGTCCATCAAGCTATCGAACGTCAGTTGATGATCATTAGAGTGAATGTATGACTCACTACTTTAAAAATATATTCCAATGTCGACTGCACATTGCGTGATGCTGCTGCGTTTGTAGCACGAATGCTTGTATTTTTGAGGGTGCGGTATTCAGTAAGGGCACACAGTAACTCATCTTTCTCATCCTGGGTCATGTCCTGGTACTTGGCATCAGCCCTGGCTAACTCTTGAATCTGCTGGAGAGAGAGCTTCTCCCCATGAGCGCGACCTGCAATGTGTGAGTATGGAGCTGCAAGACAACGAAGTGAGGTTTACCTTCGTTCACCTCGTGTGCCTTGTCATGAATGATGGCATTGGCCAATTGCGTGCTGCGTGGATTCCGATAATATTTATAACCACCAAGGAGCTTCCTGACCTTCTCCTCTGTAATATTATGTGTAGCGGCTATCACGTGTACCTTCGCCTCGAATTCATTGGCGAGTGACTGGACCACTTCATTCAGAAGCGCGTCGCGATCCTTCTGCTGGGCTGTAGAAATTTGCCTTGATGCCACCTGGGCATTGCGGCATTCCTTCTCTGCAGTGGAGAGGGGCTGACGAGGCTGCATAGCTGGCCATCCAGGGTTGCAAGTAGCCCAAGTAGACTTGTTGCTTGTTACCGTAGTTTCCGAGATCGCACCACTGCAATTGCTAGGCATACCGTTGGGATGGGTACCAGGAGTGGCCACGCCAAGTGCAGAGGACAGGTTTGACGAGTTGATAGTAGGCTGGTGTTCTCCTGTGGTAGTAGAAGCAGGGATGCCATGTAAAGATGTCATTACTTGAATGGTAGGTGAAGGAGAAGACAAAACGGGCTGAGGGCTTGAGATGGACAGCAGGGCGGGATCCAGCATGGGAGAACGTGCAGAAGATGCATTTAACGAGCTGATGGTGGGCTGGTGCTCTCCTGTGGCAGTAGAAGTGGGGACGCCATGTAAAGACGTCATTACTTGAACGGTAGCTGAAGGTGAAACGAGTCAAGGGTCCAAAATGGACAGCAGGGCGGGGTCCAGTGCGGGATAATGTGCAGAGGATGTGTTTGACGAGCTGATGGTAGGCTGGTGTTCTCCTGTGGCAGTAGAGGTGGGGACACCATGCAAAGACGTCATTACTTGAACAGCAGGTGAAGGCAAAGACGAAATGGGCTGAGGGTTCGAAATGGACAGGAGGGCGGGATCTAGCACAGGGTAACCATAGGATGAGTCCGGGGGTATCAAAGGCTGTGGAGCCAGTTGCACAGAGCTGGGAGGAAATGGCTGGTGAGACAGGTTCTGGTAGTCATACGAACTGAATGCTGGGGGCGTTTTGCATGAGGAATCACCTGTAGGGTTAAAGGTGACATTCATGAAGTTGAAAACATACCTGTCCATGATGTGGTTGGTAGAGTCGAGGTGCGACGTCCACAGTATTATGATGCTCCTGAAAAAAAAAAAAGCAAAATTTTGACAGTGCAATATTGCGGGAACACCATCAGTCCACCCTGTCATTAGTACGATTGGGCATTCCTGATACTCCCACATGCTCGATAACATGTAAACCTGCGGAGGTAACATACTACATTAGAGCTGATGGTCGCAATATATTGGCCACTCAACTAATCTTACCATGGATAGAGCCACCATTGTGCTGTCGGCCTCCTGATGGTGTTGCGCGGATAACCGAAGTACAGGAGTGACATGGCCAACGTCACGTCGCAGGATCTGTGTTGATGGAAGGCTGTCCGATCAGAAATTTATATATCACCAAGCTACAAATAATGGATAGACTTACAGTAGATGAGATAGTTGGACTGAGACCTTCATTGAGGGCTGCATGGAAATCCATCCAATACGAGCTATGTAGATATGGCTTCAGGACTCAGCTTCATTAGAAATGAATACAGTACCTGACTTCCTCCTCGATCGAAGACTCAGACTGACAGTCAAAGATGACAAAGAGACGGTACAGAGAGATGTAAGAGACCTGCGACGATACTGTATTTTATGACTTGGTGATGTGCTGAGCCTCGCTTTGTCCACATGTACTACCCACGTTCCATGGTCATGTGACCAGGAGGTCAACTTGGTGGCACATATTTCAAATTAGTTCATTTCATTTATGATTTACATAAGTCCATCTTGCGACTTGTAGTACAGTAGTATGTTCGCCATTGCTTCTTCTCAAGTCGTACCAGGTAAGTTTGTAGATTGCATTATAGTAACTTGTAAACTAAATCCATTCCTTTTTAGCTAGAATCGTGATAGTCACACATGGGAGCAAAACGAGCTGTGATGAAGCTAGACAAACAATGTGCAGCCACTGAGTGATGGCTATCAAAGCCAGGGTATGGACCATCTACCATAGGTTCATTTGCACTGAATCCTGTCTTCAGAATATGAGAAGAGCAGAGGGAAAAGGCAAGACTTTGTGCTGCTAGGTAAGTTAGCTGATATGATTCACCTTTTCTATCAGTAGTTATTGATCCACGTTTGTAGAAACAGGGCTATTAGGTATGTATCCACCCCCAGAATATGTCTGTAGATTGATTTTGTTATATAGGAAGCAGATTACTGAAAATGAAGGTACCGCATGCAACTCAACATCGGACACAGAAGAACAACGCTCGTCTCAAACGTCCTCTGACTCACATCTACATCCTTTGGCGCATTCGGAACTCCCCTCGCTCAAGGAAGTCAGACAGCTTATTGCTGTTTGGCAATCTGAATGGGGGGTGGAATCAACCTGGCCCAAGAAATTTCACGAGCAACTGAAGCATGCACAGGACAGTGGCCAGCATGCAATTGACACATTCTTTTCACAGTGTGCTGTCCACGTGGAGGAAGGGAGACAACTTGTATGGTTTTTGAGGAGCATCACGCGCAAAGGCTTCTGGGGTGTGAGGTACAAGGTTTCAGACTTGTACGAGCAGGTGTTCAACTTGCTCACGTCTCTACTGACCGAGCTACAGTTTTTTGAAGTCAAATTAGATGAGTATGCACCCGTATTTCCCTTGTCTCGAATCTCCGAAGCTCATTACTACTTTACTGTGTAATACTTTTGCATACAATCCATACCTAAACAATCCACACTTGAATCTGATGTGTGATGCAAGATAAGCAACTATAGGATAGACATAGGTATCGTGTTTTGGGGATAGCGGATGTGATAGTGAACCCGTTCGCTATCAGCCAGTATTCACCACCAGCATCACCAAAAACCAACTGTATCGGCAGGCACGCGACATTGATGGCATTGATAGCTTGCCTGCTGTCTGGTAGTCATTGTCTGGTATTTTGTTCTTGCATTATATGTAGTGGCTATTGCATTGTGCCAGTTGGACTATCGAACTTGTCAATGTTGCACCGACGCAAATTGTTGTCACACCGTGTATGTGCACTCATTTGTATCTCTACATTTTTATACCAATGCTACCTATGAACATCCTTATACTATGTAGACCAAATTCTTAGCATACAAATGTGGGTACTCAAGTCAAACAGGTTGGCATTTATTGAGTCAAGACGGACATGATTTGCACAGTAACAACTAACTACTTAACATTGGAGGACAACCTGGCGCCGCTATTACAATCAACAAAAGAATCTGGGGGGATGGACGGGCGACCCACCGATCCCCAGTGTGATCAAGTCGGACCTGGCCCAACAGGTCCGACAGGTCATCTACTTCAGCCCAGTAGGACTGTTCGCCCTCACTGAGAGTGGGCAATGCTGTACACGACACAATGGGCCAGAATGGTCCACCAGGAGTAGGAATCGCACGAAGTTCACCCTTGTTGTAAGCAGCTGTATAGTCTGCAAGGGCCCACTGGAAAGTCCTGCACTTGTAGAAAACCACGCCACTAATGTTGAGAACCCGCAATGCTGTATCTTTCCTATGAATTTAAGCCTGAGCCGACAAGGGGGTGTAAATCACAAACAGCAGACATTACCATGTGTAATATATGCCGACCTCTTGCCCAACAATAACAAGGTAATATGCTTCAACTGCAGGGGGTGGGTATGGGAGATCCAAAGGGTGGGGAATATCAATGGCATGAGGCGTAGACGAAGTTGCCAAAGAGGGAGAGGTGGCGATGGTTGAACCCGATTGTGATTTGCGAGTGGTGGTCGGGGTACTTGGGGGCGATGGTAAGGTAGTAATAGTAGCTACTGGTGATTGTGTCGCCGAAGAGCGGCATTCCTGAGAGGTGCCAAGCCTAGTCTTGCTAGAGTGAGTCCGACATCTCACCACAGTTTCGACCTTTGTCTCCATAGCCCCTTGACGAGTCGTCTTGACTATCTTGATGCGGGTGATCATAACTTCGGTCTCTCGCTCTGTAGACCCTGCTACCTGTTGGCTACCATCACCTAGAAGATATCAAAACTTCTGCCAAGAAAAATTTCATGTCTCACCTTCAACACTTGATACCATGGTCAAACAGACTCGTGGATCAGCCGCACTAGGCACAATGCTTGAGTCCAGGAGTGATAGTGATGGTAATATGTTGCAATAAGTTGTGACAGCGCGGTAACGTCACGTGGTTTTAGAGAGAATTGGAGGTCTCTGGACTGGCACAAAGGAAGTCATGGCTGGGGGAGCAGGAACACACGGTCACTCACGCAAGTGCAGAGGCTTGACATCCTCGCGAATATGCCATGTCCAGACAAAAATTCACCAGGTTGCTGGGGTCACACGAACGGTCCATGAATTAGTGGGCCCAAGAAAAATCGCTGAGCGATCTGCACGTGTAGCCGAACGTAAACAAGGACGCCTAAGAGGTGAGTTCAGGTTGTGATCAAAAAAATGGCTCACCTTCGTTAGAGATGACTGTGACCGAGAGACGTGCGCTTGAGGTGTTGCGAGATCCTGCGTTGAACTCAGTCAGCGAGGCCGTAGATGATGGCTATGAAAGTGACAACTATGGTGCAATGGTCCTAGATGGAACCGAGCCCCTCGAAGTTAGTCACGCTGGTGGTGAGTTTCAAGAACTCACCAGCAGGTTGTTGGGTGATTTCTGGAACAGGTGAGCGTTGATCAGAACTCGTTAATAAAACCTGACCACCTTCAGCACTTCTCAGAGGGTTGGAGCAAAGCGTACAGACTATCGTACATTCCGAGATCATTCGACTAAATGGACGGCTGCATTCAGTGTACAAGTGGGTGCGATGGCAGAGGCTTACATGGCATAGTCTTTCAGCCAGAAAAGTGCAGGTCAAAAAGGGTTTTTTGACTTGGATGAGCGATGTACACGGGAAGAGCAGCACGGGAAATGTGACAACATGCACACCAAGCTGCTCAGTGTGTTGGTGCTTGACATCTTCTGTGAGTGGACTGAGATCGCATGTGTGGGTACTCACGGTATTGTAGGCGCCGAGAAGACTTCTATTACCGTAGAGCCTACTGATCTTTACCTAACCTCAGTGCTTGTTCGTCATGGTTTAATCCCATGTTCTCCCATTACCCCCAAGGTGGCCATTACAGTGCATACTCTCGACTTGTACCACACCGCTCATCAACGCTGTCCACATCTTTCCATACAAGCCTTCGTCAAATCACTTTGCAACATACATGGGGTTTGTTTTCCTTTCCAGGGTACTTGAATATTTACCATTATCCAGGTTCCATTTCACAATCACTGCTCACGACAATTTTCCATTGCGCTGGACGTCTATTTGCAAATCTTACCATTTGTCACAAAACTTGTGCAGCGGGCACTGCAGCGCAACCAGCCAGACTGGCAAGTTAAGCACGAGTGTCCTGCATGTACTTACATGTTGCAGGATGAACCACCAATGCGATTCAAGATCCTGTTTGCTCAGGATGGGAATGATTCTCTCAAGAGAGTGGCGACCAAAGTACTGGGTGGCGATCTCGACGATGCTGGCCCTCTTGCCGCCTCTCTTCCCACATCGGAGTGTACCTTTCATCACGAACAGTACTTGACCCGCGAATTTGTCGACAAATTCACATCTGATCGGCAAGCAGGTCACAGCATCCTTGATGAGGTGAGAAATTCTTGATTTTACATCCGTTTTGCAGACTCAGACCGCAGGATAGAATGGCGATGGGAATCTTTGTGCGGAGTGCTGGAAGAATATGAAAGATAGCACGACACAAAATGTGGAACGTCTTCGATGAATCGGGTGCCTTCATAGCGGTCTGTCGACATGGTTTCTGCTTGCTCATTGCAGACATGGTACAAAGCGGCGAACAGTAAGTAAGCTACTTAGACAGGTATACTTGCAAACTAATATACTTGTCTACAGGTCTAAATATGCACTCTCCGTGACATCCAAACTCCTGGACACATTCAGTTTGGACCTCGGTGGCGGATACAACATCGGCTGTCGCTTCAAGACCACCCTGGCATCTAGTGTCCTTGGGGAACGCGCACAATCACTCAATTATATGTCTCTCGTCAATGCAATCCATGGCCACACTCATAACAGGCTGTGTCAGCTAGATAACCTCACAACCTATGTTGAAGGGCTTGGACTCGAAGATCTTGAAGGTTGCGAGCGGGCATTTTCAAAGAGCAATGCCCTTGCCTCCTCTATTCAATATGCATCAATTTTTCATAGAAGGCAGGCCATTTTGACCTATTTCGAATACAATGACGAAATGGAAGTCTACACAAACCTCAGTAAGTAGGCAACCATGTTCGTCTCAACATATCTGACCCTTGAACAGCAAAATTCCTATTGAATAACTACAAGCAAGCCCTCGACCTTCTTTCCAATGGCCGCATGTCCCTTGAACGGCTGATGCACGAGCTTGGAGTGAGTGATCCTGTGACCTTCAAACTTTGGTTGGACGAAGAACGCGTGTATCTCAAATCCCTCCTGTGCGAGCCTGCCAAAGAAACTTTGCAAATGGAATACTGGCAATGGCTCATAAATTTGACAGGGAGCAGGTATGTATCAATACATTAATAAGTTATTGTTCTAACTACTGGGAAACCTAGGAAAGACCTCGAGACAATTCTATCCACGTGGACTGTCATTACAACCTACAATGCAGCATCTATTGGGAGTGATAGCAGTGCAACTCGAAAAGCAGAGACCATGTGCCGTCATGTGCAAGAGAATTATGAAAAAGACTTGAAGGCTGTACAAGAACTCGAGGAACACCTTGGAATATCATGCCGCTGGGTACCAGAGGATGAGGAGTGGCAGGCAGCAGCCCGCCTGGTTGCCAATTGAAAGTATCAGCAGGCGTTGGACAACCTCGAGCGGCTGGTCGTGTCACAAATCTTCGAGCTTTCGAAGATGAATCAGTCTGGCACTGGTAAGCTCATCTTTTTTTGAATTAACATTGCATTGACAACCACAGGCTATAAACTTTGTAAGCATATTGGGAAGGCCCTGCAAACACGCTCAGTGGCCATTCGGACTGCCCTAACGCAATACAATGCTGCAGCCAAAGCACTCGGGCATTGCACACTGGAATTTGATGAGGTTGTTGAGTATGTGTTTCTAGCCGATTTCGACCTTCTCAGGGACACAAGGCAGGACATCTCGACTCGTCCATGGGCATCGCCTGCCGCTCAACTCGCTATAAATACATACTTTAAGTTGTGCCAGGCTGAGGAGGAAGTCATTCGCTTGAATGTGGAAATTTGTCGCATGGTAACGTACCTTGTAGATGAAGAGCGCTACCTCCAAGCATGCGAAACTCTTTACCAGGATACTCATCCTGCGCTTGCACATCAGATATCCAGGTATTATAGCATACACTCCCGTTTCACCCAACTACACCTCCGCTCCCTCAAGAAAATATCTTGTCTCCCTGGGTTCAGTGGGACCCTTACTCCTGGCATTAGTGTGTCACACAGCCCGGGAGATAGTGCAAGTGTCCCACAACAAGTCCCAGTGGAGTCCTTCCTGTCTTCACCGCTTGTTTGTACTGATGATGGAGATGATGATGTTGATGATGATGCCGACGAAGACCATGGGGCTGATTTAGAGGAGCGGTGTGAGTCAAAGTGTGGATTTGGGTCAGAACAATAACCCAAACACAACACCAACAAAGGACTACGAAATTGTGCGAGTGGTGGTTTACCTCCGTGGTGTCCAGAGAGGATGTGCTGAGGAGGGGGAGAGGGGATCTACACCAACAGGGTGATGCAGACAGAGATGCAGGATACTCCTGGGGTACAGGAGCAGTAGA
>Ga0307518_10002763_pt1 | contig 12737 bp, 22 predicted proteins | sample 25_EM_MG_FD_203889 | JGI IMG/M metagenome (GOLD analysis project Ga0307518, IMG submission 203889) | Populus trichocarpa ectomycorrhiza microbial communities from riparian zone in the Pacific Northwest, United States - 25_EM | ecosystem: Host-associated > Plants > Roots > Unclassified | place...
GAGAGAGGGTTCTTCTTCCTAATAGCACTCTAAAGTAGGGATATAACTGTCATGGTGCTGTAGGACGCCGTCTGAAAGTAGGGAAGCGGATAGAGTACTGAATTCGACACATCCAGGGAAGTGAGACAAACGACAGAGGAAGATGGACATGGCAAGTATCTGGGAGGAAGGAACCATAGGCTGAGGGCTCAGGGGACACAGAGACGACCAGAGATGACTTTTCAATCTTGACAATAGACCTAAGATGACCAAAGTACGTCCTTGATGCAGGACTGACGAGGAGAACGTGCTGACCGAGAACGAGGGGGACTGAGGGAGCAGGCTGGGAATATATGTGCCAGGCAGTGCACAGGAACTCTGGGAGAGGCTGTCCTAAGAGCAGGACATAATGGAGATCTGCAGCAATAGCGGAGAAATGATCCAGAGAAAATATGGACTCCATAGTGACTGATGAGACGAACGTCTGGATTGCGGGGGGAATATCTCCGTGGGAAATAAACGGATCCACGTCGGAACTTGACAGGCAGATAGACCACACTCTAGGCTCTCTGACAGTATAGTCACATGCCTGATAGCTTTGGAAACGGTGGAGCTATTCAAAATATCGGAATGCCGGCACTGGGCGCCTAAAAATGACATTTGAGCGCTAACGTTGTTTCTTCTCTTCTTTCCTTCATTTCTCCATCAATTCTTCAGCTTCTTTGCTCGTTCTGGTATGGGAGTTGGACTGCAGTAGATTGCATTCCTTTCTCATACCATAATGGACATTATTCCTCCAGTTTCTTCTGCTTCTTGGCAGTTCTTGTGCGATAGATGACTGTCAGTGTCGGCAGTCGTCTCTTGCATCAGAATAGTCTTCTTGTGCAATAGATGGCTATGATGAGGCTCCGTCGTGCTCATCCTTCGCACCAGGATCGTTTGATATTGATGTTATCTTCCATGTTCACTGTACCAAACCTGTTTGGTGCGTGACACTGGTTCCAGACACTGTTCCTCCGGAGTATCGCGATTACACGGATGTGTTCAGTAAAGTGAAAGCCTCTGAACTTCCCCCACATTGCAATTATGACCTGAAGATCGACCTAGAAGAAGGTACTTCACCCCCTTTGGGAACACTATACTCACTGTCTCCAGTTGAGCTCTCCGCTCTCCGGACCTTCATCAACGAAAATCTAAATACAGGTTTCATCCGTCCTACCGCTTCTTCCCATGCTGCTCCGGTCCTCTTCATAAAAAAGAAGGACGGCTCACTCCGCCTCTGCATTGACTTCCGAGGCCTTAACAAAATCACTAAAAAGGATTGCTATCCACTCCCTCTCATCTCCGACCTTTTGGACTCCCCCAGCTGTGCCAAGATCTACTCCAAGATTAACCTCCGGCATGCCTACCATCTCGTCCGGATTGCTCCGGGCAATGAATGGAAAACTGCCTTCCGCACGCGTTACAGGTCCTATGAGTGGTTAGTCATGCCCTTTGGCCTCACTAACGCCCCTGCAGCCTTCCAGCGCTTTGTCAACACCATCTTCACTGACATGCTGGATGTCTGCGTCGTCGTGTACCTCGACGACATCCTCATCTACTCCGAGGATATGGAGTCCCACAAGCAGCACATCCGGGAAGTGCTCCGCCATCTCCGGTTACATGGCCTCTTTGCCAAACTGGAGAAGTGTGAGTTCCACTCGGACTCGGTAGAGTATCTTGGCTATTGCCTATCTCCGGAAGGTTTGACTATGTCTCTGGACAAGATCCAAACCATCTCCAACTGGCCTGAACCTCGAAAGGTAAAGGACGTCCAGTCCTTCCTAGGCTTTGCCAACTTCTACTGCCAGTTTATATTCAACTACTCGGACATCGTGGTCCCTCTTACCCGGCTCACCCGGAAAGACGCTCCTTGGAACTTTTCCGAGGACTGTCGACGTTCCTTCAATGCTCTCAAGCACACCTTCACCACTGCGCCCATCCTTACCCACTTTATTCCGGATACTCCTATTATCATGGAAACCGATGCCTCCGACTACGCTGTCGCTGGTATCTTGTCTATCACCTGCGCTGATGGAGAGATTCATCCGGTCGCCTACTACTCCCGGACCTTGACTGCTCCGGAGTTAAACTACGACACCCACGATAAAGAGCTACTGGCTATCTTTGAAGCCTTCCAGAACTGGCACCATTACCTTGAAGGCTCCGCCTCTCCAATAGACGTTGTCACAGACCACAAAAACCTTGAGTACTTCTCCACCTCAAAAGTACTGTCCCACCGGCAAGCCCGGTGGTCTGAATTCCTATCCCAATTTAATCTTGTCATTTGTTTCCATCCCAGAAAACTCAGTGCCAAGCCGGATGCTCTCACTAGATGATGGGACGTCTACCCCAAAGAGGGGGATAGTGGCTATGCCTGGGTTAAACCCCAAAATCTCTGGCCGGTGTTCACTCAAGAACAGCTCACTAATTCACTTCGTGCTACCTATCTAGAGTTCCTGGTCCTCCGTGCAGTCGCAATCATGGACGTAGAAACACTCCATAGCAACATCCTTTCTGCACTACCCTCTGATCCCATTTCCCAGGTCCACCTAGCAGATCCACTGGACTCTCGTTGGTCCACCGACGAGGCTGGATTCCTTCGACTAGATGGTCGTATATATGTACCGGACTTGGATGACCTCCGTCTCTGGGTACTCCGGTATCGACACGATCACCCACTAGCTGGTCACTTTGGGCAAAACTGGACCTTGGAACTAATCCAGCGTGAGTACACTTGGCCTGGTCTCCGGACCTTCGTCAAAGACTACATCTGGTCATGTACCTCTTGCACTCGAGCTAAGATACCATGCCATAGACCCTATGGGCTGCTGAAACAGCTCCCTGTACCAGAAAAGCCCTGGAATTCCATCTCAATGGACTTTATAGAGCAACTCCCCTCTTCTACTGGCTTTACAGCCATCCTGGTCGTGGTAGACTGGCTTTCTAAACAAGCCATATTCATTCCTACTCATGACACCATCACTAGCCTGGAGCTCGCAAAGCTCTTCTTACTCCATGTGTTCTCCAAGCATGGTGTCCCCGCCCACGTCACCTCAGATTGCAGTACCGAGTTCATCTCGCACTTCTTCCGGTCGCTTGGAAAGGCTCTCGACATGCGCCTCCACTTCACCTCCGGTTACCACCCGGAGGGCGATGGCCAGACTGAACGCTCTAACCAGACCCTCAAACAGTACCTCCGGATCTACTGCAACTACCAGCAGGACAACTGGGCGGACTTACTCCCACTGGCAGAGTTCGCGTACAACAATGCACCTAGTGCTACCACCGGAGTGTCACCCTTCTTCACTAACAAGGGTTACCACCCTAGCATCTCTGTTTACCCAGAACGTGATATGACCTCCGCCTGGTGTAGAGACAGTCCTGTCTCTAGGTGTATAGATTGGTAGTACTGATACTGGACTCTACCTTAGCTATGTAGGCTTGTACTTAGCTTACTAAGCAGTCTCCTTCTCTTCAGTGTACATTCTTGAGCTCAGTCATGGAGTGACTGAACCACCACTACTCTCCCTAGTTCTTCTAGTCTCCCCAGTCCCTGGGAGCTCTGCCAGACCTCCAGAAGCCCCTGGGTCAAGCGTGCCTCACCTGAGGCAGCAGCAACACCCAACCCCCCCCTACACCGGGCTTGTGACTACACAGTCGACCTTGAGTCACTGCACCAATACCTTCGAGAAGAAATGGTCAATGCACAACTTCGCTACCAAGGTCCAGCTGATGCCAAACGTACTCCGGCACCGGACTTCAAAGTGGGCGATCAAGTATATGTTAAAGCCAAATACTTCCAGTCCACTCGACCATCCAAAAAGCTATCAGAGAAGAATCTGGGTCCCTACGCTATCATAGCGCAAGTAGGCTCCCTCTCTTTTACGCTCCGCCTCCCAGACTCCATGCGCGCAGTTCACCCAGTCTTCCACGTCTCCCAACTTGAACCGGCCATACCCAATACCATACCGGACTGGATACAACCTCCTCCACCACCAGTGGAAGTTGATGGTGAACTGGAGTTCGAGATCTCCGAGATCCTCGATTCCAAGGTTGACCGCCACCACAAAACGTGCAAACTCTTGTACTTGGTATGTTGGTCTGGTTATGAAGGAACTGACGAAGAAACATCATGGCTACTTGCCACGGAACTTGGCAATGCAATGGAGCTCTTGGAAGATTACCATGACCGTTACCCTGACAAACCTGGACCACTCATGTCCATGTAAACTACTCTCATCTCCATCTCTCCTATCAGTTTCACTCTTAATGTCACTCGCTGTCTGGTCCAGTCCAGTTTTCTTTATAAACAAACAAAAAGCAATACTAATTAACATTTTTATTTACAAAAGTCTGGACCAGTTCACGCGCGAGGAGGGGCGTGGTGTGACAGCAACTTGTCGCCAGCCTTCTCCATCTCCTGTTCGAGGTCTTTGACCTCTGGGTCCACCTCCTCGTCACTCTCCGGGTCCGTCCCCAGCTCGTTGTGCAGTCCGTTGAACCAATGGCACTCCTCAAGAAACATCTCGAGGGTGTGACCCACCCAGTCGTTGGATCGCGCCACGGCACGCTGTGCCTGCCTCATCCGGCATACCTCTCCGGTCAGTTCCCCCATCGACTCCACCAGCCGGTCCATCCGGTCCAGGAACGCTTGGTTCCTGGACCCTCTGGACCCGGACTTTGATGGCCCTGCCACCTCTTGGATTTCGTCATTGACGACAATGGCCGCCGACTTCTTGACCTTCTTTCGTTTTTCGCCGCCTCGTGGTGACGTCGCGACGGCCTTGGCCTTGGCCTTGTCCACACCGGACCCGGATCCCCCAGTCTCGACCTCCGCCTGCTTGCACTTCTCCTTGAGACCGGCGCACCTCTTGCAGGCGTGCTGTTTGGGCTTCTCCAGGTCTTGCATGCACTGCACCCCGAACTTGGTGCAGCGCACGCAACTTAGTCAATGAAGTCAGCAAAAGCGAAAAAAATTGCTTACTGGAGATCAATGACTTGGATGCCGCTAGGGCCAGCGACCGGCTCCTCTCTCACCCTCTTCTTCGCTGGCTCTCCTGCCTTCTGCTTCCCCGCAGCCACCTCTGCCTTGCGTTTGTCCTCCGCCATCAGGCGTGCCTTCTCCTCAAGTATGCGCTGGTGCTCTGCTTGGAGCTTCGCAAACTCCTCGCGAGCCTTCTTCTCCACCTCCTCCTTGGCCTTCCGCTCTGCCTCTGCCCTTGCTTTCCTCTCTGCCTCTTCGCGCGCCTACCTCGCTGCCTCTTCATGCTCCTGGCGTGCTCACTCCTCCACCTCCGCCTTCGCCTGCTTGCGCCTTCTCTTCTCTGCCCTCTTCGCGTTCGCCACGTCATCCTCGTCATCTGTCAGAGCCTGGAGCTCCTCTGACTTCGCTCTTGTCCAGTCCATGGACGTGGTCGTACTGGCAGTGGGGGTAGTAGTTTGCATGGGTGCAGACATGGTAATGAGAGAGTAAGAAAGTTGGGGGTAGAAACCAAAAAACCGGTCTGTTCTTATAGGTCTCCATTTCACACTCAGACAGTGGACTCCGGACTCCGCATTGTCCTAAGCGACCACACAGCAGCCTCATGGCAGGCCTCATGGGTTCGGCCCCTAAGAGGGGGATACTATCAAGACCATGTCCAACTCCAGACAATTATCTGGTTACTCCGGTCGCATCACAGCTCTACAGCTCAACTCCGGACCTCTGCGCATCACTCCGGTCCTGGACGTGCACATTACCCTTCCGCTAAGTGCGACCCTTTGCATTAGACTCAATCCAGTTGTTACCACACTTCCCCGTCTACCCTGTTGTACCGTGAGTTCTCCATGCTCCGTTTATATCTTCTACCTTGTAGTATTTTCTCCAGACCTTACTTGTTTTCATCGGACCTGACCTAGTCCCAGCTCCGGTTGTTCCTTGTCTGCCCTTTGGGCTGTTTACTTGTCACCATAAATACTCGACCCTAGTTCTCCTTAGTATAAGTACCCTGTACTCCGTCCTGTACTCCTCAGTCTGAAATCAACTTAGTCTCTACTCCTGTTCTGTCTGTCTCCACCTCTGTCTCCACCTGACCGGAACCTACGCAAGGGATCAATGCTCAATCCCCTTGCCATTGAATCCAATCAGTCCCAACTCCGGCCGGACTAAACCCTTGTCCAGCCTCTGCCCTTCTCCTTCATCCGTTTCCGTCCGGACTTGACTGGACCCCTTACCGGAGTAGACCCAGACTTGACAGCTGGCAGCCATCTATGGTTTGGTATGTCATTACCTCAGAGTTCAGAATTTCAATCCCTGATTTTAGTTTAGTCACTCGCAATGCCGTTTCAACCCGAGTTTATGACTCTTGGTACAACCAGCCTGAAGTGGTACTTTTGGACGAAGGAAGCACCGACAACGATTCAAGTGATCGGGAAAGCACTGCAGAGGAGGAGGATGTCATTGAGCTCTCCAGTTCTTTGGCTGATCTAAATGTTACACTTGCCATGTCGCAGAAAGGTGATTTCAACCTCATCATTCTTTTGCGTACAATTAAACCTGTAATCTAGGGAAAAGAGATCGACCCATTGTAGTCTCTTCACCTGGTTCCACAAGCTCGAAATGAGTCCTTCACAAGAAATTCAAGAACAGTATGTTATTTGACTCATGATTTCACTAACTTACACATTTTTTCGTTTAGGCAGTTCCCAAGCCTTGCCACCTCCCCTGTTCAATAAAGTTAGTCAGCCAGTTAGTATAACCCATGTCCTGGAAACAGTTGAAGTAACGGAGCACAATGAAATCCTTCGTGGGGTCACTCCACGTGATACCAGTGTGTGAGACCATTGGGAGATGGATTTTGCTGGGACAACTCCTGCACTCGGCGTTGACATCACTGACTTCTCCCCGTTTAATGACAATCAATAGCTCTTCCTTGTTTTCATGGCATTCCATTTGACGTTTCTATGTATTAGTTTTGATTTGCAATCAGTTCAATTTACTCATTTGACCTAGTACCTACTAACTGTGCTCGTTGAAATTTTCATTTATGTTGGTCACAATGTTCGTTCATTTTTTTGGGCGCATAATTGTGTGTGGCACCTATGAGCATGGGTGTAACTGCAGGTGCGGTGATGTGTAGAGACATGTAATAATAAATACAAAAAGAGGGAAAAAGGAACCTAAATGCAGGAGGTGGGGTCATGCTATACGAGGGCGTGTGGGCAGCTGTCCTGTATGGTTTATGCAGGGGTAGGTAGGCTTGTAATAATAGTTAAAAAAGCTACTGGGAGCGGGGTAATCACGATTCTGTGCTGGTGTAGATGTATGCACTAATAATTAGCAAATGAAACAAACAAAAAAGAAAGTATACCTGCATGTGCGGAAGCCATGGTATTGCAAGACAAGTGTGTTGACGGCTGGGCTGTATGGCGGGTGCACATGCAGAAGGCGGCTGTAATAATCAGAAAGAAGAAAACATATGGGAAGCGGGGGCAATCACGCCGTGCGGGAAATAGATGTATGCAGGTGGGGGTGTGCACACAGTGGACCTGTAGTAAATTATATATATCAATAGCATGAATGAACATATAGTAGGTGCCTCATTTAGAAGGCCAATGCAACTCACCTGCGAAACAATTGGATCCAAGGTTCCCACCATCATCGGATCCACTTCCTTCACTCTTGGCTCGCTGGATGCTCATTAGACGTGTATATATAATACGACAAACGTGAAACACCTACCTGATTCCGTTGCCGATGTGTTTGCCTTACTATTTCATAAGAGGTGACAACCAGAGGCTACAATGCAGTTAAGTTAAGAGTGGATACCTAACACTTACTTTCTTGTCTTGCGCAGGGCATGCAAGTTCAGATGACCTTCGTTCTTCCGCTTGCACAGTGGGTGATCATTTGTTTCTCTTAAAAAGCCATGAAAACCAGCGCTTTTCCCGCAGCCTGGAGTTCGGATTTTGCAGTCTACTATCTGCTCTCCTCGAACCAGGTGGTGGTAAAGCAAAAAACTATATGTAATTTGCATGAGAACGATTGCTACAGAATGAAAGAGTTTGTACATCTGACTCTGAGACTCTCCCTCCATGGATAAGATCATTCTCATCTTGTTGCGAATCTGGCAGACGTTCCGTGGCTGGACGCTGAAGATCGCTAGCTGTGAAACTATGAACACGGCATTGAAGTCAACTTATGTCCAGAACGGACAATGGGCTTCCGCACTGCAAGTGTGAATCAGAGACCTGTCCTAGATCTTCCTCAAGTGTGGACTGCATGAGCTCGATTGAAGATCACGATGCAGTAGCATGGGGATCGGGCTACCAGGCATATAGCCAGAGCCAGGACTCGACATCACAGAGCTGATGAATGCAGGTGTAGACTTGGGTGACAGCCACTGTATGCAGTACAATCGCAAGGACAACACATGCTAGACAGTATTTTAGCAGCGGAATTGAGCCAGACCAATGAAAACTCAGCTTAATGGTTTATCCATTGATGTGACCTTATGTAAATTGTCTCCTAGCCAGAGAGACGAGGCCAAAAGTAAATACTAGCAAACAAAGAATGACATGACACCAGTCCAAAGAAGGCAAGTCATTCAAGTGCCAAATGTGTTAGCGAAAGCCTTGCTTTTCTTTCCATTTCTCTTCATCCTATGACCTCCACTGGCCCTGTTACCCGCCATCCTGAATTCTACTTCCAAGATGGCACATATATCTTACAAGTTGAGAATACTCTGTACAAACTCTACCATGGTATCTTGGTGGCCAAGTGCGAAATTTTCGTTGACCTCTTTGACATTGGATCCCGTGAGCAAACGGTGGAGGGTACAATGGACGAGGACCCTATTGTGCTGCCGAATCTGACGGTGAAGGCTTTTGACTTGTTTGTTGAGTATAAGTTTGGCTGGTAAGTGCTTGTGTAGCTCATCTAACAACTACATTAACTCATTCTAGTCCTCGTGATCCTTACCAGTACAAACCCAACGAGCTCAAGGACTTCCTGGAATTCACCTGCAAGTTTGAATGCAATCGTACTCATGCCTTTGTCATCCAATGCATCAAAGATAAGCAATATTGTTTTGATGTGGTGGAGCTCATCAGTATTGCGATCAAATATCAAAGTCGGGAACTTTTCACAACAGGGTTCAACCAACTTATTGAAACCCGATTAGCAATGATTAGTAACAAACAGCAAAAGCAGATGGGCATAGAGGTTTACATTGTACTGGTTCAGGCAAAGGCAATTCTGGATGACTACTGCCACGAGGTCGCAGAGAGGCCCCCCATGATGCAACATGCTAGTGGTTGTTGAAACCACCAAGGATGCGCTGAAGATTGGCGGAGTGTATGGTGGAATGATATGGGGAGACTTCTTCTTGATTCACACAACCCACAGCCATTTGGTGAAGCACTGAAATGCTTCAAGTGCTTACAGTTTGGCCGGGTTGGTGATACTTGCAAGGATAATATGTTTAACAATGTGGTGGAAATCAACGTACCTTCTCTACATTCAGATAGATTCATTACTGAGGTCAAGGACCACCTTATGGCGAAGCTCATACATAGTACATAGATACGAAACATTCTACTTCATTCAACATCATACCCATGTCTTGTCTTGTGTGCAGTTATTGAGTTCATGCTGAGATAAGCCTTACTCAAGTTCTAAGTCCTGACCACGAATCTCCAGATAGGTGCTCAGCAAAAGAATTGCCCAGCTCACGTCAAGTGAACAAAGGATGAAGAAAAAATATGAGAAACCATATTCCCTTCCATCCACTATGTTGAAAGGGCCACCTACCTCACACTGGAAGGCTGTCTTGCACTCTGTCGAACCTGGTGCCACAGTCATGCAGCACAATACCTCTCCCCCACCTCTACATCCAAACAACTCACTGCATCGTGGTACGGTCACTAAATATATAACTTTAGTCTTGCAATTGATGTCTTGTTTGTCAAGCGAAATGCAAGGTAATTCTCCAGGCTCTTTCTGAGGCCGATCAAGAATACCTTGTGGTACGCTGGTAGTATTCAACATATTTCAAGAGTTTAATATAACTTTGAGAGCAGTACGAAGGTGTATCTTCGTGTGATTATAATTATATCATGGATCGTTTAGAAAGTAATGGGGATCGGAAAACGTGGAACAGGTGTGTTACTCAATGCCATCTCACACAGCCAGGTGACTAACACCATTGTGTTCACTTTAGCTTGACCTTTTTCCCCGACAACCAATGTCTGATGTTCTCATCACTGTCCTCTGCTCATGAATCCATCATAATTGCTTTCAAGGCAGACCTTTCTACCACTCTGAGGACTATCCCAGCGCCTAAAAGCACATTGCCTTGCGTCGATTCCAATAAACATTTTCAAGAAGATTCAATATCTGGGGTCCCTGACCTAACAATCATGATGTGGGGCAAGGGCGACAGGGGTCATTGCAAGCCACAATTGCTTTGCATCATGGAGAGCGCTTTCACCCAAAGCGACCGCGATGTCATGCGAAAACTGGAGGCCTACGTACACGATCTGCCCGACCTGTTAGTTGTTGGGAAAATTCTTATAAAACAAGCAAAACGGTACCACAACCCACGCTCGAAGCCTACTGTCGTGCAGCGGCTTCGGTCATCAGCGTTGATGTCACGCGGCGAATGGTCAGACGATTATGGGGATGGCGAGGAGTTCGCCCGGATAGTTGTAGATGGGCATACGTGGTTTTCATTGTCATCGGCCGAGATACATGTTTGGGTACATCAACACAGTGCTAAGTTGGATTTAACGAATGGTGATGGATACGCTTCTGGGGTGCATCACTTCACTTCACATATATCATATATGTTGTGCTGATGTTATTTTTCCTGGCCAGACACTATATCCAATAGTTAATCTTGACAATGTCAACAACGCTTTCCATCATGGTCTTCAACTCATAAAGGAGGCCGTCCTCCATGAGCTGACAACTGACAATGTGACATCCGATTGGGTAGAGCAATGGTCTCCCCCTTTGCATCTTCTAGATGCTGATATATCAAGACGTGCGCTTGTGGATGGTGCCTGGGATACTGCATATGAACGATATTGCGGTTGGTGCAAGGAGTATAATCGGAATCATCCATACTGATGACAAATTTTTGGAGTATATTTCTCTATCTACTCTACACTACTTTTACTCTCAACATTTCATCTTGTCGTAGTATGTTAGCCATCTATTGAGGAGCCATTGCTGTAGATTTGTTGCAATGAAAAGTGGTAGTTACCGTAATGTATTGTTGCACCGTCTGCGGTGATGTAGTGTTGCAATGCCAATTGCAACGTTTATTGCAACACAATGACATGTGTTCAGAAAGCGTGTTGCAATAAACGTTGCAATAGTGTTGCACCATTTCTTGCATTGCAATATTGTGTTCAGAAAGCGTGTTGCAATAAATGTTGCAATAGTGTTGCACCGTTTGTTGTGTTGCAATGTTATTGTATTGCAGTATTTCCGTGTTGCAATATTTCCGCGTTGCAATGTTATTGTGTTGCAATATTCCTGCCATTTTGTTGCGCTGCAATGCCCATAGTATTGCAATGTTTCCCGCATTGCAATTTCACCCTATTATTGCAATGTTCATTTTTTGTTTCTTGCGTTGCAACAGTTTACAAGCAATGATTGATAAACTCGACATATGTATGTACATGTATCTCATCGATAGCACCGGTGCGGTAGATAATATATTGCAAGATATCACATGGCCATCATAATAAAACACCTGGTAAAAAGATATCAGGCAGGTCCAAAAATGTGAAGAGCGGACTAAGTGGTCTTCGGTTTCCTTGGAGAAATCATTGACATGGGAGTGGGTGATATAATGGTGCAACTTACTTGGGCTTTCTGACCGGACCACTAGTAGACACGTTTGTGTCAGATGCAGCAGGACGCTTCCCTTTCGACTTCTTGCCCCGTTCAAGCGAAGGTAACGTGTTTTCCTTGTCCGTGTTGCCTATCATATTGTCTCTCTTGGCACGCAAGGATGGCACTGGTTTGCGTTTTCCTAGTACAGTACCTTCAGGTTCTTCAGAGTTCTGCATGATGGAAGACGGCTGCCAAGAGCGGTTAGGTGTGCTACTGGGCCCAGTATATGCAAACGATTGGAGGTGCTGAGTTAATGCGTCACTTAAAGAGTTGTCATCAGTCGAAGGAACAGGAGGCAATGATGGGAGATCGTTGCGTGACTGTGGAGATCCACCAGGAGGAAGCGCTGGTAGCTGTCAAGACCGGTTCTCCTCAACGATCTTACTAGGAGGTCCAGGGATGCAGGGGACTAATGAGGAGGTAAGTCCAGACACTAGTAGGTGCTGGTTAGTGCAGACAATCAAGTCCGGGTCATATGGACGAAGTCCGGGCACTAGAGAAGCACTGGGAGTAAGTCCGGGTTTTGCGGAGTAAGTCCGGACCGTGGGAAAGTGGTCCGGAGTTGATCGCAGCTTGTCCGGAGCAAAGGACATCCCAGAGGTGGGATAAGTCCTAAGGGGTCTAGCATCGAGTCTGGGACAGAGGTGGCTTTTGCCCTTGTGCGAGTAGGAGACTTGCTAGGAGCGGACATAGGACCAAGGGGATGATATAGGACGGAGACCGGAGTTGGCCGGAGTTCAGGAGTTCAGGTGAACAGATGGATTAGGAGAGCATAGTGGGTAGTACAGAGGGAGGAGTATCTTAGTCGAGATTTGATCTAAGGACTACTAGG
>Ga0307518_10002765_pt1 | contig 12737 bp, 10 predicted proteins | sample 25_EM_MG_FD_203889 | JGI IMG/M metagenome (GOLD analysis project Ga0307518, IMG submission 203889) | Populus trichocarpa ectomycorrhiza microbial communities from riparian zone in the Pacific Northwest, United States - 25_EM | ecosystem: Host-associated > Plants > Roots > Unclassified | place...
TTACTTTTATCTGTGGCATAGAGAAGATCTTAGCCCAACTAAGCTAAAAGGCACCTGGTTGCAAGTGAAGGCCACTAAGGCTGTGTTCGATACTGTGTTTTTAAGCTAAAAATGTTTCAGATTAAGCATCCAAAACAAATCCATTTTTACAGAAACACTTGCAAATTAAAGTACACGTCTGTGTGTGTGAGAGAGAGAGAGAGAGAGAGATCCATGGCGGTTGAGGAAACAATCCCATACACTAAGATTTATTAAGTAAACGCAGTTTCATTTGAGACTACAAATGAAGGAAGAAAAACTTGGGACAAATTAAATTACATGCTCAGTAACAGTAGAGATAACAATCATAAAATCCACCCCCCCTGCCGGAACACCACCGACGACACAAACAGAAAGAGATCTTATTTAACCGCTAAACTCTTCCTCTTTGTGTGTCTCGATGACAACATCAGACGTAGGATAAGCAACACAGGTGAGAACCCAGCCTTCCTCTATCTGGTCATCATCAAGGAAGCTAGCATCAGACTGATCCACAGTCCCCTTCACAATCTTGCCAAGACATGAAGAGCATGAGCCAGCCCTGCATGAGTAGGGGAGGTCAATCTCTTCTGCCTCCTCAGCATGGTCAAGGATGTAGATGTCATCGGGGCATGCAAACTCCTTCTCACCATCAGGAGTGATGAGCTTCACCGTGTATGCTGCCATTGCTTTAACACGTCCTCCTCGACTGGCTTTCAAGCCAAGAAGAGACTCCCCCACGTTGGGAAGTGCCCGTAGGCTTGTCACTGGCACCCGGCGAGTAAACGATGTGCTGACCATGGCGCTGGAGAGGGCTGCTGTGGTGGCCATTCTCTCTGTCTCTCTCTCTCTCTCTCTCTGAGTCTGGGAGGCTGGACTGAGGCACTGCTAGTGTTAGAATGATAAATGGTAGGTTTGTGGAAATGGTGTGGTTAAGAATAGGAGAAGTCAAGTGGCATACAATCCTATCTGCCAAATGGCAACCTTTGGTGGCTGGCGTTATCTTTCTATTATCACCACACAGTCACACACACACACACACACACACACACACACACACAGGTTCACCATTCTTCACCAATACTGTGGCTGGCACAATCCCATGACAGTTTTTGGCATCTTTTGACTTGTTTTGCTATCATTTTTTATTTATTTATTTGACGTTAAAAAAATATTTTTTAATCGGATTACTAGCAAATAAATACCAACTCCTCTAAAAAAAAATATTATTATAATTATAATTATTATTAATAATAAACTCTAAGTCGCTTTTGGGAGAAACATTATAGCTTAAATTGTGACAATTTTTTTTAATTCTTGAGTTTTTTTTAACCAATTACATCATTTTAGGATAAATTAAAAACCAATTACTTCAATTTATTAAGCAATGACAAAATTAAAAGAAAAGGACTGGAGGTTGAAAGAAAGGGATTGAAGTGAGAAAACAAAGGAAATAGATGGTAGTTTCAAAAATAACATGAGAAGTTCTCTTTGGTTCTCATATTTTTCAAATCTTAAAATCTTGGTCCCTTGATTTTTCAAAAAATCAGTTTCATTTTCCTTATTTTTTTGCCTTTCAAAATGGACTTGGTGAGCTTGCTTGGCTCATTATTAAATATAATCTAGTATATAATTTGTGTTTTGAGATTATATATTTATATCCACATGTATTTTTCAAGTTTTCAATTTATTTTTTAGTTATATATCGTTTGATTTTTAAGTGGTTTTCACATAAAATAACAGTATTTTTTTTAATATGTACAACCTTACATGATATTTTTTTCCCTTTAATTTTATTCAATTGATTTCATGTGTGTCTATTCTATAATTATTTAATTAATAAAAAAATAATTTTAATAAATAAAATAATTAAACACAACATGTCAAATGATCTATAAACACAATAAGTTAAATAATATGTTGCGAGATCAAATATTTTAATTTATATTTATTACTTGATTTTTCTAATTTTATCTTTAATTATCATTAATGATTTTTTTTCATTTATTAACGTGAATAATTCTCGATTTACTTAATTAAATACAAAATGTTTAAGACTTTTATTTTATTTTTGTTAAAATAAACATTAGAAAAGCCTGCAAATTCAATTTTTCTGCAGGAAATTTTTTTTTTTATATTATGACCACAGGTCAAATAGCAAGTAAATTTTCTAAATATTGATTTCAAAATACACCTTAGAAAACCAATAAAGAAAATGCACTGTACCGTCCCTTTGAAATGAATGGTTGGGATATTTTGAATCCTTAAGCAACTCGTCGTTCTTTTTTTCCCGTCGCTGTACTACAAGGAACTTCAGCCCAGCCACGCATCATGCTACGAACACCACATAAAAGAATGTGAATACCATTGGTCTAATCATCATGGACTTTTCCAAACCCTAATGTTCCACATATCACAAAATTCATGGCCAAAAATAAACCACACCACAATTTTTCCAGGGCCAGACAAAATTGCACTCGCTTGGCTCTCAATGCCCAGGGATTTAGCAGAGTTCAAAGCGAGTAGAGATAACAACACAACACGAGGTAAATCTGAAAGAGCAGATATAGCTTTTAAAAATGCATGGCTGTGCATTCAAGGGTTCAAATCGTGCTTAGGAATCAAGAAAACTGGCCTTGTCAGGATTTTGTTTCTCATGAACAAGTCGAACACAAAGTTACAAGAAAGTTCAATGTCAAATTACTTGGCAGAAACAGCAGAAAATAGCAGAGTTTTGCAGCAGAGCAAGATGCATTCCTGAACCTAAACATGACCGTTCTTCCCAAGATCAGTGAACAGTAAAAACAAATTCAACAAAAATAAAAAAAGGATAATAGGCATCCGTCCTTTGTGCTGCGCACCTACTTCCATAGCAAAACGTATAGCAAAACGACAGGCGTTTGATATATTTTTCTAGCTTCACAGATTACAAAACAATATCTCAATTCTAAATTACGACTATCACTTACAGCAGGGGAAGAAAACCAAAAAATATCTCAGGGCTTCCCTTTGTCCAGAGAAAGAATAAATTTATACCCGATCCCAAAACCCTGTTCCATCATCTGTTGCGTTGTTAAGTCCCCCATACATGAACGGAGGCTTCATCTAAGAAATTATTGTCTCAACAATAAGAACATGCTCTGATGAAGCACAATCAGGTCTAAATTTTGTCGGTGAAGTCCTAGTCGCATTTAATGTTCTTATAGATCCTCCTCACAAACAAATTGGAGCCTAGATAACCAACAGCTCCTGCACATGCAAATAAAAAAAAGCATATCAATCATTAAGAGGGAAGAACAAAAGGGCATGATTAGGGCATCCTTGCTCCCTGGTCACTTAAGTCTCAAATTGCATCAATCACTACCCAAATTGCTAGTATTTGCTCTCTACTAGCAACTTATTGTCTCGGTGGGGCTCGTCACAAATTACTACAGGACAAACTAACAAGTATAATCTGTTTCCCATCAGAAACAAGAGGGGAAATTTTAGTGAGAATAGACATTAGAATAAGTCAGCACTAATGCAACAGTGACTGCAGTATTATGCATTATAAACAACAAAAATATCAAACTCACCACAGAGAATTCCCAATCCAAGACAGAACATCAAAGTGTATCCAAAATAGAAGCTGGTCTGGAAGAAGCCTGACATCTTAGTCTTCACGGAGTAGTAATATATTGAGTACAAGTACACATAAACAGCTGTTGAGGCAGCAGAGAAGAATGAAGTCCACTGCCAGTGATAGTTCTCCGCATTAAGCAAGAAATATGTCCCCACTATTGTTACACAAACTGTTACAATAATGAGAATCAGGAAAACAAGCAGCATAAAGCCGTATACATAGTACACCTGTCAACCAGTAACAGCAGCAAGGTTAGTACGGCGTCAAGCAGATACATTGCTTAATCTGTATTATGCATTTGTTTTCCAGTTCTCATAAACAAAAGACTTATGAGTGATCAGAAACATTTTAATGCACATAAAACCTATCTGAACAGGCATGCCACTCAATACAATAAAAACTAAGATAGGGTACCCAAGAAAACAGTCACTCAAGTTTAAATTGGATTTGAACACAGAATGGTTAGCATATATTATATTTGCAACATGCTTTTTCCGAGCAGGAAAAAAATTATGTTGAAGTTCTTCATTCGTTTTAAAAGATTTGGCCAGACATAGATAAGCATGTCCATGCCCTTGTGAAATAGAACTCCAAATAGGTTATTAAACAACAAGGTTTTATAGAAAATTAAATTCGCTTGAAGTCTGGCAACGTAACAAACTACCGTCATACACATTAGATGAAAGTTTTAAGCCTTAAACTTATACACGATATTTGCTCCACACAAAAACAAGTGAAAATCAAGGGTATCAAGAAACAATCATTATACACGAGATTAATATAATTTTACTTGTTGCAATAAAAAATAAAACAGATATGTTCACCTTGTAATTCCAGAAGGATGTGAAGACAAAGTACATCTCAATGAATATGCTGCCAAAGGGCAAAAGTCCTCCCATCATTGAGACCACAGATGGTGTGAGGTACCATTTCTTCTCAGGAATTGGACGGGGAATGGTTTTCACACGACATGGATTGTTTGGAGCACCACTCCAATTTCTTCCAACAACAGTGCCAAGAAGGGCCAGAGGGAAGGAGATGAAAGCCCATATTACAAAAACAACCACCATGGTGCCAAAGGGAATTGCAGCTAAAGATCCATAGAATATAGCAATTGTGTTCAGGATGAACCCAATGCCAAAGCACATGCATGGAAATAGACAGGCAGTGAGAATCATCGACTTGATCCAACTTTTACCTGGCAGCCAAAATAGAGCCATAAGCAAATGATAAAGGACGACAAAGAGAACAGAAAATCAGCTGACTAATGGACAAAGATGCATACCTCCATGGCGAGAATACATCCCCCCGCTCACATAACCAGCAATAAATGATGTGAGAGCATAACATACTATGAAAGTCGTGACAATTGCTCCTCTCCTGCAACACATAAATAGCATCAAACATTACCTCACAAGCAATGACTGAAAGGGAAGAACAAAGATTACAGCAAGAATACCCCAAACTTTTTTGCTGGTTAAAGTTTACATCACTTGGTTTCAAGACATTCAGTATCCAACAAAAGACCAATTTTAAGAGGATGAAGTTGACTATATCCTCAGGTCAATAGACAAAGATTAAATCAACATTCTAATTAAAAAAACCATTTAAAAAATGTCTGTCATCTCCCGTCCCTTCTCTTCACTTCTACAGCATTTTCAGCAGCCAAGCAAATCCAAACGGATTCAACACAACCATCAGTATGTGATACAATGATTCAAAGACGCAAGCATTCATAACAAACCCAATATACATGATTCATTATCATAGAAGAATGAAGTTAAATTTGAAAGGCTCAAAAAGATGAGATCTCCACGCCTCTCAATTTCAGCAAAAGATACCACAATGAAAGATGAGGATGCACAGTAAAACTAAATTTATTGTTAAATGACAAAATCCCCAACACAGCAAGCATAGCCTGAAATGACATTAACCAAATGAATATCATTCTATGTCTATCTGTAAATATATACCGAACCTAATCCAAGCATGCAACCAAGGTATTCCAAGAATCCAAAGTTGTGACTCATCCAAAATCCTTGCCAGAAAAATCTCAAATGTAAATCCAGTCATTAATTTATTTTATGCCAATTGAAGAGCACCATTCTCACAGCACCAACTGCACCAAATCCATATTTCCTAACCCACCGGCGCCCTGATGTCTGAAGGCGATGTCAACATCAGAGGTGGCAGAAATATCAGTTATGACCATGGATCCATCTTTTACAACTTTAGGCACCACTATTTTGCAAGCGATCATTGAAAAGAACACAGTCAAAGGCATCCTCCATCTCCACAATAACCCTCCCCTCAGATCTCCCGCTGATAAACCTTAGTCAAGAACATCGTAGTTTCGGGATGACAAGTAGGTGGTGGTTGAATAAAGTAGAAATGAGGGGTACAGGTATGCTAACTGTTGAGGATCAGTTGGGTAAATGTTACCTGCAAAGAGATGCACGCCCCTTGCAGATTTATGTTTGTTATGGTTCAGTGGCTTGTTCAATGAGAAAAAGATTAAGGCAAATGAGAGGGTTGTTTGAATTAAACAGAAAAAAGATGATTTAACAAGCAAGTCAAGATTGGCCACTGTAGATGTCCTAAGTAGATGAACCTAGGGCACTTTGATTCCATATATGGAATAAATAAAGGCACTATTTGATGTCAACACATATTTGACAATCATTTAACATGTAGCTTGCAGGATGACTTAAGTACTAATCTTAAATGGAGACCATTTTAAAGAAGATAGTGCAGAGTATAACAAGAAAAGAAGTTCAAGATAACAATCTTCAAGGAAATTGCAATCGCCAATATGCACCAGCGCTATAATACAGAAAAATGATAGCTGCAATGGATTGTTAGGTCAAATATTAAGTTTACCTGCTGATGATAAATTATAAAACATATAAATATGATAAATTGTATAACATGGGGTAATATCTCAACATACCCGACATACAACGTTCCAACAATTGCCATCAAGATGACAAGAAGCACAAGCATCGCTAGCTGAGCACCTGTTCCAACGACAGCTGAGAGAACAACCAAACTGCGAGGTGGCCGGAAAACATCCCCATGAACAAGTTTCCAACCAGTCTCCTCACTAACATCTCTTTCCTGAGAATGTCAGTATAATTAGCACAATTAACAATATATTGATAAATAAAAAAGAGAGTAATCTGACCAGTCAGAATCTACAAGAATTCTCTATAAAAACACCAAAGATAAAAAAATATTCACAATAAACCCATTATTTAAACAATAACAAGAATCGGGAGAAGTATACCAAAGACTCCACCAGATCATCATCATCCCGAGCATATTTTGCATAGTCATTTCTAAGTGTCCGCATCAAAATCATTGACACTAAACCGGTGAGAAAGATAACCATCATGAATGAATTGAAGATGGAAAACCAATGGATCTGCACTTTCAAATGCATTTATAACTAAATAAGTAAAATTAAACAAATAGACAAATTACACAATTAAACAGCCAATAATCCAACCCACAATCAAAAGTTTTTGTAGAACTAATGAAACAATGTAAATCAAGATAGCAAACAATGAGAAGCACAATACTAAACCAATGTTACCTGATGCTCAAAGAAGGGGTAGTCCAAGTAAACATCAAAGCGACGTGCAAAACTGACATTAGTCAAAGACCATTTGACAGAATATGTCATCTCCAACACTGTCCCAGCTTCAAGGGGCTTTGGATTCTCTTGTGTGAGATTGACATGAATAATCTGCAAGCGAAGATGCTTTTAGCATTGATGAGAAAAAAAAATAGCAATGCCATTAATAGAAAGTCATATGGAAGTTCAGGAACCACAAACCTGATCTTTATTATATTTGATAGTGATGCTCTTATGCGTGAAAAGGAGATGCTTTCCATTATCACTGTTCTTATCAGGACGCAATTCACCCACAAAACCTAAAATATAAATAAGGATATATTCAAGAATAAATTATCCAGTCAAATTGAGAGAAAAGTACAACAATGTAAGTTCAGTGAATACATACCCCATAATGGCAGATCATCTGAACTTGCAATCAGAATCCCAAAGATCACAAACCAGAGACAAAAGGACAGAAAAGTAAACAATGAGCATCCCAGTATACAAAGGAAACTTAGTTCCAAGATATAATTTAAAAGATCATGTAAACCTCCAAAAAAAAACCCACATGCACACACTCATGCTGCTTGATATAGGGAAACAGAGGGAAGGAAGCACAAACAGAGTAGAGGAATCTTGACCATTAAATAAACAGAAGCCTTAACAAACTGATATCTAATAAACATATGCACCACAACACTTTCATCCACACAAACAACACATCTGAAGAATACAGCTCAAAACATACCAATGAAGAATTCGAACCAATAACTGTTCTCAATTGCATCCTTGAATTGTTTGACCTTTGCTTCATCAAGTTCAAGCTGACAAATAACAGCTTTGTCCACATTCTCTGTTAAAAACAAAAATAAGAAAAGAAAAGGACGTCAAATTAAATGCAACAACAAACATATGGTCAGATTCCACCAGAAAAGTTAATGCACAAGAAAAGAATTTATGTACTCGCAAACTTTAAGTCAATCTGGCTATCAATAAGCTCATTTCCACCAAGGACCTCGCCAAGGCCACCCCATTTGTGTGTCCCATCATTGCTAGATGGATGGCAAAATGGAAGGCTGTAATAGTTGTATGTCTCTTGTGGATTGTTATAAGGACCCACTTTGTTTACCCAAAGCTTAACTGCTTCTTCTTGTCCATACTGCAGATGTAATTTTATAAAAAAAACTTGTCATTGGAGAATAAATTAAAAGCATAGCAAGAGATTGGTTGAAGAACACATTTCATTTAAATAAAACCATCAGGACAATCATAAGAGGATTCAAGCTAGTTAGCTCATACAAAGACAGGAAGCACATCTTACTGTTAAGATATCAAGACAAGAAACATCACTTTACTCTCAAAAATGGAATCTGTCTCCCACTCTAGATAGTTGGTCACTCTTCCTAGTCTGCTCTCGTCATCGAAAATCATGCCATAGTCAAATTTTCCCATTCCTCACAAACATATGTATATAAAAAAAACAAATTTAAAGCAACTACAAGATGTAAATATCATCACACTAAGTCACACGTCCTCTGAACGACAAGATAAAGACGAAACACTACAGCTAACAGTCATTCCCAAAATCTTTCCTTGAGAAAATTCAACTTCAATTGCTCCTGATTAAGTTCATCCTATCCATTAAACAAGGTGCATTGAACCAGCAAAGTGAATTTCCGCATCAAATCTTGCCAACCAACAAACAAAACACCTTTCACAACGCAATGTATAAGCTGTCATTTGCAAAATTGAGACTCGGTCAAGAGGTGTTTTTTTTTTTAATAAAAAGAGTGTTCCCTAATGAGAATTAAGCCAACGAATTCCCTATAATGTAATCCAAAAAGATCAGTCATAATCAGATCCAACTTTCCAATAATTCATTAATTTTATACAAGAAAACGATGCAAAACCTTGCAGATCTGACTAAAATTCGTGAACTTATTACATAAAACCTAAAGAGCGAGTCACTATTGGTGAGTGCACCTGAGTCAGAACTAAACAAATAGGGTTTGAGATATCAAAATTTCAGTTACCCTGTGATCTGCGTCGAAGGCGAGAGCGGGAGAGAGGAGGAGGAGGGAAATGAAGGCGATGAGAGGAAGAGATCGAATGGCGGAGGACATGGCGATCGCCGGTGACGGAAGGATCTGACGGTCAAGATTCGGTCAATCAAATCAAACCAAATCTCTCTCTCTTTTTATTTCAAAAATCTTTTTCTCAAGGACGGATGAATTCTCTCGAGTTGCTCTGATTTTTCCCGTTATAGAAAGAGAGACAGTGAGAGACAGTGTTGTATTGTAATGCAAGGAGGGTTCTCAGATTTGCGAGTTCTTAATTCTTAAGGGGTTTTTTTTTTTTTAATAGTTATAAAAGTTGACCGGCTGATGGGTAATGATCAGCCGTGATTAATTACGGACTCAGATTTTATTTTGATTTGGTTTTTTTATTAAGATTTTGTTAGGTATATCATTTTAATTGGGGTTTTTAAAATTTTTAATTTTTTTAAAAATAATTTTTTGATGTTTTTATATTATTTTAATATATTAATATAAAAAAATTAAAAAAATATTATTTTAATATAATTTGATGTAAAAACAACTTTAGAAAGCAACCGTTTTGAAAAGCAACCACTGCTACTATTCCAAACACTCCTAATCTAATATGACTAAACTTAGCATGTCAATTAGATGACCTGTAGATATAGAATTTGGCCGCTCTAAGTTTCAAACCAAACTTATATTGGAGAAGAGTTGAGTCAGTAAAACCTAAACATTATAAATGAACTTATAACTTGATTGTCGCGATCAAAAATTGATTTAACTTTTTTTTTTAAATCAAAATAACTTGTTTAGATTTTTTAAAAAATGCTTGAAATAATATTATTTTGAATTGACTCAAATTAATCTACCTCAACTAGTGACTCAAGTCTTACATCAAGTCGTAAGTCTAATTCAATTTGATAACTTTGATTAAAACACGTAAAAAAACATTAGGTTGATCCACTAACTTATGATTTAACCTAATCAACTATAGTCTAAACTTTTTTTTTTCTAGTAGTAAGAATGACGACCCATATAAACTCTATGGAGATCTCATCCAAGGAAGTTGAATTGTTATCACGTTCGAATAAAAAAGTTAAATTTGATTCAAGAAAACAACTTGTAGTGGAGGAAATAAGTTCAGATTTGTTGAAGAAGTCAAAAGTAACCAATAGAGTTTCAGTTACAAGGATCCTCTTATGGTGGCTTTGTATTTGAATATGAAGATGGTTGAAGATTGCCAGGTAAAGGTTATATTTACAAGGATGATGAAAGGATTTTGGTGAGGATGAATGTGCATTTATTAAATTGTTCGTTGAAGATAAACGAAAAATCAGGGGACCTTGATGTCAAACCATAATTATCAAGATTATAGGAAGAAGGTCGGTTATACATAGTTAATGAAAATGGTCCATATTTTATGGAAGATTAAGGGTGATCTAGGGTTGGTGGATTTGGGAAACAATTTCTTCCTTGTTAAGCTCTTCAATCCTAAGGACCGTGATTACATTTTTTTTAGGTTTATGGATGATGGCAAACTAGTATCTCATAGTGAGGCAATAACATCCAAATTTTAATCATTACGAAGCAACAATTGAAAAGGTCGTTGTATGGGTAAGGTTGTCTGGAATATTACAATAATACGATCTTATGGAAAATTAGAGACATATTGGATAGGATGACCTCTTTCGGTTCTCATGGAAATCATGCTAGAATCTATGTGGAAATGGACCTTATGAAGCCTTTATTGTTGAAGTTCAAATTGAGAATGAGGTTTGGTCATGTAGTAAATGAAGGCCTTCATCTAATGTGTTTTAATAATGGTTAGTATAATCACAAGAAGGAATCATGCCTTTATATACAGCATCATGCTGAAGTGTATCTGAAGTAAATGGTATGAGTAATAACAATATGTTGCAGACAACTAACATGGTGATCAGACCAGAGGTGGCAGGAACTTATAGATAGTGAATGATTGTGAAGAATACAAGGAAAAAATTAAACAAAAAAATTGTGATCATGGAGTTAAGGAAGCCATTTGATTCTGGTTAGAGATCTCGTATAGATACTACAATAGTCCAGCCTAAGAAAAGGATTAAAAAAACTAATTTACTAGAGGGTTATTGGCTCAACGTGTTACAAGGTTCGAACATGAAAATTGAAGTAATTAGGATGGAAAATAACAAGATTGTTGGTGTTGGCCCGACTTTAGGGAGCAGGAAATAAAAATAATGATATTTCTATTAAGGCAATTTTGGTAGGAAATTATATCATAAAAAAGGGCCAAAACAATAAATAGGTTGGTAAAAAGGACTTTATTCATGGATCTCAAGTCCTTAGCCACATAAAACTAAAGTGGCCAAAATCAGTTGGTGGAATGTCGTATACAAGATTTTTTCCATGGTTGGTAGTTTTTTCTAGTCTTTTGTTTTTTTATATATCTTATGGAGGATTATATCTAATCAATATAGGGTATAATACCAAATTTGTATTTTCACGATCAAGATTTTTGTTCGGATAAATGGTGGATCTAGTATTCTCATGATCAAATTATAGATACGTTCATTCTGTAAAGTATCTTCGATTCTTTTATATACTTTTTTTTAACATTAATGTATTTTGATTTTATTCTTGATTGATAAGATTCTAACCTACGATGGATGTATCTTTTGACAAAAGACATTCTTCATTCCGCCTATCATTTTAGCATGTATTAGTTTATCGACTGGCTTGGATAAAAAAAATTGAATGTGAAAAAATAATATTTAGATCTTCGAAAACTTTTTAATATTGTCATGAAACTCAATATAGCAATTTCAACTTGAAAAATCTCAACCCGACTATTTGGTTAGCCTTGGTTTCAAATTAAATCGTGTGGGAGTTGTCCTATGTGACATTGTTCACTGAGTAGGTCCAAAGAAAAAAATCAACCCAATAATAAAAGATAAAATTAAATAAAAACTTCATATTAAATTATGAGATTGAAAAGAAAAATAAAAGATCACAACAAAAAGAAAACCCAAAGGAATTAAATACCCCATATTAAATGTTGGAATTGAAAAAAATAAAAATAAATTTACCATTAACTGAATACTAAATGATAAAATTAAATAAAAACTTCATATTAAATGATGGAATTTAAACAAGGATAAAAATAAAGGGCCAAAAACCCAAAGAAAAAAAAAACTCATATTAAAGAAAGAAATAAATAGCTTGAGAATGGTTTATTTTAGAAATATAAATGAGGGGCTCATATCATTGCTAAAACATTAAGTTTACGACTTTTTTTTTTCCAAGTATAAAAATTATTATTAGACAACATACTAAAACATATGCGGTTTTCACTATAGCAATTCACAATAAAAAGCTCACTTTGACCTTATTTACATAAGTGTTTTTTTTTTCTTCTTTGATTTTTTTTTTGCAATGAATGTTTTTT
>Ga0307518_10002766_pt1 | contig 12736 bp, 9 predicted proteins | sample 25_EM_MG_FD_203889 | JGI IMG/M metagenome (GOLD analysis project Ga0307518, IMG submission 203889) | Populus trichocarpa ectomycorrhiza microbial communities from riparian zone in the Pacific Northwest, United States - 25_EM | ecosystem: Host-associated > Plants > Roots > Unclassified | place...
ATCAGAGTCATCAATAGGACCAACAGAGTGGTCAGTGGGCTGAGGGGGCACACCAGGCACATTGGCAGGCCTCTTAGACACCAGGAAATGACGTTCATTGAAGTCAGCATGCTCAGAAATGACTGTGTGCTTGGTAGTGGGGTTATAGAACTTCCAACCCATATACCCATCAGGATAGCCAATAAAGACACACTTCTTGTTCAAATAATCCACAAAAGAGCACACTTGTACCCAGTGTCAGAGACTGAAGAGAAAAGACTCTGGGCATGAAAATTTCAAATAAACAAACAAAGCAAACAAGGGAAAACAGTGTAATACAAAAGCCACAAATCACCTGATCAACCTGGAAAGGGAACAGCTGAAGTAATCACTGAAAATGTATCACATAGCACAATAAGAGGTGCACAAACACCCAATATCAACATTTACTTGTCACTGTAAATACTCAGCCCTAGCTCCATGTAGTATAAGTACCTTTGTACTCAGTCCTGTACTCTCCAGTCTGAAATCATCTAAGTCACTACTCCTGCTCCTTGTTCATCTCTACCAATCTGATCTCTACAAGGAGTCAGGGGGTCAGGGGTTGGTCTAGTGATAACTTACGACCAAGCTGCTATATGTAGTCATGCTTCCTGAGTGATAGAAAGGCCAACCAAGGGTTTGATGGAGTTTTCAAGGGTAAATGGTGAGCAATTGAGTACTTGTATGGTGATTGAGATGGAGAGTGGAAAGGAGAACAGAGGAGAAGTATCTTATTCAATACTCAAACTGAGACTACAACAGACCAAGTGTCTAGGTATTTATACTAAGTAGAACAGACAAGGTGATGTTTGGGGAGGTGGGACTACCAATGAACAACAAGCATGGTCGCACTGCATGCTGAGTAAGTATGGTAAATGCAATAACAGGATTACCAATAGGTATTGTATTATTAATGAAATGGGACAGAAATGTACAGTAACTGGAAATGAGAAAGGAAACATATTAGGTAATCATACATAGCACAAGCCAACAGTACCCATACCTTTACTGCCTGTACTTAGTTTTCAACCACCTTCACTCATTCAATATTTATGTTAGTTAATTTATATTCAATTATGTACAATACAAAGAATAAATATTGTATACTAATGGGGGGTCCACAGGGTGGTTATCATTGTTGTGTTGTTAGTGGCTTGGGTATGTGCACTTTTGGCTAAATAAATGTAAACAACAAGTCAAGGAAACAAGTCAAGGGTGGATTTAGTGCTACAATGCAGCTATAAAGCTGTAACAAGTTGATAGTAAGTAGGGTAGACCATGATAGTAATGAATAGGGTCATGAGAAGAGGTGGAAACTAACAATTTGCAATACATGTAGTGGCCAGACAATGTCATCATTCAGTACATTTGGCACAGGCCAAAGAGCACACATAGCAGTAGAAACACAAATGAAACACAAGATTGTAAATGCAATACATGCTGACTTATCACTTGGTCCAAGTAAATGCACTCAATGAATTCCTAAACTGGTTATAATCCATATCAAGTCCACAACTATCATCCAAAAGGTTCATTGTATGTCTACAAATACATCTTTGCACTTTTACAGACCAGTGACTTATGCTGTGTTCCAGTGGCTGCACCCAATACCTAGATGCCATTCCTTAATATGCCTTGCAATGTTATTCCATAAAATAGACTGGCCACAGTCAAGCCAGGGGCATGTACCTTTCTCACTCATCTTATACAGGATATCATGAACCTTGAGATGGTTCCAGATGTCTGCAGTCTGCTTGAAGGGGTATGAGACATCCAGCTCTCGTGTTGCACTGGTAGGATGAGAGATGGCTTATAGAAAGGAAAGATTAGCATGTATCCACTACTGAAACTGAAGGCCCCTGGCTCTGGAATTGTGAAAAGTAAAAAATACTCAGAGACAGGTATGAGAGGATGGGAGTTTGTAAAGGGCAGGTCATTGACCAAGGTAGCTAACATTGCATTAGCATTCATCACATATCTGATTATAGAAACACATACCAGGGTTATACACAGCCTCAGTGGCACCATAGCATCAGGGAACACAAATAGGGAAAGTTGCCCATGGAAGCCACATGATTTATGAAAATAATCATCTAAGAACATGAGAGGGATGTCAATGAATGAATGAATGAAATAATACCAACCTAGGTTAAAGTCAATGGAATCTGGCAAGGGTCCATATTCAAAGCTGGCCATGTTGAGTGGAGTGAGGCAATGGAGAAATTCATGCACCAATAGCCCACTGATTGTATATATACCTTGCAATGCAGCACCCAGAGGCTCTCCATTTGAGCTCTCTTTGGGTTTTTGCTCTAAAACTCCTATTTCCTCCTGAGAGTCTCAATGTGTGATGGTTGTTTGGGTTGTCTGTCCTTAGAGTTGCCTTGGGAGGTCAGGGAAAGACATGTAGGATCTTGGGGATGTTGTCCTAGGTCAGAATCAATCAGGTGGCATTAAGAAAGACACTAGGGAGCTGCCTGAAGGATTGGATAAGGATTGAGAGTTTGTATGGATCAATATAAGGTTAGATGAGGTCAATGTAACTGAAAGTGGTTGGACAAGTGTTACCACTTATTCTAAGGGTTGGAAAGGGTTGGACAGGATACATATTGGTTGAGAATGAGTGCTGTGAGTTTGAGGATGATTATAGAGGGTTCAGGGACACATGAAATGAAGTCAGGTTGACCTGGACATTTTAGTTATCCTCTATTTATGATCTATTAGGCTTATATATTTTGTTGATATTGGGTGTTGGTGCACCTCTTATTGTGTTATGTAATACATTTTTAGTAAGCTTATTTCCTTTCAAGGTTTGTCACCTGACTTGTGGCTATTGTTTTCCTTTGTTTGGATTGTTTGTATATTTAAAATTTTCATGCCCAGTGTCTCTTCTCTTCATTCTCTGACACTAGGTGTTAAGATAAACCACAAACAAGCACTCTTGTGACCAGTGTCAGAGAATGAGAATTTTAAGTATACAAACAAAGCAAACAAGGGCAAACAGCATAACACAAAAGCTGCAAATCACCTGATCAACCTTGAAAGGAAATAGCTGAAGTAATCACTGAAAAAGTGTCATATAACACCATAAGAGATGCACAAACACCCAATATCAACACTGGGCACAAAAGTGCTGCTTTGTGGTTTATCTTAACAGGTTATGAGCCCTGCACTTTAGGAACTTTAGGACTACTCTTTAGACCACCCTCCTGCTCATGTGCAACTTTTTCCTCCTGCTACATTAATTTCCACGGTCTCTCTTTGCTCTAGACCCAGAACTCACTCTCCAGTCCTCCTATTGCATCCTCAGCACTCCCTGTTCTTATGGCCATTGAATCTACCAGATCTTCAACTCCTACCTTCGAGAAATTCTTTTTACTATCATGGTCTACCCTACTTACTACCAACTTGTTTCAGCTTCATAGCTGCACTGTAGCGTTAGATGTGCCCTTTACTTTTTTCCTTTACTTGTTGTTTACATTTGTTTACCCAGAAGTGCACATACCCTGTAGAGTCCAGTGTTTCTGCTCTTCAGTTACTCACACTGGACTCTAGATGCTTTCAAACCTTGTCTGAGCAGCTCAGCAGCACTTTGTGCACTTCCAGCAAGTTTTGACTTGAACATTTAAATCATTCCTTTATGTCTCTATTTCTTCTTCATGATCTAACCTACTTACTATCAACTTGTTGCAGTTTTACAGCCCATTGTAGCACTAGAAGCACACTTGACTTGTTTCCTTCACTTGTTGTTTACTTATAGGATGACAAGAGGGAATGCATTTCATGAGTAAATAATGATTGTTCCTAAAATATACCTTTGCTCAGATTGTAAATAGAGCATTGGAAATACACAATTCAGATGGAAATTTGATGACATTTGTCTGCAATGCTATGCTTCAGAGGCTCAAGGATGCTCTGGTTAATAGGTTAATAGGTTGTTTAACTTCAAAGAACACCTTTAAGCCAGAAATAGCCAAGATGGGAAGCCATATCAATGCCTTCACTTTTCTTGATACAACAAATATACAACATGTCACACTCAAATGTGTTTAATTTTTCCCAGCTAAGCCTAAAATCCATTAGGGAGAGGAAGCACCAGTAATGTTTGTCTTCTAGATCCAAGGAAAGCAGATTGAACCAATACATCACAATTCCTGTCCTATATGTCAAAAGACTTCAAATGTCATTCAGAACTGTACAAGAAATCTGCTGTAGCATTTGAGGATATCTTCACCTGGATTGAACATGGTCATGTAGCATAGCAATCACTGATAGTCAATTTAGTATATGTGTATGTGTTACGACCATGTCCAACTCCGGGTCCTATCCGGTCACTCCAGTCGCTTCGCAGCTCTGCAGCTCAACTCCGGTCACTTACCAGTTACTCCAGTCACGCTCGCGCAGATATCCTTCCGTTAAGTGCGACCCTTGGTCTATGCTCTGTTCGTTCGTTACCACACCTCGCCGTCTACCCTGTCTCAACATGAGTTCTCCGTGAACTCGTTATATCCTATACCTTGTAGCATTTGCACCAGACCTGACTTATTTTATCCGGACCTGACTTTATTTTCACCAGACCTGACCTAGTCCTAACTCTGGTCGTCCCTTGTCCGCTATTAGGTTGTTTACTTGTCACCGTATATACTCGACCCTAGTTTCTACTTAGTATAAGTACCCTCTAGTTTACCTTGTACACCTCAGTCTGAAATCATCTAAGTTACTACTCCTGTCCCCTTGTCTGTCTCCGTCTCCCTCTCCACCTGACCGGAACCTACACAAGGGATCAACGCTCGTTGTCCTTGTCATTGAATCCAATCGGTCGCAACTCCGGCCTGGGCTAACCTCTGCCCAAACCTCTGACCTCTATCCTCGTCCGTTTTTGTCCGGACTTGACCGGACCCCCTACCGGAGTAGACCCGGACTTGACAGTATGCTAGATTTATGTGGCTTGACAGAGAAGATAGAAATCATTTCCATATCTACTAACAATTACTGGCAGTCAGTTTAGTATATGCATGTGGTAAACTTATGTGGCCATGCAAACATGATCATGTAGCATAGTAATCACTGGTGATCACTGCAAAATGACTGTCTTGCATGGGTAAGATTATTATGGTCCACTTCACAGTATTCTTCACAGTTTCACTCAACTGGAGGTCTTCCTGATATGCTTGCATAACGACCTCAGATCAGACTTGAAACATGCTGGAATTTCAGATCATCAGATCATGTGACTTATCCAAGGTCACTGTAAACACCAGGGCTACTAAGACTATGGCAACAATATCACACATTGGAGGCTTCAAAATGATGATATGTGATGATTATGTGCTATGACACACCACTAACCCTCACTGTGCACCCAGCACTTTCAATTATCCAATGTAATGTGATATAAAATGATTTGAGGAAGCTCCGGGAGGCAAATGGCCCTTATAATGTATATGTCCATTGCTACAAGCAATGCATGTACAAGGTATTCAGTAGTATAATAGCATGATAAGGTGTTCTGTGGGTGTTGCAGTTGCATTCTTCTTGTAAATACACCCTGGGGATTTCTCTCTGTAAAATAACAAACTCAGTGTACAATGCTTGGCTTAATTGAACATCTCTGTTCTCTCACTACTCTATAGCTCAACTTCAAGGAATCAACTACAGGTACTAATGAAGGTATGCTTGTGCTACTCTGTTGTCTGTTCCCTATTTTGTTGCTTTAATTTCCATGCCTTTATTTAAGGTCAGTGTTTAGAATTTGACTGGAGATTGCATCAATCCCAATCAATGAGACATCCCAGTGATACTTTCAAGCATCCTATTGCATGAAGATGTGTGTGGATCCATTTTTGATCATATTGTGAAAGCCAAACCATGGTAGATATTGAAGGTCAGTCTCAGACACCACTTGGGATGGGCCAAATCCTTTGTCATCTTCAGATTTCTCCTCTTTCTCTTCCTCACAAAATAAGAATAGTCCAAATCCTTTATCATCCTCATTTTCATCCTGAGTAAACAAGGATGTCTGAGGATCTCCATCATTTCCAGAAAGTATCATTTCCTATATGCCAGTAATTGACTTCAGAGCCAAATAAGCATATTCTCAACCCAAAGAATATATTCACTTATGTGCAAAGCTAGGACTAGAACAAGGTGACCTTATGGCAGTATCATTCTCTCCCTGCAGACCATTGATACAAATACAATGCAAATTCATGGGTTGTTACCTGAATACTGGGAGACTTCATGGTGATATCATCACTAACAGCTACAGTAGAATTCACAGGATTCATCTCCTAAGAAAAGTGAAGGTTTTAGTTAGCAAAATGCACCCTGTATATTTGAAACATACCTTTCTTTCTCAGCTAAGGTAGGTATTCTTGTATCTATTCTTTATATGGTGGGTCTAATTTTTGTTGTTGAATCCCTAAGGGAAAATAGTGTGAATATGTGACTTGCTGGGTCACCTGCTATGGGACTTACCTGTTATAACCAGTTTCTGTTCCATTTTCATTACTTAATCCAATACCTATTGATAATCTGGTTACTTTTACTTACTATGCTTACTCATTGCACAGTGTCACAACCATGACACCTGATCAACCCACTGCCTTATTATCCAATTAAATCCATGCATTCACTGTTCATCCTTAGTATGTGTATGTACTTCTTTTTTCCATTTGTCTTTATTTGTTCTGTATCACCACCAATCAGTGATTATGTTGTCTGTTTTGTTTTCTATAAATCTAGCCTCCCATAGTCTGGCTGATATGGAGATATATAGGCTATTCATTGGAAGCCATTGAGCAACATGCCTCCCTTGAATAGGGGGACCTTCTGATTGTGGTGATGAGCAGTTTGGACATCAATGTGTATTACAGTACCCCTCACAGTGGCTCAGGGCACTATCTCAATTTTATTTTATTCACAGACCACTCACTGCTGGTGTAGCATGGGGATTGCCTGTAAACTGGCCCATTATGGCTTTAGATGGACCCTCCTGAAAACTGCAGTCATGTTGCAGTTTTGTCAGGACTGTGTCACCTGACCACCCTGTACCCTATTGTCCAATCACATCCATGTGTTTGCCATCTGTTCACAGTATGTAGATTCCTTTTCTGTTTCTCTTTATCTGTCTTGTATCACCACTGATTGGTGAGTGCATTGTCTGTTTCATCCCTATCATCACCCTTGCTATCGTCCTTATCCTTTGCATTGCCCTTGCTATCATCAATATATTGTTGTGACATTGGCCATGAATGAGAGTCTTGGGGGAACACCAATCCAAAGCACAATAGGACAAAGGGCCTCTCCCTTTCTGACCTTGACAAATTGAATGGTGTCTATGGTCATCCATGAGACCCCCATGGAATCCAGGCAGTTGCAAACCTTTGGGCTCAAGTTGTTCCAGACATTGTTGAGCTTGTGGCTGAAGACTGGGTAAAGTTCCTTGAATCTGTCAAGTCCAGTGGATTTCATCCATGGTGTGGTCCCTCTACAATAAACCAACCTGAGGCTAGAAGGCAGGCCCAAGTAGTAAAACTTTACCTCCAACTCAGAGACAAAGTACTAAGGCAAAGAAGAAGCAGAAGAAGAAAGAGAAAAAGAAGACAATGGCACCCAATTATGACAATGAAGAAGAAGAAGAAGAAGAAGAAGAAGAAGAAGAAGAAGGAGAAGCACTGCTAGACACAGAGTCATTGTCACACATGATGGCAGCTTCTAAGATCCAAATTTGCTTGCTGCCTTCATTTTTGATTTATATACTTTTGTTTACAAGTGGAGTGAAACTCAGTCATCCTCAAAAACAACAATTTAGGTGGTTGCATGGCAAGTTGTGACATGGAAGGTAAACTAAGTAATATGCAGCCATATTTGTAGTTTTTGATCAAATGTATTGGGCAAGTACCATCAGACTGATAGTGCTCAACAGGCCAACTATGACTGCCAAATGAGGAAAAAGCCCCTAAAGGAACCTAATGATCATATACCAGTAGTATATTTGAAACTCTACTGTAGCCATACCTAAATTAAAAGTAGACCCCTGTATCACAATGGGGTCATTAGACCAGATTGGCAAACCAGACACAATTCCCAAAAAAAGGAAATAGGTGTCAGAGCCATAGCCACTAATCAGAGGAATTCAAATATGGTCTTATATAAGCAATTCATTTTTAATGGAGCTATGGTCAAAATAATTATTAAACACAACACAAAAAAAAACCTCTATCTTGACTAGTAAAATTACATAGTCTTCATTGGGACATGTCCGAACATGATTACATAAGCCTCAGCAGTGTCACTCCACTCAGAATCTATCCATATATGGAAATAGTTAACTGGCAATATTTCCTACTCTTGATATATGCACTTCTCCTGCCTTCTTGGGCTTTATCCCTGACTCATATGCAGTGCACATAGTATGCTGCATGCCATATTAGTATATAAGAGTACAACTGGATCCTTATGTCAGTTAATAAAGGCCTCAGGATAAATAGAGAATATTATAGGGGTAACAACAAAAAGGTGTTTGCATTTTTGAACCATTTGACATATCTATTTGGAAACTACATCTCCTTCAAGGGGCCATATGTGCCCACAACATATCATAGCCACTTGGCACAAGGTGGGCCCTCTGATGTGCTGATTCATCTTCTTCTCCTGTACACATATTCCTCTGACAGGCCATTACCAAGAGGGATGGTGCATGTCAGATGGTCTAGGGTGGTGGTACTATACCATAACCATACAAGTATTCAATATATTGGCCATCTGACCTCTTGAAGATGAACAATTAAATAAATCACATTTTTACAACAATAGGGGCTATATGAGTTCCCAGACTAGGTATAATCAATCTGACTATCTAAGTAGCTAGAGAATATCATATAGTACCTACTACAATGACCTCAGATCCATGCCACAATGTGGTGAAGAGGAGTGAAAACAATATTCAGAAGGTGTGGGAAAATGTTTCAAAAAATGCAGAGACTTGCAAAATGAACCATAAAGGGAGTCCATTGAGTGAATAGAAACTCAATGACATGATTTGTAGAAATGACAAGTGCTGTGTGTTGTGTAATATGGCAAATGTTTGATATGTTTTACAAGTTTCTGCACTTCTCAATCTAGTCACACTACAACACAAACACTACACATCACTTTCTAATTGACACTACATATTTTTGGTAATCACCACTATAACATAACACAGCACAACAATTCCTAATTGATACTACACACTTTTGGTAGGCAACACTACATCACAGACACACCACAACACTTCCTAACTGGTACTAAACATTTTTGATAATCAACAATGCATCACAAACACTACACAACCCATCATAATTGATACTAAAGATGTTTGCTAATCAACACTACAACACAAACACATCACAATGTTGAGAAAGTAAGTGCTTAGTCATCACTAGCATGTGACTTCTCAGAGAGCCTTGACAGGTGATGTGTCTGGACTTGACAACTTCCATGTGATTCTTCAAGTTACATGACTGGTTATCAAAGTACCAACTAACTGGAGTCATATCTCTTATCTATGACATCATCATGATAAGAAAAGATAATATTCCTTCTGAAATATTCTTATGGGTTGATCTAGACCATTTCCTTATCTCTTATCTGTAGTATGACTCACTGTGGTGTTCTACAAGTTTCTACAAGTTTCCACAGAACTTCTATGTTAGGAAGGTACTTATCTTTAAGTCCCTTTTAGGACTCTTAGCAGTATGCTTATCTACATGGTCTGTGCACTGCTCAGATGTATAAATACCCTATGGTACTTGGTAACAGAGTAGAGTTTTACTCATCTACCTTTTACTCTTTGTTCTTACCAAGAACTATCAAACCCTCTTTGGTTTCTTGATCTCTAGCTGAACCATCTCACTTGAGTAAGTTAATAACCTCATATCATTCTAGTAAGAGCCCACTGCTGTACTCCATGATCTCCCTATCTTAGAGTTTGCATCTTGTTACACAACACTTTCTAATTAATACTATAGATTTTAAGTGTAGTGAGAAAGGTACTAAAAGTGTACCAAAAAGGTGTAGTGAAATGTGTATCAAAAAGTGTAGTCAAGTGTATCAAAGAAGTGTAGTTAAAGTGTACCAAAAATAGTGTAGTAAAGTATATCAAACAAGCATAGTAAAGATGCAAAGGGGAAGTTGTGGGCTTCTGATAAGGAAAATATGTGACTGAGGATAGGTTTGGCTCCTACCAGACAACACATATTGCTATGCAATTGCCAGAAACTCTCCAAGTAGCAAGTTTGGACTCTTATCCTCAACAACAGGAGATACAAGTCTAAAATGTAATGTATATCAATGTAGTCATGTAATACTAGTTGTTGAAGACACTTGCCTAAGGAGTGATTGTCTAATTTCATGAATTATTATTGCTCAGGCCTTTAGACAGTGGGCAGCACAAGAAAGGAAACACAAAATGTCTTGGTCTTTGCTAATACAGTTCACAGCTGATTGAAGTCCATCAGGGGCTGAGATAGTCAGATTGATGACACATGGTCTGGAAGCCCATAGAACCCCTATTGTTGTAAAAATGTGATTGATTTAATTGTCATCTTCTGGTGGTTAGATGGCCAATATATTTGATACCCATATGGTCATGATATAGTACCACCACTCTAGATCATCTAATATGCACCATCCCTCTTGGTAATGGCCTGCCAGAGGAATATGTGTACAGGAGAGCAACATGGATCTATGGAAAGCCAGACACTCATGCTTTGGAATTCTGTCAGCTGAATGGTGGCTTGCAGCTGTTTAGTGTGCAAACATGTTTGTGGACTGAAGTTTTTTAAATGCACACCTGACACCCCAGTCATACATCATGCTATCATATAGTAGGATGTCACACTGTAGTATAGTAAACACATCACACCATCATACAGTAAGATGTTACATCATTGCACTGAGCAGAATGTCACACTATAGTACAGTAGTACTTCATGCCATTGTGCAGTATCACCAGTTGAAAGTCACACCATTGAACAGTAGAAAGTCACATCATAGTGCAGTAGTATGTTACACCATTGTGCAGTAGTACATCTCACTGTAATATGTTGCTACCTTACATTGTAGTGTGTACATCACTCATGCTTAAGGTCAATCACACAGACTTTATCCACACAGCTGTAATGGTATCATATGTCAAGCACCTACAATCTCCATCTCACTTCTGGGTGCTACTCTGAAGGAAAAGAGGACAAGTCCAAGGGAGGGGGTACAACTCTAAAAGGCAGTGATGCAAGTCTGATGTGGGGGAGGACAAGTCCTATAGGGGAGGATTTGAGCACCTGAGGGAAGAGAAAGGTCTGTAATCTGTAGCTTTCCATCCAACATAGTCTCTGACACTGGGCACAAGTGTGCTCCCTTGTGGATTATTTGAACACAGCATTGTCTGAATGGTCTGCATCATCTGAATAGGTGGCATCGCCAATATGGGCTGCATCGCTGACATCACCAAATGTTCAGATAATCCACAAATGAGCACACTTGTGCCCAGTGTCAGAGACTAAATTAAAAGGAGAGCTACAGATTACAGACCTTGTGCTCAGTGTCAGAGACTGAAGAGAAAAGTCCAGTCCTAGGACCACAGAAAGACTGACAACCAAACTGGACTTTTATTGGTTGCAACTGGACTGTGGTTGCCAGTCCAAAAACACACAAAACAGGTCCCCCCCCAGAAATGTGCAAAACAGGGGGTCTTGTTTTGCTCATTGAAATTGCCAGATTTCACTCTGGGATGGTATGCGATGTAGAGATTGTCCTGTCTCTAGGTGTGTAGAGTTGCTGATAGTACTACTGATACTGGACCCTCTACCTTAGCTTATGTAGGTTTGTATTAGCTTACTAATCAACAACCTTCTCTTCAGTGTACATTCTTGAGTTCAGTCCTGAAGTGACTGAACCACCACTACTGTCAAGTCCAGGTCTACTCCGGTAGGGGGTCTGGTCAAGTCTGGATGAAGGTGGACGAAGGAGGAGAGCAGAGGGCTGGACAAGAGGTTAGTCCAGCTGGAGTTGATGACTGCTTGGATTCAATGACTAAGGACAACGAGCGTTGATCCCTTGCGTAGGTTCCAGTCAAGGTGATGGAGACGGAGATGGAGATGGAGACAGGCAGAGACTGGAGTAGTGACTAAGTTGATTTCAGACTGAGGTATACAGAATAAAACTACAAAGTACTTATACTAAGTAAGAACTAGGGTCGAGTATTTACGATGACAAGTAAACAACCTAAAAGGCAGACAAGGGATGACTGGAGTTAGGACTAGGCCAGGTCTGGTGAAAATGATACAAGGCAAAGGATATAACAAGTACACGGAGAACTCATGACCAAGCAGGGTTGACGGTGAGGTGTGGTAACGAGCGAACAGGGAATAGACCAAGGGTTGTACTTAACGGAAGTATAACTGCACGATGGTGACTGGAGTAACTGAGAGTGACCGGAGTCAAGCTATAGGGCTGTGATGTGACCGGAGTAACTGGATAAGACCTGGAGTTGGACATGGTTGTAACAACTACTCTCCCTACTTCCTCTAGTCTCCCCAGTCCCTAGTATAATCACATCAAATATCTTTGCTAGAGAAAATTTCCATGTTGATTTATCATACATTTCAATGTTTCTTGTAGAAAATGTTTGTGTGTTTTCTTATGTGCTATGATCAAGAACATGTTATTATAT
>Ga0307518_10002767_pt1 | contig 12736 bp, 6 predicted proteins | sample 25_EM_MG_FD_203889 | JGI IMG/M metagenome (GOLD analysis project Ga0307518, IMG submission 203889) | Populus trichocarpa ectomycorrhiza microbial communities from riparian zone in the Pacific Northwest, United States - 25_EM | ecosystem: Host-associated > Plants > Roots > Unclassified | place...
GAAAATAAAAAATAAATAAACAAAACAATATATATATATATATATATATATATATATATATAGCAATTAAAAGTTTGAGAATCAAATTTGATATAATCAGCAAATAATGACATTTCTAAATTTTTCACAACTTCTGGAAAGTGTTTTCCGTCCAAATTTTCCAGGAAAACATTTTCCTGGAAACCAAGCTAAATTTTTCTTTGACTGGAAAGTGATTTCCGTTGACCAACTTTCCTAATGATAAACAAACACGGGTAAGTCTTGCTTTTCTCAAAGAACCAAACTCTGTATTTTATAAAAATAGTGATTGTGGTTGTGCTGCTATTTTTTAAAATGTTTTTTTATATAAAAATATATTAAAATAATATGTTTTTATGTTTTTAAATTATTTTTAACAACAATATATTAAAATAATATAATTTAAAAACATAAAAAAAAAAATTAACCACCCTAAAACATAAACAAAACAACTATATATACTACTAGGTTAATAGACTGTAGGCAAATACTTAATACGATAAAGGTACACATGGGCTAATCTTTATTTATCTTTGAAGTCGCCCCATCCATGTCACAATGAATGTAAGCGAACTTGAAATTCAGTTTGTAATTCTATATTCTCGTGAAGAGTATTTTCAGTTTATGTTTTCATCAGCACTATTTTTTTTTTTTTTTAATAATTCTTCTTGATTGAAATGAACAATAAGGAACCCCAACACCTTCCCTACTAGTCAGTCTTTACTTGCAAAATGGGTTGAATCCAGCTGTCCGACGTGACAATGTTATTCAGTTCCATTCTTTATCTGCTCATCAAACGTACCACTGTACTATCAGTTGTAAGACTGTCACGCCGGCTGCTGTTGTTGCCCCCTCGCACTCCCTCGGATTCTACGGTGGTGGAATTTGACCCTGTTGACTGTGCTTAAAAAAAATTATTTTTTTTAGTTTTAATTAATTATTTTAATAAGTTAATGCCGAAAATAAATTTTAAAAATATTATTTAAAAATATTTTTAAATAAAAAATAACTTCTGATGTATTCTCAAAGAAGGCACGGAGATTTCTGAACTTTGGTGCACGCATTGAAAGGGGAAGTAGTTGATGTGTTTCAGTTGTCCCACATCGAAAGAGTGATAAGCCTTGTGGAAGCGAGGCGCTATAAATACTTGTTTTGCGAGTGGTGAGCGCCGCTCGCCGCGCCGGCTCTATATTGTGCGCAAAAATTTGTAGAGGGGAAATAGGCTGGCCGAGTGTTGACGCTGCTTACTTTGCAGAAATCGTTTGTCTGGGACTCCCTATTTGACCCACCTCTGAAATCTAGCCCAAGTTTATTTTAGTGAGTACTGTCCTGGCTTTGTCTCATTTTTTTTATGTAGGCCCTTGATTGTTAACGATAATCGGCCCAAAATGTTCTGTAACTGTCCTTGCTTTGTCTCCTTCTCTATTATCGAAGTTCTTATACACGTGTATTTTTAATGAATAGATGCTACTATTTCAGTTTGAACTATAGGTACATGGCAGGAGATCAAGACTTCTAAAACATTTGCTATCTTTGTTACCGGATTACGAGCAAAAGAAAACAAAAAAGGATTTATAGGACAAACTTCAATTCAACCAAAGAAGCAAGGAGAAGCCTTATTTTAACGGTGAAGCGTTTTTTCAGGTATGGATTAGGCAAAGCAGCTATCAGATAAATAGTTTCTTCAAATAAGTCATAGAAGAATATCTTTTTTATATAAAAAAACAGAGTTGCATTTTTTTTTTGTTGTATTCCTTGGCGAAAGTGGTCCTTCCACCTATAACTAGCTTCGAATCGACTAGGAATTAAAAGCATTAATGCTAGTAGAAGAAGTCGACGGCCTTGTCTGCAACTGTGGAATCAAAGGTCAATACTCTCCACAAATGTTTTTCTTTTTTTAATCTGTGATCATCGTACGATGTGGATTGATGATGCTGCCCTTTTCTCCTTTGAGACATCAGCAAATGGGGGTGTTTTACTTTTGCGTTCAAAAATTTCATCCATCGATTTGGATTGTGGCTATAAAGTGTAACCCCCGGCAGTAAAGATTAGGGGGTCCCAAATATATGAGAAGAATATACCGACGTCTATTGCAGACCAATCTGTATCCGCCACATCATCATGCACAATCTACAATTATATCAAAAAGAAATCTCAATGCGATAGGAGACGACCAAATCTCCAAATCATTGACATCCTTGTTGGCAATGCAACGAGGGAATCCTTAGTAACGCTGACAACTCCGGGCTGGTGCAGTCTTCGAGCCTTGGCATGGTTTGCTAAAACCTCTACGCATAGTTATGATACCCAGCTAATAAAGGTTTCAACTTTCATACCTAGTAATTAACAATCCAAGACATTACCTTTATAAACATAGTTACTAAACCTGACACCTATCAATGAGTAAACTTGATGATATGCATGCTCGGAACTTAACTTAGATTGAATTGTTATTTTAATTGTTTTGAAAGTTCATTTGACCAAATCTGTGTGGGATCTAGTTGGGTTAACACCATAAAATTGTTTATAATTTTTTGTTCAAAATAATATTATTTCATTATTTTATTTTATTTAAAAAAAAGCATGGTTCTGAAATAGATTCAAGTTAGCTTGTCTGCAAACAAGTTGCTTTAGCAAACCTTTGGATCTTGGACCAAGAACCCGGACAGATTTTGATAACCATCCTTTTAAATATAACATAAGTTGAGAATGACAATGAATAATTTATAAAAAAAAATATCAAGTACGTAATGAGAAATTAACATTTCTTCCTTTTTGGAACCAAACTCATAATGGTCATGGGCCTAAAATGTTTTTGGCCCATTTCCAAACCCTACTTTCTAAGCCCAAAAACATGTGTTGAGTCTTTCTTCTTCTTCTTTTCCCTTAATGTTTATTAATGCTTGTGTAAGAGATATTTTGTCCCTCATAAATGTTGTCATGGTGAAATTACTCTTTAGCCCCTCCGTCCAAGAAAAAAAAAGGTTTAATAATTATAAATATATCCTAAACTACTAGGTAAAGGGAAAGTTTTTCCTTGCATTAAAAAGATATAGATTTAGCACAAAAACAATCTAAATCTTAGAATTGAAAGCTTTTTAAGTGTATTTATCACTCCTTTTCTCTACAAAATTGTTGACTAAACATTGGAAAGTCCTTAAACACTCTAAAAGAGAATTTTTTACAAGTATCCAGAGATATTCATCAAGAAAGTTTACCTTAACATCGGAGAAATGAGTTGTTTAAAAAGATACTTAACTAATATTTGATTCAACCACTAAAAATCCTTATTCTATAAATACTTTTTAATTTAACAATGCATCAAATAGGATGCATCGATGGAAGCCAAAACACTAGTTCATTTTGTTATGACAAACTGTAATATATCCTAAACTCTTGTGCAATCAACAACCCATGCATATAATCAAATAATTTGCTTTTCAAGCTTGCTTATAGAAAGTTGAGTGTTTTTAGTGATAAGCAGGTAACTAAAGAGGGGATTCTAGATCTAAAAGCATGCACTTGGAGGTAATAATACCTTCTTCCTTGTAAATCAGCCTATATTGAGTGTTCAGTAGCATTTTGATCATTCATATTTCCCCTGATTGTACACTCGCAGCTGAATTGATGCAGGCATGACCAGAAACAATTTCCTTTCTACAGACATGGAAAATGACATTACTCAACAAGTCGCTAGCATCAAAAGAATCTTACGTGCGCACTTCCAAGATTAGGTTTGTTCTTTCGTCTGTCTTCTTGTACGTACCACTTCAATGATAATGCTGAAGAAGCAGCTAGCTAGCAGCTTGTCATTAATTAAAGATTATCCATAGTATTTACCTTGAGCCTCGTTGATCTAAAAGGTGGTTTAAGAGAAGATACATGTGTGATAATACTCTTTCGCATAATCATTTTTTTAAGTCCAGCGGACTGCACCTTTTCCTTTCCTATTTAACGTGGTTGGATTGTCACATCTATGACATGGATTGATGAGTTGAATACGCTCACTCATATATATGATTATTTGAAACATATCTTTACGTAAAGCCAACCTGCTGCAGGGCTAGCTACCGTCTTCTTGCGCTGTATGGAGAAACTAAACAAGCAGCAATATGTACGAGACATTGCTGAGGGAGATGACATGCACGCATCATATCATATATAACTACAAATCGACTACAGCTTATAAATGGCAATTCATGACTGTCAATTAACAACATATATATTTTGTGCACTGGATTTTGAATGGTGCATACATACCAAGACTATAAAATAGTAGCGCTAGTAATGTCCTGTCAGCGAGTCATTTTATGTGTATCTTTTGTCGTGTAACAGCTAGCCGTGTTGCGGCAAATCAATAGTTACAAATTACTAAGCATATATAGAAGACGACAAAAGTTCATATATACAAGGGTCAAGGCCCATAATAATATTAATAGGGAAATTCATTGGATATGAAAGTTACTATTACCTCATCTTCTAACCCAATCCATGCTTGACACATCATCAAGCTCAATCTATACCATATCAAAATCTGGCTATCGGGTGTGTTGACATGGCAAAACAAGATCAAATAACAACAAAATGCGCACCCACCTCTAACTCAACATGCTGCCAATCTACCTTCTGTAGTTATCAGGGATCTTCCCTTTGGTTGGACCACACATGCATGAAAATTGCGTTGATTTTACACCCTCTAGGCATTAGTGTTCCGTACTCGGGGAAAAAATATGGAGAAAAATCATCATGAGGAAAGAGTTAGACATGCTGAATTTACTGAAGAAGAATACTCATACAAAAAATTCCCTCTTTCTTCTTTCCATGCCTTTTGCAACATATATAGCTAGCTGAGGTTTTTGTTCAATCGGCAAAGATATCGTGCCTAACTAGATGCTATGATGGAGTTGAGTGTAGGGACAAATGTTTTGGGAAAATATCTATGAGAAGCTAACAATTTCATATTCTTTTCGTGCACATATATGGTCTAATTTTAGCTGGTTTGTTGTGCCACAGCTTAATTGTCAATAAACTTTTTCAAGATGGAACGAGTTGATGGAACTAGATGATTCATGAACTAGAAGAGAATAGACAAACCTGTCAAGAACTCTAGCAACAAGACAGAAAACGTTGACGCATTGTACGTTTCCTAGAACTACAATATTTAAACAGGGTTTGTTTTTAATTATACATTGATTGTTATTGTTCTTTTGACGTTTGCCTCAAAAACAATTCCATACTCCTAAAAAATTGGCAATAATTGATCTTATTAACAGGAACAATGCATTTATCATCTGCAGAGAAGTGAATTTTCCTTATCTGATCAGTTGACACTGTATATGATGTTGTGCTCTGAACCCAGGTGCTCGGTGTTCATGATCAGAGAGATCAATTGGCGAAAGCACAACATCTAGCTACTTGTAAAGAAACTATATAAAGCAACAGAATAACAAGCCTGGCCCCTCTACTTAACAGAAAGACAAAGAAAATGAGCTGCAACATGCCATTGCGTACCCAATGCTAATTCTCTTTTCTTTCAATTTATTTGATAGAAAAATGCTACAGTTCAAATTGGCATCTTGGCGGGTGTTGGCCTTGCTGACAAATCAAGTCATGTCACGCTCAATGGTATGGGCAATTTTTGTTGGTCTTGAATCATCAGAGTACTAAAAATCTGAACTTCGGAGAGTAACCATGTCAATTAAAACCAAAGTAATGATCAAATTACCACCACCCTCAGCTAGCGCAACATTTACAGAGGCTGATGTTAATTACTAATTATGAATCCCTGTTTTAAGCATGAACAATAGGAAAAGATCAAGCATGGAAATATTAATGTCAAACATAAAGGGTGTGGCGTGGATTGAATGATCAAGGTACGTATATAGTATTATATTAGTATTGATCCTCGTGATCATCATGTTAATACATTCTGCTGGTAACATTGCATTTTTGGATAATTATTTATATATTATCATTTGGCTAGTATTAGAATTTAGAGGGAATCGATTGTCTGTCTAGAGAAATTCTCTAGATGGTGGTAAGGACCCACTTATCACGTGGTGAAGGACTGCCCCAAAAGCAATCCTACAAGACAAAGAAATGGTCATTTACATATCTCCTCTAATCCCCTCTCCACCAATTATCATCTATCCCCCACGTGGGATTGCTGGACCCATCTCCACTAGCTAGCATCCCTATTCCCTACACCTTATTTCCTTCGCTGTTGATCGCCTCCTATGGTATGATGCAATCATCTTTCCTTGTATTATATATATTGCACCACCAACCCAGACATTCTGCAGTTACATATTTGTTTTCCTGCAGTTCTTGCTTAATATTCTGCGTATATATATAGCACTGGTGTTTTGGATCAGGATCATGGGAGACTCATCTGCTTCATACATACACATGGTTAATCTTATAGAATATTTAGCTCAACGTTTTCTTCTTTAGTTCTCTTAGATTTTTTTTGCTTGGTCATCTATGTTGGGACTTGTTTGATTCATCCATTCTATTGACTGTTTCTGTTTCTGAAAATCTTGATTTTGCTGTTGATGGATTTATATGGTGATTAAATTTATAGGTGCAGCACCTTATAGAGAAGTGCCTGATCTTCAACATGACTAAAGAAGAGTGCATGGAAGCTCTCTCTAAACATGCAAATATCGAGCCTGTCATCACCTCCACTGGTTTGTAATTTCCCTAATTCTGTCCATTTCTACTTTTTCATCCTCTTCCCTTCAATCCTTGAAACCTTCACTTTGTAATATTAACCTAATTAATTATTAAGGCAATAGAGAAGGATTTGATACCAGATCACGCTCGTTTAACACAGATAAAAATTAAGTGGGTTCGTGTGTGTGTGTGTGTGTGTGTGTGTATTAAATATAATTCACTTTCTGTTACCTTGAAGATATGGTCATGTACTCTTTAGACTGATGACTACAAATAGAGCCTGGCCATGTCATGTACAGTAGGTCTAAAAAGTTTTAGTAAAAAAATCTGTTTAGTTATTTTTTCTTTATAGGTTTGAGATGAACTGTTTAATTGTTCCTTATAAAAAAATAGTTTTTAGCTATGATAATTACCAAAAAAGATTATATGTATAAGTGAGGCTATGATCTATATGTAAGCGTGCCTTAAAAGAGAAAAGCCAATCGATCCTGCCATACGAGCTTGCTCACAAAATTTAAGGAATTAGAATGTTTATACGATCGAGTTACTTGATGTAATCATCTCATAGACTCATTCCAATATGCCTGATTGATCTTGGCTTTGATCTCAAAAACAAATAAGATCATGGCTTGTTTATCTCTTAAACAATCCAGAAATATATATATATATAAGATCCTCTCTTGTTTAATATATAGTCACATAATCATCAAGTACATGCAGACAAACACAAACACTAGGATTTTTCTTACGTAAAAAGCTTATGCTACCTACGCATAAATATGTATATAGTAGCAGTAGTAATACATATAGCAATGGCTTGTATTTATGCAGTGTGGAAAGAATTAGAGAAAGAGAACAAGGAATTCTTCGAGGCCTATGCTCAATCGAAAAGCAAGGATGACAGAATGTCCGAGGAAGAAACCAGTCGAGTGATTCAGAGGATGATCTCCCAACAATCAGAATCAGAATCCTCTAAAAATCATGATCCAGATGAATAAAGATTAATTAATGATGTATTAATTTTTCCATGAAAGCGATCGATCCCTCGATCTCCTTATCATGTTCGGTGTTCGGGCTGGTAGTTTTGCCTTCCCTCAAAACTCTAATCCGACCAAAACACAAAAGGAAAAAAAAAAAAAAAAAAAGTTATCTCGAAGTCTTATTGCGGTCCCTGTATTTGTGAATTTAATGCAGAAAACCACGGTCCGTTGCTTCCATGGTCCTCCTAGCCACAAATAAAATCATGTATTGTGCTGTCTGAAACAAATTAAAGACAGCACCAACTATTTAATTAGGGTGTATATAAGAATATATCATAATTGTATTCGGATCCAAGAATATTCATCAATGTAATCAGTCGATCAGGGGCTCTTATGTCATGTATATTTCTTGTTATATTGTATATAATTCATGTGGTTGAAGCATGGATTTGTCTTCTTGACCGGAAAAAGAAATTGTCTTTTTGGATTTGTTCATGAGCCAAACCAGGTTAAGACCGGCTTGTCTTAGACCGGAGGGCCTAGCCTTGGCTTGGCATGACTCTTCAGGCTAATTCCCATGTTTACACACACACACACACTGTTGATGTATGAATTTGTCTTTTTGGATTATTTTAAAAGAATTGTCCTTTTGAGCCTAGAGGTATGTAGGGGAAGGGAGACATACTTACATGGTTTTAGAACCCCCACCTGAGCAGGAGTTGTCGACCTAATTTTTTTAATAAAAAAAGAACGAAAATAATATTATTATAATAAAAAAACTTAAAGGTTAATAACTGAGCCAGATATCAAGTTATCAAGTCATTTATGTTTTTTTAATTTTTTCAAATTAAATTAGTACATACCTTGAAATAGTTGGATTCTAAATTAATTCTCGGTTTTAAAACTATAATTATTAGTATCTAATCTATCACTTTTTACTGTTTATATTTGTTTGTGAACTAAATAAAAAGAGTGTTTAGGATAGTGGTAGATGTTATTTTTAAAAGTGATTTTAGTTTAAAAATATATAAAAATAATATTTATTAAAAAAATTTATTATTGATATTAGCATATTGAAATTATTGAAAATTATATATAAAAAAATTATTTAAAATAAATAAAACTTTTCAAAACTCCGTGGCAAAACACCCCTTTGTGAAGACCGGCTCATCTTAACCCCTTATTTGGTGGGCCCAAACCAGGTGTGGCTCTTCAAGTTACTTTCTTGGTTTGCCCTCCAAATTTTTACCTCCCAACCTACCGTGCATGATTAAAAAATTGTTATTATGTTATATATACTAAAGATAAAGATGATTAATTTTTATTTGATTCGGTTTTTATTAAAAAAAATTAATTAAATTTATTTTTTTAAAAAAATCAAAACTAGTTTAAAACAACCGATTTCGGTTCGGTTTGGTTTTTTAGAACAAAAACCGGTTCAAACCAGTTTGGCTCGGTTTTGGCTCTGTTTTTTTCGGTTTCGGTTCGATTCAGTTTTTTTGGTTTCAGACTTATAAAACCGAAACCAAACCAAACCGGTCAGTTTTTTCAAAATTTTAATCGGTTTTTTTTCACGGTTCGGTTTTTTCAATTATTTTTTTTGGTTTTCTCGGTTTAATCAGTTTTTCAGTTTTTTTACTCACCCTAATAAATACATTATCCATAACTATATATAAAAAGGAATTCCATAAAAATTATTGATGGGATATTATACTTTTAATATAATACTATAATATATACACATACACAGTTACACACTACTGTTTATAAGTAAAGTGAATCTCATATTTAATTTAGAAAAAAAAAATATTGATAGATCTTCTTAAAAAGAAAATTATTAATTTCTAGAGATAGGCTGTTTTTAAAAATGAATTATAAAATATATTTTTATCCTTTTTTAATTATTTTTTATTTATACATCATATAAAACCATAAATAATATTAAATAAAATATTCTAATCACTCCTGAAATATTACATACTATACTAGTATTTTTTATTTTTTGGTAATTATTATTTCGAAGTGTTATATATATATATATTTACCCTAACTATTAATTATTAATTCTTGAATAATAATTCAATTGTGTTCCTAATTTTTAATTAAATAAAATTATAAATTGTATTATATGGTTGAAAAGATATTTTAATTATAATCATCAAAATATAAAATTTATATTCATTTATAAATAATTCTAAACATTATTGAAAATTAGAGGAAAATACTATAAATTAGTTAAATAATCCACGTGCAAAGTACGTGTCAAGAAACTAGTTAATTAAAAAGGGATCCATTTACACATGTAAGAGAGAAGGGTTCTGCTCAATTTATTGAAAAAAATATATGCATTAGACCACCGCTTCCCTTTGCCAGCGGGCCTCGTGTTTCTCATTCATATATAGTTTGAGCACCCCGCCTCCAAAACTAATGCAATAAATAAATATATGCATTAATTAATTAGTATATTTTTTTTAATATAAAAATAAGGTTTGAATATCTTTTAAGTTATAATTTATTGGCTTAATTAATTAGTATTAATAAAAAAGCGAATCATCACAGAGCATACCTTAATTAATTACTCCCAAATCCTATAATATTAACTTATTATCCTATATAGTTTTCATAACAGCAGTTCAAATACTAGTAGTCATAAAAAGATTTAACGAAACTCCTGCGTTTCTATAAATTTTATATTTTTATTTATTTCTTTTTAATTTTAATTAACAAAACCATTAGTCATGCGATGAATGCCGAATCATATGTATGCATGCATAGGTGTCTTTCGCCATGACCTGATTCTAGTCAGGGGGACTTGTCTGTATATCCAAATTAACCAATGGTTCGAGCCACTTTTTTCTTCTTCTTATCTATACGTGTATCATCTCCAAATGAATCTAGCTAGCTAGCTATCCAGGGAAGGATCTGGGATTCAGAGATAAGAGGAGGAGACGGAGAAACTTTCAAGAAATACAGGAGGCCCCCTTCTCCTCCATGTAAGTTGATCCGCCCTTGTATGTATCAATATACCATCACTGTTCACTTGTTTTTGGTTTATTGAGCATTCCTGGACTTGTTATAAGTGTGTGATTTGCAGAAAAAGGAATATATACTCAAAGAATTGATGCTTTAGATTGAGCTCTTCATTCTCTGCAGATGAAATCAAATTGTGCAAAATTGATGAACTGCAGAACCAGTTCAACTCTATTGCTACAACGGTAAAAGCTTTTAAGCCCTTTTTACCTGTATTCACACCTTGACAGAAGCAAACAATGCGGCAGGTCATATGGTTTGGCCAAGCAGAGTCTGGACAGAATTGATGGTTTTGTAGCCTGGTTTTGATCTAGTCTATCTCTTGTATTTCTTGCTTCTGTTTCTGCTTTGTACGCCATTATCTTGTATCCTATTAATAAAGCCTGGTTTAGCTTGTTCAGCATAACGGACTCCTCTACTCTCAACTATTCGCCATGCGAAATATGATGCTGCTAATTTTGCAGCATTATGTTTGGGTGCCGCAGAAGTTTTGGTGAGACCTTGCATATATGAATTAATGACTGCACAACACGTACACTGGAAACTTAATTGGATTTATTCACCTGGAATCCATGGCTACATGGGGTGCCATATGGTGTTGTGCCATTTCCATCAAATGGAAAATCTCAGTGGGGTAACGCAGTCCAACTTCATTAACAGAGCTGGTCAAGGCCTGTATCTAGCATTTAAATGCATGCCTGCCAATGGCATTGCACAATCAACGTTTCCGTTTTGGTAAAACCCAATCTCTGGCTTCCTAGCTGAGTTTGAAAAAAGCATTTGGGCACACCTTCCAAACTCCTAATAACATTTCAAGGACAGCCCATTTGTTATCAATGTATACCTATCATGAAGTTGCAGAACGTCCTCACATTAAAAACGAAAATAAAAAACAAAACAACACAAAACGGAGCAAACTAACAGAATGGACATTAGCCAGTGCTCTCATAACAAAACAACAGAAACGCGTTGCTAGAAAAATACAATGCCAGCCATTTCACATTGATAGGTTAATAGATTTTATTAGATGATAGAACACACAGCAACCAGCTTGGTTTTAAAATGTCTGACATACACCAGGCTCAACTTTCTTTCTTTCTTGCCCTTTTCTGATAGAGAAGGCTAAACCACAGTACATAACCAGATTCTGATAGCTTATAATTTGGAACGAATTCATGCATTGACCTTTGGCTCCCATCCAGCAATGATATGTTCCTTAGCAGCCTTCGTCTTCTCGAAAGATTCATGGGAGAACAGCAACTGCAAAGGAAGAGCAGAGGGATTTGTTAATCAGCTTCCAACTTCACCAATTAAGGGGAGATTTGGATTCTGTATTTCTATTGACCTGAATCATAATAGTTCAAAACAACAAAAATTCAAAAATAAAATAACCCCATCCAAATCACATTTCCTTCAGTCAACCAGTAATTTGAAGGAGATGTGATGTAAAATACCTCTAGCTCTATTCCAAATTAACTGGACCTAAAAGCTAGCATGATAAAGTTCTCTCCCAAGGTACTGTAGCACATTAATTATCATAGAGCATTTCACTATAATGATTTTTTTTTTATCTTGTACACAAAATACATGAATATCAAAAGGCCCTCGTGAGTTCCTTAAAGCTGTAAGGCTAATGCATGCTATTGATGCTATCAATAGCATTTAATCATAGGAAAGCAAAGTTCTTCAAGTTGGTTTACTTCCATGAAGAAACCTAATACAACCGAATCATAAGCACCTCGTGAACCACAGTTGATTTGTAAATCTAAAACCCCAAGAGCTCTCTTCAGCTGACGCAACATAATAATTCCACCTGGGAATTGGATAAACAAATCTTGAATTGCTACTCTTCTTGAAGTGCAAAGAATATAGATACATTTGGTTGCCAGGAAAAGGGCATCACGTGCCAAACCTAACCTGTCTACATTATAAGATCTGGCAAAACTCAGGCTTGTACGACTCAGCCACATCCCTGCAGGAGACCTGGCTGTGCACTTCCAATCCTAATGCAGGATGATGTGACCAATCAAATA
>Ga0307518_10002768_pt1 | contig 12735 bp, 10 predicted proteins | sample 25_EM_MG_FD_203889 | JGI IMG/M metagenome (GOLD analysis project Ga0307518, IMG submission 203889) | Populus trichocarpa ectomycorrhiza microbial communities from riparian zone in the Pacific Northwest, United States - 25_EM | ecosystem: Host-associated > Plants > Roots > Unclassified | place...
TGCACACCTACTGCTAAGGGCAAGCTAGGTTACTGGTCTGGGCTAATAATCTGGTCGGGCCGATTGGATCCAGCCTAAAAAAACAAAAAAAAAAAACAATTGAGACCGGGCTAAGCTGGAGCATCAGGCCTAGCCAACCCAATTTCTTTTGGGTTAAGGGTGTGTTTGGTAAAACAAACCCTTATGCCCTCTCCCTTTTATTTTCACTTCTCTTTATTTTGATATTTAGCCAAATGAGTCTGAAAATTTTGAAAAAATTTGGGATCCTTTTTTATTTATTTGTGGGTCCCTCACACTTTTTTGTTGTTGTTGTTGACTTTATTATATATTTGGTTTGTAGATTTTCACTGTGAAATGCAAATCTCATATGCAATACATGTCTGTCTTTCCTTTTTTTTTTCTAAAAGAAAAATTAATAAAAATAGTTTTTTCAATCCAAATTTTGTTGATTTATTTACTGGCATTAGAGTCAGGAATACCATATTTTTTAGGTTATGTAATATTTACTAGCACCAGAGTCAGGAATATTATAAGCAAATAAAAAAATAGAATAAAACAAAATCCTTAGCAATTTAATATAAAATCAGCAATGCAGCCTATCTCATGTAGGACACTTAAGTGGTAATAATATCTTCCTTTTTGCGTAACCAATTTCATATCATAAAATCTTTGTTGACTAGTTAGGGTTCTTAGTGACCATAATACTAGATGAAGACTCCTTAAACTAGACCTTTCTCTTCTAAGAACAAGATGTCAGATATCTGTTCTTTTTCCTTGAAACTTTTAAAGGTCACAACGATGTCGGGTGCAACAAATACCATAAAAAAATTAATTGAAGGGTAAAATTGAAAAGAAAAACCAAATTCACAAAAGAATCCAAAACAAAAATAAAAATAAAGAGAATGAGGACCAAGTATGAAAAAAAATTAAAAATAAGATTATGGATCCAAGGACAAAATTGAAAAGAAATTAAAATTTCATAAAAGAGGCAAGAATCTAAATTTTAGAAATCAAAACATTAAGGGTCAAACTTGAAACATCATAAAATAAAAGGGCAAATTTATATAAAAAATCAAATGCCAAATGATGCTTTGAAAAAAAATATGTAATTTGGTATAATTAAAAGAAGGAGGACCAAATGTGATAAAGATAATAAATAACACACCCTTTTATTTTTTGTAAGGGCAACACTTTTTTAAAGGCTGAAGAGAGAGAAAAAAAGGGAAAATAAAACATGTCACCGGAACTCCAATGTGTATGGGATAGAGGAACGCGCCTCACTGTGAAGGGGGTGGTGAGACACATCTAAAGCCACCTCGACATGCAGTGTTCTTCCAATGGAAGGCGTCGCATGTCTCGCACGACGGGTGCAGGCGCCTCCCACATGCCAACAATTCTTCCCTTTTTTTAAATTTATTCTATGCAAATACCAAATTGCCCCTGATTCCATACAATATTAACAAAAAAACATAATGAAAAGACCAAAAAAACCCTCAATCTTAGCTAAAGATTATTTGAGTAAAAAAATAATTAAGTAACTACATTGTTCTTAGAATAAGAAAAAACTAAAAACACTCCTGCCCGTGCAACCAAGGGAGTCAACATTTGAGGGTATTATTGACATTACACTATACTAATAAAATTTTGAAAGACTCCTTTACCCCATCCAATCTTGTAATATCAGATGTGTCCTATATAAAATACAATATTATCTTTAAATGCATGTTATAAGGCTTAAATTGTGAAGGACAAAATGACTAAGACACTTCTTGAATCGATGGTATTTCTCTTCATAAGGTAGAAAAAGTTGAGTTCTTTTTTTTTTTTGGTAATAAGTAGGTAGAGAGAGGGGACTAAGATTGTCAAAAATATTTTTTTAGCACGACATAAAATATACAATATAAACTTGGATCGTAAACTCGAATCGTAAAATCACAAGAAAAATATTTTAACTAATTATATATTGACAATTTCAGTCAAGTAGTAAATAATAATATAACACATTAAAAATAAAAGTAAAATAAATAATACAAATGTCCAAACACCTTAAAATACACAATTCAAATAAAAATTCATACATGGTTTGAATAACTTAAAAATACAATATAATACAATTATGTCCATAGAATTTCATTAACTAAACATTAACAAATCTAAAACAAACAATTTGTTCAATAATCAATACATGCATCAACAAGGATGTATAGTGTAAAGAGTTGGACAAAATAATAAAAAAGAAGAGCATATATGTATATGGTTAAATTCTTGATTGAATCGAGTTGAGTGGAGTTAAATAAGCTACTAAAACCCTGATTGAATCAACTTGATTTTATTGTGTTAATATTTTATATGGTTAAATTGGAAATTCAATTCTAAATTAAACTTTCAAGTCATCACATAATGAAATGTAAAATTAAACTTTCAATCACATACTATGGAGTGGAGTGTCGGGAGACTCGGACAGGGAGACAATAATTTTTTTAGCTTTTGTCAAACTCGTAAAATCAGTCCGATTTTACTAATTTTATAGAGTTCGACCAATTTTAACCGAGTTTGATAAATTTTGACCGAGTTTGACCGATGTCGAGTTTTTTACCTGATTTTACATGTTATATACATATTGATTAAAATCATATGATTTTACGAGTTAACTCGCGATTTTAACAACAATAAAGGGAACCATAGAAAGTGTTAGGAAATCTTAATATCCCTACTAGTGATGAAGTTTGGGTATAGGTTTCCTCTCTCTAGCTTTGCGAGTATGTTATTTTTATATTATAACATTTATGCGAGCAAGCTATATCCAAATGGGTGAACCATGTTTGCTTTTTAAAGAAATTTATGGTGTATTTAGGAGAGGAACCTTCTCTGAATATGTTCAGATACTGTTATTCCTTAATTGGGAATGCTAACGAGGTTCGGGTTTTAGCATTATTTTATACCATTACTCGTTAGCCTAAAAGTCCTATAGAAGAGATATTTCAAGGGAAAACATGCCATGTAGACAAGGAGATAGAGGGGTGGTGTATGGTGATATTTAAGGGTTAGGCCCCTTTCGCAAGGCCCAAGAGTTATGGTGGGATGCCTTATTTTTGAGTACCCGTTAGGTATCACACAAGGCCTAGATCGAATCAAATATTATATATGTGTTTTACTGTGGATTAGATATATTTTTTTTTAATAAAAAATTTTATATATAGAATTTTTTTGACTTGTTTTTGTAGTTAAAAAAAATTCAAAGTGAAAATAAAAAAAATATTATGCATATATGTAATCAAATAAATCAAAAACTATTTATATTAATAAATGAAAAAAAACCATAAACGATAACTCAAAAAATAAAACTAGAAAAATCAAGAGACAAGTATAGATAAAGATATTTAATTTCGACAGACAGGACATGTACCCCATTCTTGTTTACTAAAATTATGTATTAAAATAATATTTTTATTCAATCAAACAATAATAGAAATAAACATATAAATTAAATTGATTAAATAAAATAAAGAAAAAACAATAATATGCAAGGCTGCATGTATTAGAAATATTATCCGAAAATATTTTTTTTAAAAAAATTATCTATACAAAAGATTAAAAAAAAAATTATAGATGAATCAGAAAAACCTTTTAAAAAAATTAAATGCACAACAAAAATATAATTATCAATTAAAAGAGGATATCTAAACAAAATAATAAAGAAAATGGGTAAAATATATTTTAAAAAAACATATAAAATAAGTATTAATTTAAAAGATAAAAAGAAAAGGTCAAGAGCAGCTGGGTCTGCCAGGTCAGGTCAGCCTGCCTAGCCCATTTCTTAAGGCCTATGCAATTGAGCCCTTATTATTTTTATTTTTTTTGCATCTGGGGCGGCTGACATGTCATCCACCCCAAATTTCTTTGAAAAAAAATTAGATGACGCGTTGTCTGGTTTTGTCAGATTTCAGCCACCACAATGGGTGGAAATCAGGGCTTAATGTTTTTTGACCCAAAACCCTATTTTTCAATTAATTGTTTACCTTAAACACCTTAGAAACTATGATAAACCTATATATGGCCTAAAAAAACCAAAAAACCATCCCAAAAATAAAAATCAACCCGAAATAAAAAATCAACCTGAGTTTAGATATGTTTTTTCATGAATTTTAAAGGTATTGACAAATATAGATCATTTTGGTGGTCTAAATTAATGTCAACGACCTCTTTTTCTCTCAACTACTAGAATTCGGTGACCTCTCTCTTTCATCTCTCAATCAAGGACTAAAAAATAACAAAAATGAACTTTTATATTAAAATTAAATTGGAAAAATATTGAGGTACTAAAATTATATAATTAACGTTATTTTTAAAATGCAAGGATCAAAATGTCTTTTTCTTGAAATTTATGGTATGTCATTCATATTTGACGTCTTTTTTATTTTGATTCTTGTTCTTTTAATTCCACTCTTGACTAAAAAATTTAATGTAATTGACCTTCAAATAAAATTAAATTGTTGAAAATTAAACTTTAAGAACAAAAATAGATGTAAGTTCTAAATATGAAGTCTTTGTTAAAACCACGAAGAGAAGTACGCCTTCCGGTATGGACTCTAGAAAAGTTACTTCTAGGATATCTTTTTGGAAGTGCAAGGATGTGTCTAGGTTCAGCAAGGGGACTTTCAAGACCTGAAGGAGCATAGATGCAGATGTGTTCAACTCTGAAGCTCCTATGAGTTTTGTTAGAAGGTTTTGTAAGAAAAGAATGCCTCAAACCCGAACCTAGAAGATGTTAGAAAAAGCATAAGGAAGGCCAACCAAGATATCTTCATTTGCTAATAAAAAGTGGAGGAGCTAGGGTTAGCCTTGGCATAGGCTACAAATGAATCTAACAAGGCTTGTGCTAATGTCAATAAGGCTTGGGCTGAAGTTTCCCAGCTAAACGCTTTCAAAGATTTTTCTATGGAGTTCCCAACCATATATGAGGGAACAAATGTTATACTAACCACCTTGGAGGGTAAAATGATTGACTTGATGAGTGATTCCACCTTTTCAACCTCTCTTGGGGAATCAATATGGATTTTTCTATAGATTTTCCTCCTTTCAATTGTCTCGACTTTGAAAAGATCTATCCTAAGGTTGCAAGTGCAGTTGCTTATGGAGAATATCTGATTAAAATGTCCAAGAAGTATGAGAAGACCCCTAGAAATGGCAATCATGGGAGCATTCTGTGGTGGAGGTGGACACGAAGGGAGAGCCAATAGTGAAGCAATTAGAGCCTTGTTATTGGTGAAGAGGGTTGCAGAGGAGATGAAACAGCCCTAAAAGCCCTCGTGGAAGTTCCACAACCAGAGTATTGCATAACAGCGGTGGAATATTCTATCGGTGTTTGAACACTGATTCTATTTGGAAAAAAATTATCAATAAAATCATAGACGGTAACTGGTCATCAATGATTTATATTATGTCGATCATTGCATTGGTAAGATAATTATTAATGAATTTACAGATGGAAAAAACACGTCAAACAAAAAGATTTTACCAGCATTATTATGTCAGTAATTTTGTCAGTAAGTATTGCATATTATAGACAAAATAAACTCCTTGCAATTACAGCGGTATTCTAATTCATATTACCAATGAAATTAACCCGTTGAAGATTCACATTAGTGGCAGTCATGTAATTCTTTTCCAACTCTCTCGAACTTACCGAGGGACTTAGTCCATCAGTAATTCCTTCTATAATTTTCAGTGGCAAAGTCCTATAATTTCTTTAACTCTCCAGAACTTTCTAAGGGATTTATTTTTTCAGTCATTCTGTTTGTGATTTAACGTCTATGGGTAATTTCATCTATAATTGTCAGTGGCAAAGTCCTGTAAATTTTTTCAAACTCTATGGAATTTTCTAAGGGATATAGTTCGTCAGTAATCCTGTTTATGATCATTATCTCATCGGTAATTATGTCATGTATTTAATATTTTTTAAAAATAAAATAAACAAAACAAAAAATAAAATAAAAGGAATAAAATAAAAATATTATTGAATACAATTTATCTAGAGGAAAGAAGCTAAAGGAGGAGGAAGAGGAGGCAAATCTTTGTCAGGACTAGGTGAGCAGCGAGGCAGACCATATGTACCACTGAGGCTTGACAATAACTCCTCTTACAATTGCCTAAGTTCAGTTGTCTCAGACTTAAGTTGGGTTGTCTCAGCACTAAGCCGGACGATCTAAGCTTTAACTAGTTCTCGTACAAAAGCCTGGATGGCCAGATATCAGAAGCTCGAATCCAATTAAGAGGAATCAATTGTCGATACAATATGGCTCATCCGCATATCCTTGGTTGTAGTGCTTAAGATACCATAAAACTGATTTCTATCAAGTCCACCAGACGATCCGGCTTCAAATACAAATCCGGATTGAGTTCTGGATGGGTTGAAGGATCATTTTCGTATCTCTCCTACAATCAAGTGTTATATGTTTCTAGAAAAAAAGAGAAAAAACAAGTCATCAAATTTAGAAAAAATATAATAACTTAAGAAAAACATTATTTAAATCCAACTTACCACGAACTTCTGAGCTCGGCTATCCACGAGTTGTTGCATCCTTTTCTGACGGTACTCATTTTGCATGTGAGTTTCAACAAAAAGCTCCTACAGTTTTTGATTGTGTCTAGGAATCATAGTCTGCAAAAGGAAGCTGCTATTAGTTAAATAATTTCATATAAAACAACAATTTTTTTAAAAAAATGTATGTAATAAAATAGAATCTTATCATCCGCTTTGCATGTGAAACGAACAGAATGGATCATCTAGTGTGCATGGCAATTGAACCATGAATCTCCCTATTTCGGTTCTCTATACCGGATTGTAACCACCACACGAAATGCTCAGACATCATGTGTTGTATATAAGCTTCCCAAATAGCCTATAAGATGTGTGGGTCTGAAATCCCTCCACACGACCATGTCTTTCCAACCTAAAACACCTTTTTGTAAACACCCAAAAAAAAGTAAAGCCAGAAACGACTCCACCATCACTGTGCAGGGATTTCTGAATTGGCGGCGACATAGTTTTCATTGCTGATTTCTGAATTGGCAGCGATACAATTTTCATTGCCGATTTCTGAATTGGCAGCCAGCGATATAATTTTCATTGCCGATTTCTAAATCGGCAGCAACACAGTTTACGTTGATGATTTCTGAGTCAACGACAACTATACGCTGACAAATCCATGCGTGTTGTAATACCCACCAAAAATTTAGTCTTTGGCCGACCAATATTAGGAAGAATTTAAGGATATAAATCGACCAACCTTAAAGAAAATCCTGGAGGAAGAGGGTCGACCTATCCTAGGTTAAGATATATGGAGGATTAAACTAGCCCTAGGATAACTCAAAAGAGGGATAGGAACCAAAGATAACATGCACCCAAACACCCCCTCTCATTTAAAAGGGGGTATAATTGCAAAGAGAGAGGGAAGGTGACCCTTTCTCTTCCCAAAAACAGTTACAGCCGTTGCATATGTCCAACTGCATGCTCTTTGTTGTAACTCATTTTTAGGCCCTACGTGTTGGAGATGGTGTGTACCTCTCTTGAACCGAATGCAAGAGTTTAGCTCATGATTGTTGAAAAATTAAAAAAAAATAGAGAAGAAAGAAATGTTTTTCGAATCCTGTTTCAACTATTTTTTGCTCTCTTTATCCTCCCCCTTTGCTGCCAAAATCGTCAGGTTTCTTAGGCTAATTAGGAGTCTTCATGATGCTAAATTCATTTCCCTCTTTATCTGGTCTTTAAGGTTAAATAAACCCCTTAGAATTTGCACTAAAAAATAATTATGTTGTTGTCGCAATTCTGTTGTAATACCAATTTTGTTCCAACTTAAGCTTTGATTCTGATTTGGTTTCATGCAATATCTGACCATCCTAGCTATATTTTTTCATTCATGACATGTTAAAGAATTGATATGCGCCTTTATTGGGTCCTAGAGCCCACTGTTCTTATGTCAGACTCTCAGTAAGATTGGGATGCTCAGCATTATCAGTTTCTGAATCAGATCAGGAGACCCTTTCTAACCAAAAAGATTGCGGCTAGATTCTGAGTTTGTAGGTCTGATTTGAGGGACCCGACTTATTTCAAGAATTTATCGGGTTAATTAAAGACCAATTTTAAACCTCGGAAAGATAATTGGTTTCGTTGAAGGAATTGGAAAATAGGGACTGGATCAGAAAATGTCACAATAATTTCTGTTACTGGTTGCCATGCTGGATTATATTTTGCTTCTCTTCATAAAGAAAAAACACCATCGTTTGGGACTTGGCAGCATGAAACAACCCATAGGAATTAATTAGCATGGTACTGTTCATTTGTGTTTTGAACAGTACCCCTCCCCATCTGCAATTATTTCCTTTTCTCTGCAACTTCCTGCTAGTTTCCATGATTCTCTCGCTTGATTTTGGAGCTACAGATCATGTTTTTTTCAGCTTCAATCCAAAGGAGACAACAACTTTTGTGCCTCCTCTGTGCCAACAACAAAATGACATGAAAAGGGGGACCTCATCATCATCCAATGGTTGGGATTTTATCCTTAACACAAATGGCTGGGATGGTGTGTTAATGAGGAAAGTGATTACGAGAATCATTAGAATATAAATCAGAATATTTTGGTTTCCTAATTGGTTTTATTTGATTGTAAATCAGTCGAGATTTACATCCTTGATTAGTGTAATGTTTGTTTCCTAAATAGAGCTGCGTGCGTGCGTGTGTGTGTGTATATATGCCTCCTCTACTGACCTAATAAGGGGGAAATGAGAGAGAGGCAAGCAATAGGGAGCAAAAAAATGAAAAAAAAAAAGAGAAAAAGAGAGGAGAGAAAAACGCAGAGAACAAGGGAGAACAAGAGGAGTTTTTCTTTCATCCTTCCGACTGTAAAAATCTTCACTAGACGGGGAAAGAAAGAGAGGAAAAAGGAAAACAAAGCAGAGGAGTAGAGAGAGAGGAGAAAGAAAACAGAGTAAGGTGAGAAGAAATAAAAAAAGAAAGAAAATAAAGGGAATAAGAAGAAGGATGAGAATAAAAAACCAAGAGAACATAAGAGGAAGTCTTTCTTTGGTTATCAGAAACAAAAAGCAGAAGCTTTTCCATCGGTTTGTGTTTCATCTTTTGCATTCAAAACGAGCAGGATCCACAGGTATGAGTCTCGACTTCCTTTATCTTTGACATATTTAAAGCTGTTTGTTTGGTTTTTGTTTCTTTTCAAAAATCTGTTTCTGCTCTTGTTTTGGGGACGTTCATTTTCCATCTTAGCAACAAAGTTGCATGCTTGCCCACTATCCCTCCCATGTCTTTGAGTTTAGATTATTATTGTCGTTAGAGCTGTGTTTTTTTTACTCCCTTGTCGTAAGGGACCGTGAGCTTTAAAAGTTTCCATAATCCCTTTCTCCCTTCTCTCGAGCATTTTCTTGCAATGGAACACTATATAGAAACAGTTGTAGCTTATAGGTGCAGAAGAGATAGTTGAAAAACATGAGGGAGGGTCCTTTTCTTTAGTTAAGGGTGTTTTGTTCTTCGGTCGATTTTGGGTTCACACTTTCCTCTTTGTTTTTGAGGTAGCAGGTGGGTCACAATTCATGTTTTTTTTTTTTTTTTTGTTTCAGAACATTGTTTTCGTTTTGTGCATGCAGACTTTTTTTTTATTATTATTTTAGAGAATTATGGGTCAGATTTATTTAGGCTTCAAGTTTAAATTAGTATGCCAAATCTTGTTTATTTGAGACGAACTATTTCCGGCTTCTTATGAATTTTGGAATAGATGGTTTTTTTTTGTGATGTTTGTGTACTCGTGTTGTTCGTGTTTTGACAAAACAAAAAACACTTTTTTGTGTGTTGCATACGGCCAATATCAAAAAAAATATTTTGAACATATTTTTTTATAAAAAAAACAATATTTGAAGTTTTGAAAATGTGTTTTCGCATGGATTTCTTAAACATAAAAAATTATTTTCTTGCATTCTGGATTGTACAGCATGTTTGTAAAACTCCAAAGGGTGTTGGCCAATATTCTAAAAATATAAAAATCTTATTTTTAGAGAATTCATCTTTATTCACTATTAATATTTGGATAAAGAAATTCCAAAGGGATTAATATCCAAAATATTATTAGGAATAATTTGCTATTATTCACTATTAATATTTGGATAAAGAAACCCCAAAGGGGTTAATATCCAAAATATTATTAGGAATAATTTGTTATTATTCACTATTAATATTTGGATAAAGAAACCCCAAGTGGTTAATATCCAAAATATTTTTTTTAAGAATAATAAGTCATTATCTTTTAATAATATGAGGACAAAGAAACTTATGAAAGGTAAATGTTCAAAATATTGTTGAGAGTAATACAACTTGTTCATTTTTAACATAAGGGTAGATTTAGGCCCAAAATGTTATTTAGAACAATTTAATTGCACATCCTTGAAAGAAGTCTCAATTATAATTGGGGACATTTCAATTTTTGTTTCACGGTTTATGAGTCATGAAAGTATAAAATACTAAGGCAAAAGTGGGCTTTTAAAGAACCTTGAATTTTCTTAGATTTCTAACTTAGTTTTTTTTTTTTGTTTCTCTTCCTTGCAATTTACGAGTCGTGAACACTTGAAATATTAAGGGAAAAATGAACTTTTAAGCACATTAAATCTCCTTGGATTTCTATCTTAGTTGGCTCCTAATCCACGAGTTGCAAATTTAGTCTGAATCAAACACAGATTTCAAGAGATCTACATTGGTTCTCCTTTGTACTTTGTAGACATACCTAAAGTATGATCCATATTGGCCAAGAGTTCTTTCTTTTTAGACTTTGAGCCCAAGTTTGTTCATCATAGCAAATTTATCCTAGGAAAACTGATGAGATTAGAGAACATCAACACCATAGCAATTATAAGACAAACCAAACACCAAGCAGCTTACCTTAGGTAGGGCGTACTAGGGGTGCTAAAACCTTCCCTTTACACAATCAGTCCCTTGCCTTAGAATCTCTAAAAGACCACTTAGGTTTCCCAGTGACCATAATACTAGGTGGCGACTCCCTTATTCACAAAACAAAGACCCCGACATGATTCCCCACTCTGGGAGGGTCGTCGCGACGTTAAGCTCTCGAAAGGGTGTGACACTCTTCTTCTCTTTTTTTTTTAAAAAGAGAGCTGAACCTAACCCCATCTACATGTACTTTCCTTAGATGAGAGAGAGAAGGAGAGAGCTAGAGAAGGCTGAACACCTGCAACATGGAAGGAGAGGGAGTCTAGAATCAGTGGGAAGATGACTGGAGGGGAGAATCGAGAGGGAAGAAAAAGAAGAAAAAGAAGAAAAACCGAGTAAAAAGGGGAAGAATACTGTCAAACTCTTTCCTAAAACTACTTAGATTCGTGAGGTATGAACCATGCCACTTCTTCACCTGTTCTTGGGACCTTGGGGCAGAAAAAAAAAAACCTTAAGTTAATGGCCTAGAATTCTTACACCAGCTGTTAAGGATAACAAGACTAAAAAAAGGACAAAAAATAGGGTTGAATGAGGGACCTAATTCCAGAATATTTAACAAATAAAATGAGCAAATCTGAATGCACAAACTGGGAAAGATGGCCGACCTTGATGAGGGCTAGATATAATATGGATCAAAGGAATAAAATGCATAGATGACTACCTTGTTAGAGATGTTTGATCATGTGAAACTAAAACAAAATTATACTTGTGTTAATGATGTGATTTCAGCATATTTGGTTGATGAAGTTATATGAAAATGTGTTGAAATGATGTAAGTGCAAACTTGTGTTGTTAATAAATCTTGAAGAAACATGCAGCAGCTGAAACAAGAATTGCATTCATATAATGCTTTGGTTTTGTTGATATGATGAATAGACATGTGTGGTTGTGAATCAAGGGAATAGATATGTATTTGAAAATTATGATTGTGAGTGTGCTTGTGATAAAATGTGATGGAATTACATAAACATAGGTCAAATGAATGAAGACATGGTTGTGGAAAATTGTGGTAATTATGCTTACGATAATGAAATAGATTGAGTGTATGTGCAAAATTGTATCGATGTTAAACCTTAGGAACAATTAAAGCTAAAACAAAAATTGTCACATGATAATGCGTTGATTTTGTTTGTGTGGTGAATGAATTTTTATAACTTGAGATTGTAGTTAGAAAAACCTAAATCAAATATGCATGTTGAGATTTGGTTATGCGTTGTTCATGCCTTGTGATAGGAATTATAGTATGATTGTTGTCGGTATGTGTCCAAGTCTCTGCTAGGAAGTGTTACAAAGGAGAAAGGCATAGCGTAAATCTTACGCGTAACCTTAAGGGGGAGGCAAAATCAGAAACGACTCACCTTACCGCTGATGATTTCTGAATCGGCAGCGACTTAGTTTACATTGACAATTTCTGGGTCAGCAACGACTTAGTTTTTATCAACAATTCCTGAGTTAGCAGTAGCCTATATGCATTAACAAATTTAGCGTCAACTGTGAAACTATGTTGTGTTGATGATTTCTGAGTCGACAGCGACTCATTTTTCATCAATGATTTCTGCATCAATCATAAATCGTATGCGCTGATGATTTCAGCATCAGCTGTGAAACTATGTTGCGTTGACGATTTTTGAGTCGGTAATGACTCGGTTTTTGTCAACAATTTATGTGTCAACCGTAAATCATATACACTGATGATTTCAATGTCAGATGTGAAGTTGTTTTGTATT
>Ga0307518_10002769_pt1 | contig 12731 bp, 9 predicted proteins | sample 25_EM_MG_FD_203889 | JGI IMG/M metagenome (GOLD analysis project Ga0307518, IMG submission 203889) | Populus trichocarpa ectomycorrhiza microbial communities from riparian zone in the Pacific Northwest, United States - 25_EM | ecosystem: Host-associated > Plants > Roots > Unclassified | place...
TAAATATTTTTAACTTGACTAGACCATTTAAGCTTGCACTAGTTTGTCGACTCACGCTACACTACAGGTAGGATAAAAAAAAATTTGAACACGAAAAAAAAACGTACAGACTATAGAAAACTATTTGATATTGCTATTAAATCTAACTCAGCAAGTTAACTTTGAAACCTCTCGACCCGACTTCTTGCCTAAATCGAGTTTAAAATCAACTCATATGGGAGTTGCCTTAATATAACTCAATCGACTTGTCAAGCCTAAAAGAACACAGATAATTAGTAAATTGTGTGGTTTGACTTAAAAAAAAAATCAAAGTTGAAGTCATTTTTATTTTAATATTAAGACAATAACATATTGGATAGACTCAAATTTCATAACTTAACCTGTCAAACCCACGACCCGGATCATGCATTCGACTGAGTTTAACAACTTTGATTTTGTTTTTTAAACTATTTTTTACTTAACGATATGAAAACAAAAATAGACATCCGTAAAATATGTCATCGGTAAATACCGATGGAAATATTCTCTTGATATATATCGAGAGAAATATAGTGGGAAAAGAAGGAATAAAAAAAATGCCAACAAGTATGATAACATGTCATTTTTACAAACAAAATTACTAACGAATTTAAATTCATTGATTAATTCCGTTAGAAAATTATACCATAGTTGGGTCAACTCGAATTAATACAAATGATATTGTTTTGGATTTTTTATTTAAAAATAGTCAATTTAAGCTTTCATCTAGGTATTAATCAGGTCAATTAAGGCATAGGTTAACCTATTGGATCAATTAAATTTGATGGAGTCAATTCATACCAACTTAATATGAAATTCAGCCAAGACTTTATAACACTACTTATAATTTATTATAAATTTTAGAAGAGTATCTTACATTTGTGTGAATGCGAGGTCGGAACAAGGATTAGTGTAGGTTTTTAGATCATTATGCTAAGGAAGTAATTAGTCATATCTTTTTAGTTACTTAGATCTATTTAAAAAAAAAAATAGAGTTACAACTATGAGAGAAAAATTCTAAGTAGAAAAATTAGTCATGGATTTTATATTCTCTCTCCTTTTTGTCTGTTTTTTTTTTCTTTTCAAAATGAGTTCTTAAAAGTAACTAATATAATACTACTAATTATTCTCTACGCAGAGTTTTCCACTCATTTCAGGATCAAATTAACGATAGAAATAAATACTAATAAATGAATATATAAAATTACATGCATGTCTAAATATTTTTAACTTGACTAGACCATTTAAGCTTGCACTAGTTTGTCGACTCACGCTACACTACAGGTAGGATAAAAAAAAATTTGAACACGAAAAAAAAAACGTACAGACTATAGAAAACTATTTGATATTGTTATTAAACCTAACTCAGCAAGTTAACTTTGAAACCTCTCGACCCGACTTCTTGCCTAAATCGAGTTTAAAATCAACTCATATGGGAGTTGCCTTAATATAACTCAGTCGACTTGTCAAGCCTAAAAGAACACAGATGATTAGTAAATTGTGTGGTTCGACTTAAAAAAAAATCAAAGTTGAAGTCATTTTTATTTTAATATTAAGACAATAACATATTGGATAGATTTAGATTTCATAACTTAACCCGTCAAACCCACGACCCGGATCATGCATTCGACCGAGTTTAACAACTTTGATTTTGTTTTTTAAACTATTTTTTACTTAACGATATGAAAACAAAAATAGAAATCCGTAAAATATACCATCGGTAAATACCGATGGAAATATTCTCTTGGTATATATCGAGAGAAATATAGTGGGAAAAGATGGAATAAAAAAAATGCCAACAAGTATGATAACATGTCATTTTTACAAACAAAATTACTAACGAATTTAAATTCATTAATTAATTCCGTCAGAAAATCCATCTGTAATATTTAATTTATGACCTGATGAGTGACCCTACTCTATCCCCACCCCCTCATTTCTCCTTTTTCCTTAATTTTTCTCTGCAATAACAACACACCCTCCCCTAATTTTATCCCAAATCAACCTTCCATTACAAATTTGACCACCCCAATACTCAGTTTATTAGCATCCATGTTCTAATTTAAATTTTATTGAGGATTTCTCACTTTAAGTAAGCAAAACTACCCATTTTTTTTATTTAAACTTAATTTTAAAAAGTTAATTTTTGTTGCATATTTTTATATTATATGTATTTTGTTTGTATATTTACTTATTTTATAGCTTTTTTCTATAGAAATTTGTTGTTTAAATGTATGATTTGTACATGTTAGGGTTTATTTAAGATTTTGTAAAATTATATTTATTTGTAAATTGATGAAATATAATTTGCATTTACGACTTAGGTGTTTTGTGATGAAATAAATAATGGCTTATTTAACGAGTCCGTTTTATATTTTGTCAATTTTATTGTTGAGTTGAAATTGTTCGGTAAATACATAGAATTTTGAATTTATATAGATAATTGATAATGAATTAGTTGTACTATTAAAATAATTTGAATAAGTTTGAGTTAAACTAATGTTCTATTATTTATTTAGTTTATGTAATTAATTAATACATGTTGTCATCAATATTCTATATAGGTTTGACATAAGTAATGGATGATCGTTCATGGATGTATCGAGATTCACCTGAAAGGTTGTGTAAAATGAATTATTATAATGGGGTTCAAGGTTTTATTAATTACACACTATCTAATCCAAGAAATATTAGTGGAGAAAATATTAGATGTCCATGTAAAAGCTGTAAAAAAAAAAATTATCGATTTAGATGTTGTAACAATGCATCTTCTACAAAAATGGTTCATGGAGAGATATTTATGTTGGTTTACACACGGAGAACGATATGTTCATCACGAGATCATGGTAGAAAGGATGGTTGGGTTAACTTATAGTTCTAGTAATGTGAATAAAGTTGTAGATAACAATAGTAATCCTTATAGGAATATAGTTATGGATGCGATGAGAATGAATCAGGGTTGTGCCGGTCAATGTCCAATAGTAGATAAAGAACCTAATGCAGACGCGGCCGGGTTTTTTGATCTTTTAAAAGACTAAGACGAATTATTATGGGATGGATGCACAAATCACAATAAATTATTAGTCATTGCACATGTGTTCACTATCAAGTCAAATCATGGGTTAGGTGAGGCTGGTTACCACAAGATTGTTAAATGAGTGAAAAGCATTTTACCTAAAGAGAATAGACTGAAAGAGAAATTTTATACTGTTAAATCCATCATGAAATCTCTTGGCCTAGGATACTAGAAAGTTGACATGTGTCCAAACTTTTGCATGTTGTACTAACTTGAAAATACAGAGTTAACCGAGTGCAAAACATGTGGGCATGCTCGTTATAAACCCAAAACTAGCAAGGGAATGATTCTTATCTTACATAGAAAACTTAAATGCTTCCTAAGCATACCTAGATTGCAAAAGTTATTCATGTCACCAAAAACTATTGAGCACATCACATGATATTATTCACATGATGCGGTAGATAGAGTGATGGTGCACCCTTTTGATGGTGAAGCTTGGAAACATTTTAATAGGGTGCATTCTCAATTTTCAATGGAAGCAATGAATGTGTTTCTTGGGTTATGTTTAGACAGATTCAATTCATTCAGGTCATTTGTTGCTCCTTATTCCTGTTGGATGGTGATACTCATAATTTACAACATGTCACCAAGGATGTGTATGAGGCTGAAGTTCATGTTTTTATCTACGGTTATACCTGGTTCTAATAGTCCAAGTTAGAATATCGATATTTGTTTTTGTCCGTTGATTAATGAGTTGAAGTAGTTGTGGTCATCCGAGGCTTTGTGGAAACACACGTGCAGATTGATGACTGCCAAAAAGGGATGCAACAGCTCGTGGATAGCTGAGCTCAGCACTTTGTGGTATGTTGTTTTCAACCATTTTTTTCTTAAGTTATTATTATTTTTTTGAATTTGCTGACTCTTTTTTTTTTCAAGATACATATAACACCCGCTTAAAGGAGAGATACGGTGACGATCCTTCGACCCATTCAGATCTCGATTTGGATTTGTGGTTGGAGGCAGAATTGTCTGGTGGACCTGATAAAAATCGAGTATACAGTCTCTCTAACACTTTGACCAAGGACTTGCAGACAACCCGTGATGTTTCAATCTTGTATGCTCGTAATCGGTTTCAAGCACTCAAAATCCAGAGTTCAGGGTGACTTTAGACCAGTGAGTTAAAGATTGAATAACCCATCTTATTGCTAATTATGAACGACTTAGTATTGAGACAACCAAACTCCATCGATTGGTAATGAAGATGAGATCACAAATGGATGATACATGTGCTCCCTCTTATTCGCCTCACGATCTAGCGAAGACCCGCCTCCTCCTCCTCCTCCTCCTCCTCCAGCACCTTTATTCTAGATTAATTGTATTTGAACTTATAAATGTTTAAATTTGTAATAAATATTTGTATTTTATATTAATTTAATTTTTTTCTATTTTTTTTAATAATTTTTTTAAATATATATATTTTTAAATTATTACTGAAGGGGTTATCAACGGACATAGTTTGTCGGTATATTTCAAAGAGTTGAAAAAAAATTATTGCAAATATCACTGTCATTGTTTACTTACTGATGGAATAACAAACAGTTTTTTTATGGTTATATGTCAAATTCACTGACAGACATACCAATAAACAAAAAAAATCACTGATGGAATGACATGATTTTTCTATTGGTGATATATTATATTCAACAATGAAAATATTGATGGAATGAAGCGAGTAAAGTTTTTTTTTTTGCGTATTTTGTCCGTTAGTAAATCTATTTGTAAAATTATTACCAACGAACTCACCAACATACCAAAAATTACCAATGAGAGTTTTTTGATTGATTATTTCTGTCCATGAGCCCGTCGGTAAGTTTTGTGCCGACGGACTGTGAGTATAAATACCGATAGAAAATTCTGTCGATAAATCTAAAAGTTCTGGTAGTTACATTTGTTTGAGTCAATGATAACATCATAAAAAGCAAACACAAATAAATTATAAAGAACAATTTAAAATTAATGAAATATTAAATCATAAAATTGAAAAGAAAAAAAAAAAGCTAAGAAGAATTCAATCGAAAAAAAAAAAAAAAGAAGAAGAAGAAAGTAGCGCTCCTTAACTGTTCATCATCAACAGTGAAGGAGCTGGGGTAAAATCCCAGTTCTGGTTATTGAGGCATTGCATGGAATCAAACCTTTTATTTCACACCATAACGTTTTCAGCCCTGGACATGCCACATGCATTGGCAGTTCTTTTATTAAAACCAAAACCTTTGAAGCTTCATAATTGGTACATTTTTAACATAAAACAACACACCAAAAAGCATTAATCATCAACAACTAAAGAGATCAATAGCATGATGCTTCACCATTTAAATCTCTTCTTTTCATCATCATCTTGAAGACCAGGCTCATGATATCCAATATTTTCAACAGCTCCAACTGTCTTGAACAAGCGCCTCTTGTTTATCTCCTCAAGTAGTGACCGGTGCAACAACTTGCTGCGCACGTCGACTTGGGAGCGAATCCGGCTTAGCTTCCGCTGTGGATTGGAGCTACAACATCCCCCTGAATCCAATCGCGCATTTCGATGTTTATATTGTTTTGCACTCAAGCTGTCAGCAGGACAGAATCTTGTAGACTTGTGTATCTTTCCAAAGCCTAAGGGCACTTCTCTTAAACTTGCATCATAATCATCTTCATTTCCTGAGCTGTAATTCAAAGTGGAGTACTTGAAAGAGTTCAAAGAACTTTGAGAACTTGCATCATCATCGATAAACAGCTCGCCTGCATTAGCAATTACATATCACAATTTATGTTATCTATATGCTCAATACATTCTTTAATTCCTCCAAGGAAGAAAATTAACCACTATCTATTGCTAGTCAATAACTAGTTCTACCTTCAAACCAGTCATGGGCAGAAGTCATATTTCTTCCTTGACAAGGTTTTGTCTGAAAGGAACAGTTGAAAGCCAAAAGAGAAGCTTGTGAAGAGGAATGAGAAGAACTGGCAAAGAAAGGATGGCGAGGTCCGTCGTTGTGGTCATCATCGTCGTCATCATCATCATCATCTTCATAGCTAAAGCAGTGCTGTGGATGATGGATTTGAGATGAGCTGCATTGTTTCCAACCGGGAATTAAAGATGATATCTGCTCCTCTATCATATCAGCAATTTCGAACGGCTCCCAGTCAGTGATCTCCAGTTCTTTCACCATCTCCATTGCAACATCAATTGCAGTGTCATTCATGATGTCAAAGGGAAAGTATATGTTCCTGGTCTGACCTGAATTATGAAAAAGGAGTGGCATTTTAGCTAATTAGAAAAAACTAACCAACCAAAAACATCAAATTGATATAAATCTAATAAGATATGAAACACGAAAAGCTCTAAAAATCATAACCAGGCGTGCAGGAGTGATGTTATTTACCATCCTTCTCAGAAATTTGCACTTTGAGAAAAATTGTATCATCTTGCGGATTCATTGTCCCTGTGACAGTCATCTCTGTGGCCTTTGTTGGATCAGCCAAAAGAGATGGCATGATCTTCTCTTCTGTTACTTTAGGACTTGACCATGGACTTGGAACTTTGGGGATAGTCCCCAATTCTGCTTCATCAGAAGCCAGAAATGGATCCAACAAAAGTTCTCGAGCTGGCAACCTCTTTGAAGCAGTCGCCAAACATTTCCCTATAAATTCTTGAGCTTCGACGTCTTCAATCCGATAGAATGCCTCTGGCAACTTTCCCTGTTAAGTCAGGGAGCATCACATAATAATTTTCAGAGACTGTTCTTGTCATAAATGATCAAATTTAGAGTTCATGGAATTGAAGATTCAAGACTTACAGAAGTCACTTTCTTGTATATTTGAGCAGGATTGGAGCACTCGCTATATGGATACTCAAAAGTGAGCATCTCTAAGACACACATGCCAAAGGAATATATGTCAACCAGCTCATCATAATCCTCTTCATATAATTCTGGTGCCATAAATTCAGGTGTACCTGATATCCAATCCAAAAACAGAAACTAAACATTCGATAAAGATTAAAAATTACTTGGATATAACCAGGAACTGAAATTGAGAAAGAAATTACCTATGACACTGTGGGCATGTTGTGAGCCCTGGAGAATAGCAGCTAAGCCTAGATCTCCAATCTTTACATGTCCAAGATGTCCATTGATAAAGATGTTGTCACACTTGAGGTCTCTATGTATCACAGGAGGATCATGGCCATGCAGAAAAGCAAGACCGCGCAGGATTTGGCGCGACCAGTTCTTGATTGCTCGAATATCTACACGCTGGTACTTTTTCCTATACCTATTAACAGATTCAATCACATATTAGGATTACATTCAAACAAATTTTGATGTTAAAATCTGGCAAATGTTAAGGCTTTGGTTTCATTACGCTCTTAAGGTGCCGGAGGTGAACATTTCAGTGATGAAGTTGAAGGCTCTTCTATCAATGTCAATCCAAGATGTGTAGAATTTGATGATGGAGTCATGATTGAGGTTCTTAAGGAGGTGAACTTCTGAGTATAACCGCAGCAACTCCTCCGGTGAGCGGAAGACGTCGTGAAGCTTCACTTGATTCCATGCCACCTCCATTCCAAGAACCTCATCAAATGCCTTGTACACAGTCTTCATGGCTCCTTTGCCAAGAACTTCTCTGAACTGCATAAAACTAGTATTGATTATGGCCTTTAAGTATATCAATATGAACCATCGTCACAGCTTCCATTTGTTCTATACTTTTGCATCAATGACTTCAACTATTAATTATGTAAAAAATTATGGATCAGTCACAATTAGTGAATTAATCAGATAGTATTCGACATGCCATAGAAATTAATAATTGTGACAAGGCATTCTCTTCACAACTCTGCATTTTGTTCCTAGAGGGTGCAGAACACTTGAAGATATTTGTTGACTTGGTTAAGTGTGGTCGTTTTATGTCTAATTCTTAGAGCATATGATGCAGTCTATGAAATCAAAGTTAATATTATCATAATGATATCTCCAGTCCTCATGGTTGCTGGCACAATCTAGTAATACTAAATATTAATAAAATAAAATAAATAAATAAAATCCATATAGATTATTATATTAACGGATCCTACAAATAAATCCCACTAATCTAATATATATTTCATGTTGTATAGCATTACAGTACCGTTTAGTTATTATATCATAATAAAAGAAACAGAAATATTAGATATATATATATATATATATATATATTAGATGCTTAGCTCATATATATGTTAAATATTGGATAGGATTCTAAGGTTTTGAATTTTATAAAAGGGACTGAAAAATCCAATGTTGCGGTTTGATTATATTAAAATTCTGCTTTCAATAACTATTCCTCCCGTTTTTGTTTCATCCAACAAGTTGACTATATTTTGGAATACTAGTCGGTATAGAAGAACAAGCAGAAAATAGAAGTCAACACTATTTAATAATTATTATCTTTTATTTAGTGGTAAATAAAAGGGGTGTTGGGGTTAACTAAAATTGGGAGGCTCTTCAGCATATTGGCGAGACAGGGTTGGTTTAGAAATAAGATTGTCTAGTGGGTTGGTGTGGGATGTTTCATCATCCTATGGGAGGAGGGCCAGAGAATCTAAAGGCCATTGACTAAAAACAAATACTGAGAGTAATTAATTATGTGGGTTTAGAATTCTCTGTCACCCCAAGTTGATGTTTTATGTTTAATTAATTAATTAAATATTAAAATAATCATTTATTGAGGGAAATGATCAATAGTTATATGATTCTTTATTGGACTGCTTTATTTGAAATTTACTTCGGCATGTGCAAAAATTGAGACGGACAAAATTTACCACATTCACAATTTTGTTTTATTGAAAATGAAAGAAGACTATTCAAGCCAAAAGGGTTTTGATCATATCTTATTCCTATTCTCTCGTGCGAAGAAAAATTAATGTTACAGGCCACTAACCATTGATACCTGCAAAAATTGTTGAAGAAACCATGCATGTGAAGAAGGAAATTGTAATTAATAGATCATTCAATTGCATGTTAGAGAATATATAATCATTGGATCTTAATTTGCTTAGAATTTTATTTTACTTGAAGCTATAGTTATATATATATATATCTAGCAAATCATTGAAATTGAAGATCAAACTACATAAAATCTCGGAAAGAAGATTAAGCAAGAAATTGACTTACACGTCCATACCGACCAGAAGGGTCGGTCTCAACATATCCAAGCTGTGCCTTAGCTCCATCAACACATGCTCCAACTCGAGTCTTATACATGGTTCAGAAATCAATGAATTACCCTAAAAACAAGACCCCAGTTGATTCTTTTTCAAGCTGATTTGTTATAGTAGTTTGTTTGCTGTAAATATAGCACGTAGTAGTTCTTAATACTAAACACACACTACAGAATATAATGGTTATGGAAGTGGGGATTGCGAGAGGTTAGCTAGTTGCTAGATGATCCGAGGTTTTCCTAGATTTTGATACGAAAAGACACCAAATAATAACCAGAACAGCCTTGAATAGTCCACTTTCAGCAAAATCCAAGCCATTCCAACAACTTCGCATGAATACTCGTAGTAGACCCAGGGAAACATCTGTCTTGGGATGTAGAGATGGAGAAAGCTTGATATATAGATGCAGATAATTTGATTTTGAGATTGAATCTATGGTAGGTTTCTAGCTATGCTGTCATGTAGGGGAGAGAACAGTTTCCGTCAACGAATAAGAACAACTTTTTCTTGGTTGTTTGGTGAGAGAATGAAGAGCTAAGACTATGTGATTGTGGAGAGAACTGTGTTTTAGATTACTTTCAAGAAGGAAATGTTTAGAAATTCAAAAGATCATGATAAATGGGACTTGAGAATGATGAGTTAACAGGGCCCCTAAACTTGAAAAACCTGTGGCCACGCTTTGATAGCACCATTTGTGGATACGAAGCAACCCAGGATTGAAAGATGGAAACAAGGAATCTGGAAGGACAAAATTTTCAAGAGATTTGAGAGAGACTTGAAAGTTTTGGAGAGTTATCTTTGATAGATGTAAAGGCAAACACCAACAGTATGCTAATGAATAATATAGAAGATTAAGAAGGTGGTAGTGCTTGTGACGCGTGTGAAAGCGAAAATTAAAAAAACGACAATAGCAAGAGGGTAGAACATTGTAGCTAATATGTAATTTCTTAAATAAATCTAAAAATTAATCTAAACAAAATAAAAAACTCAAAAAATAAAGAAAATAATAATAATAATTCCTAAACAAATTTGGAAAAATAAAATTATCAAACTTAACTAATATGTAATTTCTTAAATAAATCTAAAAATTAATCTAAACAAAATAAAAAAAAACTCAAAAAATAAAGAAAATAATAATAATAAATCCTAAACAAATTTGGAAAAATAAAATTATCAAACTTAATATCTGATTTCCTAAACTAAATTGAAAAAAAAAAGATCATAAAAAAATATTTTTCTAAACTAAGTAGAAAATAATAATAGCTAAAAAAAATAATTTTCCCTAAAAAATCCTCCTATATTAGCCTCCCTTAACCAGAAAAAACTCTCCTCAAGTTCTTGTAATCACGTTGTCATTGTTGTCAATCATTTAAAATGGTATTGGTGTCTCTTTAAGAGGTTTATAACTCTTTAAATAAGATCAAAAACCAACATTAACAAGCTAGGAAACCGAAAATAAAGGAAAGATAATAAAAGTGCTAAACAAACTAGAAAAAATAAAATTATCAATCTTAATATTTGATTTCCTAAACCAAATAGGAAAATCAAATAGGAAAGAGATAAAATCACCATAAAAGAAATTATTTTACTAAACTAAATAAGAAATGATAACAACTAAAAAAAATCCCAAAAAATCCTCCTGCATCAGTTTTCCTAGGTTAAAGAGAACTCATTCTTGAGTTTCGATCATCACATTGTTGTTGTTGTTGTCAACAACTTAAAACGATGTTTGTGCCCTTATGTTCCCTTTACTTATTCCACACATACTCAAATAAAGTAGGTTAAGAATCAATTCTTAAAATACTCTTAATCTTGATAAAATCATTATTAATTGTCAATGACGTATTCCACACTTTACCCTTATTCATGTTATTCAGTCTCTACCTTCTTTTCTTTCAATGTTTTTTCTTTCTTTTTATTTTCCCTTTTCTATAATTCTAGATAAAAACAACATACTTTTACCCTTTCTTTTAGCAACCACCTCCTCTCTTTTGGGCGCTAATACAATACGTTTCTGTTTTTTTTACTAGGGGTATATATATGATATCGTCCATCATATATGGCATTCCTATTATATTGTCATGGCTTGTCCAATCATAAATGACACGCATTCATAGACACCACATTACATCGAACACCATCAAAATATCTTTTGCCTATAGAAAACAAAACAAGACAGTGTGTATTCACAATTATCTCAATGTCTTTATTTAGGTCAGTTTCTAAAGCTTAGGGTGTCTTGATTTTTAGTTAGAGCTTATTTACTATCTCAGTGGACACCATATTCTTACAGCTACCATTGTACCCTATTATTAAGTTGCAAACTTTATCTTTCACGGTGCATATTGAGCGGAAAAAGCTAATGTGTCGCTAATCTTCATTTGAATCACCTTTAGGAGTCAACAAACTTTTTTTGATGACCAGGTTAGCACCACCATCTTCATATATAATCTCCTCATTACTATCCGAGTCATCATAAACATAATTAATTACATCAACTACAGGCTCCTCCATTAACACATTCTTACTTGGATAACTTTTTGATTTGCTACACTCATTAGCCCAATGCCTCAATTCACTATATTTATAAAAACAAATTCAAAAAGTTTAACCAAAACATTGATTTGTTGTGTACTTAGTTTGCTAAGTAGGTCTAGATCATGAGGGTGTTTGGCCTTTGATTATTGTTAGGTCCTCCTCTATTATAATGATCTATTTGGAAAACCCTACTAACTTCTTTAACAACTTGTTGTTTCTCAACTATCAAAGTCCTCTGATATGCCTTTGAAATTGTTCACAAAGACAGTAAGCACAACACGTCCTAAATGGACTGCTATTAATCACTCATATATCTCGCCACTAATTGCTCTTTTATTTTTGCCAAGTAATTCCAGGCCACTAATTGATAGAACTCATCATTATAATCATTGATAAATTCACCTCTTTATCTCAACAAGTAGAGCCATTGGTATAGGGTTTGAGCATAGCCAAAAGGAATGAAGTGTTCTTTTATCTTCTTCTTCATTCTATCCCAGTCACTGATTTTTGGCTTCCTTTGCCTTTCTCGTGAACTCTTTAATTGTTCCCATTAGGCAGAAACCTGACACTTCAATCTTATCGCAATCACTTTCTCCCTCATTTATTTTAGAACTTCCTTATACTAAAAAATTCTTTCAACTTTCTTCATTCAATCTTTGAATTCTTTTGTTTGTAAAGTTCCAACAACTTTAGGGATTTTAATACGAAGTAAAAAATCTCCAGTTCTATCTTCTTCCCAATCAAGAAGCTACCTCATTTAATTTTGCTTCTAGAACGAGTTTATAGTACTACCTAGGAACTTATGGTAACTCTCCTCCTACTTATATTCTCGTAGGTCCTTCTATTCAAAGCGATGAGTTAACTTTATGATTTGTCTTTGCATGTCCTTTATCATGAGCTCTTGGACATTTC
>Ga0307518_10002770_pt1 | contig 12727 bp, 9 predicted proteins | sample 25_EM_MG_FD_203889 | JGI IMG/M metagenome (GOLD analysis project Ga0307518, IMG submission 203889) | Populus trichocarpa ectomycorrhiza microbial communities from riparian zone in the Pacific Northwest, United States - 25_EM | ecosystem: Host-associated > Plants > Roots > Unclassified | place...
AACACCAGCTTTCTGAATTACTGGGAGACCCAATTCATAGTTTTCTCTGTTGATGTCCATAGCCAAGATCTGCAAGAAACAAAATCCCATTTATTTTTTATCATCACATGAATTTATTTATTTATTTTACTTAATAAATTTTGATTTGGGACCGAGACATTTTAAGTTTTTAGTTTACCTTGCCATCCTCAGGGATAGCCAGGGCAGTGGCCAAGAGAGAATAGCCAGTGTAAACACCGATCTCCATGGTGTTTTTGGCATTGACAAGCTTCAAAAGCATATTCAAGAATTGCCCTTCATCAGCAGATGTGGTCATGATGTTCCTGTTTCCCATCATTCACGTCAAATTTATTAACATCACACCATAAGCATTAATATCAGACAAAATCTCTTATGTTTATGTATTTAAATGTATGTGAAAATCAAGAAACATACCAAGGATGCTTGGCAGTCACCTCCCTGAGCTCCTTCATGCATTCAGGCTCTCTTGGATACACACTAGTCTCGAGAATATACTAAAAAATAATCCAAATATAAAAAGAAAATGTTAAAAAGCAAACAACAACAAGAAAAGGGGGAAAACTTGCACAAGAACAAGGATTTACCGTTTAAATTACCTGGTAAAGAGCATCACTTTGCAAAAGGCTCTTGTGGCCAACTTCCTGGTGCCTTCCTGCCTGGCTTTGCTGTTCCTCTCCGTTGGTGGCCATTATTGTGTATATCTTCTAATTAAACTACGATCTCTTTCTTGGCCTTGGAATTTTTTTTTTTTTTTGTTGATGATGGTAGTGATGCCTAACCTGATCGAAAATGGTAAAGGGCGGGTGGTATTTATTGGAAATGAGAGCCCGGTTTGAATTGGAGTAGCGGGGAGGCTGGACCGGCTACCAACCGGGAGGGGGTTGGTGAGGTTCCTGGAGTTAGGACGAAGGATAATGTGGGTTTTTGGCCCACCAAATATGGGACCCACCTTGTTGGTGATCGTATCGTGCTGTGGGCTAGTGGTACTCCTTCCCTTAGGCATCGCTGACGTCATTTTTGGGATCTATGACACCAAATCTCGGTTCAAATTCTTAAATAATTTATTGGGCATATTTTTTTTTGTCCTCCTTTTTTCTAAGATTCCTGAACAGTAAAGAAGTCAATGGTTAGGTAGAGATTCTCGAGATCAAAAGCTAAAATGTTATGCCATGTATGATTAATTTGTTAAGAGTGGAGAGAATTAAATAATTAATCATAAATTAATATATGTGTTTAACTGGAAAAGATTTGTGCTGGGCTCACCAATCATAAATTACATGTGCTAACTGCTAATAGAAATTGGGTGAGGGATAGGTGAAATTACCAAAGGGACTCCACGTCCAAGAGTTGGTAGCATATGGCCACCTCCGTCAACGGATGAGTCCTTTAAAGAATCTCTCGAACTATTGTTGACTTTGTCATCTAAAAATTTATCTTCGTTGTTTTTTCTCCACAAACTAGCCTTTGTCGGCAAAAATCCAAATCCGTTTTACAGTCTTAATTAGGGCAGATGTAAAGGGTATACTTGGTATGCATATATGTGCCGGTTGAAGTTTAAATTCACCGACTAGGTTGACAGCAGCCACCTCTGTCTCTAGTCTCCTCCTTTAAAGAATTGCTATTAAATGAGGATTTCATGAAATGGAAAAAGGCATTTTTTAGGGTAACACATGGATAATCAATATCCAAAACTGTGAATGCTTAGCATGTTTCTTACCACCTCCCGCTATTAAACGACGAGAATAACACTTTTTATGTCTAAATTCTATTCTGTTTTTTTTTTATGTTTTAAAAGTATTTAAACAAATTTAAATTATTTTATTTTATTTTTTTGTTTTAAATTAATATTTTTTAATGTTTTCAAATCATTTTGATGCGCTGATATCACAAATGATTTTTTAAAAATAAAAAAATATTATTTTAAAGCATTTCCAAGTAAAAAACACTTTGAAAAGCAACCACAACCATTTTTTCAAGTGAACATTAATAAAATATTTTTCACATGTTTTTCAAAATATAATAGAAACATTCGAAAGCTGGGAAGTGTATTTCAATTGAATTTTTTTTCTTTATTTTAACAAGAATTTCCTTTTTTATAGATAAATTTCTAGGAAAACAGGCCATGTTTTCTTTAACTGAACAGACTTCTATTGTGAATAAGAAAAGAGCAGGGGGGAATGGTCGGAGGCTCAAAGCAAAATGCCTATAGAGAAGCTAGGAATGCCCGCGTGACCTTGTTTTTATATATATATAATTTTTTAGTTTAATGTGGGTGTCCGGGCCAGTTTGCGCGCACCTCGACTAATCCCACGAGCCCTAAAGTTAACGATCATGTAAGCCTCCAGTGGCCATCATATAAGCAACCACATAACTCGAACCTGAGACCACAAAGGGAGCAAACCTCTTGGTCCCAAGTTCTTACCACTGGACCACCACCTAGATGGTTTGTTTTTATATTTTTGTTTCATGTTATCGGGTCATCTGTAGTCTTAAAGAAAATAATCAAAATATCACCTCCTCTGGCTTATATACAGAGCCTATTTTGTATTTAGATAAGGGTTACTTTTAAAATTTTATTTTTTATATCATCACATCAAAACAATATAAAAATACAAATAAAAAATTAATTTGAACCAAATAAAAAATTAAAAAAAATTATTTTTTTAAAAAATACTTTAAAAATATAAAAATAAACCGCAAACTCTAGATTCGTATGCTAACTAAGTAAGCTACAACACAAAATTATTATCATATGAATCAAATAAATATATTGAACAATGAAGTACCCAAAAAAAATAATCCAAATTGGAGGTAATTTTCATCCATCCATAACAACCACCAACTCAGCACGGGACATGCTAATAAATTGGCACAACCACATACTAGAAAACGGGGGGGAGAGAACTTTCCTTGTCTTTTATTGATGCCAATGCCTGGACCACGGTTGAGTGGTGGGAAATATAAACACCAAATCACCAGACCTAGGAGCGTTGATGAGAAAACCGTACATACTATGCGAAGAAAAAGCATTAGATACTTGCAGCAAGTACGAAATCCTATTGCTTGATTTAATCGTGTTCTAGAAAAATTAAAATAATGGAAGAGGAAGCATCATTTTATCCACAATGCAGTGCGACTGCCTACTCAATCGCGGTAAGATTTCATGGATCTGATGAAAATCAACCTTATGATAGGTGGCTAGGTACCTGCGAAACGCAGACAGCAAAGACCTACTCTTTGAGAGCGAAATTATCAGAAATTCATACCATTTTGACAATGCTTTTATCACTTTGTTTAAGTTATCTATGGCCATTTGGAGCAAAATGATGGTAAAAGGTAACCTGAAGAGAAATACACATTAATTAGAATCAAGAAATTGATAATTGGAAGATGATATCAGGGGAATGAGAGAAGCTAACTTTGATTCTACCATCTACAATATTTTGACTGTAGGTACGAGACAGATAAGCTACCGAGGTCTATCGACAGTATTTTTTCTTCTTTTCTGATGCTTGGAGGCTTTGAGCCTTGCAGAATCTTGTGTGAAGCCTTAGGAACAATGCTGCAGTTGAGGTACTCTTCAAAGAGAAGACTAATGGCGAGGGATTACCTGAAGCAAGAAAAGAGGGAAGTTGGAATTCTCAGGGATTGCAGGGTTAATCATATGCGTGCTTACGCCAGGGGCCAGCGCTGAAGCACTCTTCTTTGATAATTTCTATCCTCTGGGTCTGGTGGGTGCAAGGACCATTATTTGACCTTCGGAGTTGCTTCCAGAGGTAGTGAGATTGCCAACATAGAGATGCTAACGGCTGTAATTACTTCAGAATTGCTTGAATAAAAGGTAAACTGAAAACTGAATTACTATCGGCCTGTCCTAAACAAAAGTGGCCTGCAAGTTTTGAGATCAGTAATCATTCCTGTTCCTCTCTCTCCCTCTCATATGACTTCTTACATGACATAAATTTCCACAACCAATCAAGAATTCCACGTTCAACAAATTCATTCATCTGACAGATAAAACTTTGATATAAAGTCCTTTTCAAACACAAAACCCTGAAAGTGAACGCATGGAGATGAACAAGAAAAGTTGAATTCGATAGCCTCCGCCCTTCAGCATCATGGCATAAAGTTGTTGGCTTTAGTATCCTAGAGCCATCCTCGTCGCCACGAAAACCTGCAACAACACTCAAAATTCTTTAAGATGAATCGACAACAATTTGAACAGCAATGCTGTCATCTTGAACCTCGTCAATTGATGCTGATTTGCAATCATTTCTTTTAACAAGCAGTAGGAGAAGGGAACCCGACCCGAGAGCGCAAATAGGTGCACGAAACACTACACAATTGCTCAGTAACCCCAAATCGATCAGCGATTTCAATGTAACTTGACCCAGTGGCCAGTCTAAACAAACCGATGCCTTGCCAGAGCTCGGCTGAGAGGTTCATTGTTGTTCCAATTGGGTCACGGCACTCTAGTAACGGTTCAAGCAAACCAGACAACCAGTCAAACGTTGAAGAGCTCCTCCTGAAGGCGGTTTTGAAAGAGTCAAGATGAGAAGAAACTCGGTTCAACTCACTAAGTCGATTTGCAAGTTAGTCGAGATGTCCATGACCGTCTTGAAACTTCAACAGAAACAGAGATCCCTATGCGAAAATTGAACTGCGAAAGCCACTTATCATTGAAGAATGAAAAGAAAGAAGTAGACAGATTGCACATACTGAACATCGTTCGGAACTAGCAGGACACGGTGAAGGTATCAATGAAGCCCAATAGGTTTAGGTCGGATCACCAATCTAATGCTAGATGCATCATATTTGCCCACATTTTGTGCTATCGAGCCAAAGCCCAATCCATGCACTAACACAAGAACATATAAAAAACAAGTTCAAATCCATAATATTATTTTGATATATATTTTTAAATAAAAAATATTTTAAAAAATAATCATAATTATAATACCGAACGAGTGATTCGCTCTCCTGCGTGGTATGAGAAAAGAAACAGGAATTTGATATACTTTTTTTAAAAAAAAAACACTAACTAGTGTCTAGAAACGAAGATCCTTTCTTCGCATGATTACTAGAAACAAGTAAGAGAATTGCTCCAGCCTTTATCTCCACTCTACGTTAAGTTTCTCTTCCACTACACAACCAAAAAGCGGTGGTGTTGGTTGAGGTTAGTCCAACTTGTCCATTAGCACCATTTGAATACAAACTAATTCGAATGTACTGGAAGCATAGCACCCATCAAGTCTCCCGTGGATAAAAGCCCTCTGATTAATAGGAATCCAAAGCTGACTCCATCCCATGTATTTACATCCTCGGCTTCACTAGAATAAAACCATCACATTCTGGGCCAGCAAGGTCGATCAAAAACATTCTATAAATAAAACCAGCCCAAGATCCCGAGATTGGGCCTGGACATAACCTGACGGTTTTGCAGTCTCCTGTTAACATCATCGCTCGCCACAAAACATAATAGATAAACAGATCACATCTAACAAGGTTAGATGTAAGAACTCGGGCAAATTGTACCAAACAAATGCAAAGAAAAACACAAACTCGAATCCAATGTATCCCCCCATTTTCAGAGTGGTGTGTCTACTTGTCTTTGCCCATTCCCAAATTTCTTCCACTTTCATTTTCAACTTCTCATTTTCCTGCCCACATAAAAAAAATAAAGGAAAATAAATAAATAAATGAACAAGATGGAGAGAGGAAGGTCCCGTGGTGATGCATGAAAGCTACGTGTACAACAATAAATTTGCCCTCTAAGCACTTAAGAGAACCACCCCATCACCACACATACCATCACCAAATTAAATATTAAATAAAAAAAATTAAGTGCGCAGATTACAGACATTTCACCCATTTTAATCTTTCATTGCCCAATTGTTGTTTTGTTTTGTCTTTTATTTTTTCCTCTTTTTCCATCCCTTCCAATTATCTCTTTCTTAAAGTAACCGAAGCCATACGAACATAGTTTTTTTTTTAAGAAAAAAAAACGGAGATTTTTTACGTTTCTAGTTCTTTCCGCTTGTTTTTTTTTTTTTTTTTAATTTATAAAACCCGTTTGATCTTTTTAAAGTTTCATTTTGGATCTTCTCTCATTTCAATCTCTTTTCCTCTCAGGTACTTCTCTTGATCTATGTAATTATTGTAATTTCTTTCGATAATCTTAATTTTCTAGTTGATCTCTATTCATGGCTGCAATAATCAGCATTCTTAATCTTGTTTTCCGGAATTTTTTATTATGCGGCTGTGTTTAGTTTTAGGTGTTTGTGGCAGAAGAAAGATCAGGCTGACCCATGTTGGATTTATTTTTTTTGTGATTGTGCATGCATTTGATCATTGTTTTTTTTTTTTTTTATGGGTCTTTTGTTAGCACCTTTTTTATCTTTTTTTTTTAAAAAAAAAAACTAGGGTGGAGTAGCTGCTTTTCGCCATTTTCAAAATTTTATTTTGTTTCTTTATTTTCGAAATTTGGGTTTTCTTTTGGTCTTGTGAGAGTGTTGAGTGTGATAAATTTTGTTGCGCAAAGATAGAAAATATTGATTCTGCATACATTTCGATTTGTACACTTTTATGGGTTTGGGTTCAAGTTGTTGGCTTCTAATCTCGGTATTGAAATCTGTGAGCTGAAGCTAAAATCTTCTCCTTCTGGTGGTTTTCGAATGTTGTTAATCTACTATTGGCAAGCACATTACGTTTGATGCAACTTTTCATTAAGTACACGTTATTACTCTCTATTATAGAGCTTGCACATTAGCATCATAGTTAAGAAAATTGTGCAGAAATAAGAATGCTGCACCGATATCTGTGTGGCTGAGCTGTTGCTATGGCGTTGTCTTAACTTTTCATTAAATATGATCCAAAAGGGTGAAATGATGTCGTGGATAAGTGAGACCTTATGCAATGCTGCCTAGCAAGGAGCTATCGGGATATGGAATATATTTCAGTTTAGGAATGGAATGGAGAAATATAAGGAAAGAGGAATCTTTATATATAGTGTGCCCATGATTGTAGTTCAGCATCAGAGTATATAATGGCTGATGTCTAGTGTTTGTACTAAAAGAGCTAGAAATAGATTGGTATGAATTTAGTTAGTAATGTGGCTAGAATAACGATAATGATGATAGTCTTTAGACAAAAAGATTTAGCATGTATAGCTGGTGAGACTGGTTGGGACGTGTGGCAGCAAGAGATGAGGTATAGGTGCTGCCGCTATGGGGAGTCGAATTAGATTTACTACCTGGAGTCTGGCATTTGAATGCCAGAGGCAATCTGTTTAGTCTGAATCTTGTCTATGTAAGCCCACTCATCTTTCCTCGAGAAATATCTGAGAGAAAAAAAATCATGATAATAAATTCCTGAAAGGCAGATGAGTATCTCATTTTCCCGAACAAGGTAGGAAGAACTGATTGTTGTTTTTAGGATGTGAGAGAGATCCAAGTGGAAAGTGTGATATAATATCTTTTGATTATGTGTTACGGTTTATAATTTTTGCAAAATTCCAATTGATTGTTATATTGTATGATGCGGTGTTTGTGAGACAAGTGGAAAGATTTGAAATAGTATCTTTTTTTGTCTGATTGTTCTGTCAATTCGTTGTTGAAACACACATGGTTCTTTTACTTTTTTGTGGTGTGTAATTCTATAAATGCTTAAAGATGCCCTAAAGCTTCAGATTTTGCGGCCAGGATGCTAATTCATCTATGTTTTTGGGGACAAATGCGGGATTTTATTTAAGCACATGCTTAAATGCATCTGGTCTTCTTGTCAGCATTGAAACAAGCTGGCAAAGCAGAGTTTTACCACTACATTTGTAAGCAAAGACTGCCTTTTTTAATCTCTCGCTCCTCTTCTCTTTGCGGTCCATTCATTTTTTCTTTACTCTTTTGGAAATAATATGTAAAAATTTACATCATCTTGTCACAGGCGCTGGAATTTTAATTTACGAGATACTAAAGTGTGATTTTTATCCTTCTCTGCTGTTATGTACACATAGGTTTTGCTGATTAGGGCATAACGTGAAGCACCGTTCCTGCCAAAAACTTGGAGTATTTTTCAGCATCTTATACATTATATTAGGGGGAACACATTGTGCCTGATGCATAGGCAAAGGGGTGCATTTCATACCTTTTCTGAAACTATTGACATTGATCAGGGATCTGTTTCAGACAATATCGGTACAAGTCAGCAAACTTCTTTTGGTAACATGCTAAATCCAGTAGATAGCAGATTGTCAAATAATGCTGTATCTTCTGGCGATGTATCATGTTCAAATGCTATGACTCATGATATTCAGAACTTCAGTGGCTGGAATTCAGGTGAATCTAGCTCAAGTTTAAGTTTGCAAAATCAGCTGAATGATGATGAGATAAAAACGGAAGAAAGGTGGTCTTCTTCAGTCAATGCTTACCCTGCAGTTGGTCAAAGATCAGATGAAAGGCTATTTGAAACAACTGATATCCTTTTTCCAGGTAGAGGCAATATGGGGATCAGTGGCAATCAGGTTAGGAGTGGACCTCTATTCTTGCAGGGCTCCAGCTCTAATCATATCCCACCAAATGAAAGTCCAAATGCTGGTCATATTGGAGACACCATTAATGGCAGGCCTATTACAGGAGCTGTCTTAGGCCTTAATCGTCTCAACCCTGGTGGATTAGAAATAGAGTTGGCATCATCTTCTGGTGTTTCTTCTGATGATGTTGGCACTTCATCTGGAAGTTCTGGTTGTATAGTAGAGGAGACAAATGGCGGTCCAGGATCTTCTCTGGGGGGTTGGGGCTTATCCTGCAAGAGAAAGGCCCTTGAAGGTACTTCTGGACAGTCTTTTCCTGGTGCAAGCTCAAGTTGCTTTCCACAAGCTGAAAACAGTGCATGGCATAATGGCCCCAATAATCATAGTGTTTCTAGCAGCTTAAGTTTATCCACTCCCACTTGGAATGCTCCTAGTGTTACTCCTCCTGAACAGTTGAACCCAAGATTTGGTTATGGAATGAGAGCAGCACCTTCTGATGCGTTTCCTTCATCAAATGTTAGTGGAAATGCGGACACTCTGAGAAATTTTGATAGGAGGACAAGTCCAGGACTTCAACAGGAATCTGCCGCTTTCAATGTATCAACAACAGGAGGTTCCAGGCGATGGTCCTTGCAGCACCCTCCCAGACCTGTCTCAGTTAGTGACTATCTGGAGTCAAGATCACCAGAACCTGCAAATTCAAATGCTACTCAGGGCCAACTTCATGCCATAAACCCATCTGCTTTATCTAGAAGCATGCTTCGGTGGAATGATTTTTCAAGTTCGAGAGTTGGAAATTCACCAAGTTCCCTCATCCCTGGAGAGCTAGGTGCTGCATTAAGAGAAGAAACAAACTCAAGAAGATTTCAGAGATATAATGCAGAGCATCCAATGTTTGCACCTGCAACTGAAATGAGAAGCATGATACAAGATCCAACATGCTGGGGTTTGGCCACTGGGAACATGAGCACCTCAGGTAGTGTTTCTTCTACCAGAATTGGCCCCAGTTCAAGTGTCCGTCCGTTTCCCACTCCTCGATGGATTCATCGCAATCCTACAACACATAATCAGCAAAGATTCTCAGAATTTTCTACTTGGTCTCTTTTCCCACCAATGGACTCAGAACCTGGAGGTCATAGTGGTCATTTCTCCCCATTGTCTTCTGGTCCTTCTTCTTCTGCACAGGACACAGTGATTTCTTCCGGATCTAATAGCCAGGGACATAATCCACCATTTCCAAGGTCAGCACTTCTCATGGAAGAACAAAGTGATGACATTCTTGGTATGCCCCGTTCATTGAGGGTTTTAGCTGCTGATATTGAAGGGAGACATCGGCTAATATCTGAGGTTTGTATTCATCTCTCCCTCCTTCCTTGTATTTATGTGCTGCCTTTTGTCTTTACTGCTTGTGTTATTGCTATAAAGGATATGTTCTTAGGAGTGGTATTTTCTCATTTAAATGTGGAATGGTGGTAATGCTGACATTCTGAATGTAAGTGGCATTGAATTGTAGTAACTATGTAGCATTGCTATGAATCTTGCTATCCTCATTTTCCATACTTAATGCAACTTGTGGCTTTCAGAAATCCAAAATACATGATAGTATGTTTGCGATTTGCATGCCTGTTAGAATTGAATGCATGCTTGGTGCTTAAATAACTTGTTTGATCGTGCTTGACCTCCGAATTATTGTGCCACAGAGGATGTATTGGTTTTCACACTTTGCTGCAGTCAATAGTTGCTAGCTGGTTTAAACTTTTGTCCAAATCCCAGTTCCCAGGACTCGGAGTTTGTAACTGTAGTATCAGATGCTTTGCTTTTTAGCTAAATTTGTACACTATGCTTGCATATTTATTAAAAATTTAATATTGTTATAACGACACTATCTAGTTATGGTATCTGTTTGGTTTGGGAAAATGTGTTTATCATTGTTGTAACTAGATATTAACTGATGCTTGAAATAATAGCCCGTTTGCTTCTGTGTGTGACAGATTCGTCAAGTGTTGAATGCCATGCGCAGGGGTGAAAACCTTCGAGTTGAGGTTTGATTGATTCTTAAACTGATCTATATTTATTTATATCATTGTGGCTGTTATTTAATGTTGTAAACTTAGTGTGTTAGTAATACCGGTCCATCTCTTTGGTTTCAAGCCAATGAACAGTGTCAAAAACAATCTTTTACACAAACTTGGAATCATTAATGGAACGGATGCTAGTTTAAGAAATTTCAAGAACTCTCTACTTGATTAAAAATTTAACAATACTCGTTTATGTTTTACCAGCTAAATTTGTATGCTTTGGGTACCAGCTGAAATATTGATAATATGTCAAAAGAATGATCAGTTCAGCAGATACTCTTTTTAGAAATTTCACGTACACTGTTTAGGTTTTCAAAATAAAAGAAGGAAAATAACGATAGAAAAGGTATACCGTTGAGGTCTTTGTTTTGTAATTGTGGCAAACACAATGTCTTGTCCTCGATGTCTGAAAGCTTTGTTTTGGATGTGGTCCTATTTAAAGATTTTCTATTTTAGTCGAAGTTAGAGTATCACTTGTCAGTTGTATTCAAGTAAAATTGGAGAAGTAGAATATGTTGATCAATGACATAAGGCTCTAGAATTTCCTCATATCAGTGATTCCCCCTCATTTGGAACTGAAATTTTCTAAATAGGTTGGAGAATGGAATTTCTTGTAAAAAGAGCCAGGACTAAACTAAAGTGTAATTGAAATTTTTTGGGGATGAAATTTATGGTTTTGCTTTTAATTTTTTCAACTCTATGATGTCCATAGGCCATTGACCTAGTTTCTTGACTTGTTGACCGCCTCTTAAGGACACCATCTAGCATATTACATTGCTAGCATATTTTATGGAAGAAAAGTGCATATATTCTTTCAGTTCTAAGCTTCTTTTTTATGAATGCCCCACTAGGAGATGCACTATTTGCCGAGGGGAAAGCTTTGGCATTTGCCTTTTAGCACTGGCGATGATATTGTGTAACATTTGAACTTGAAATGGTATCTCAGGAATTTTGTTTTATTGGTATGGTAACCTCTCAGGATTATATGCTTTTTGACCCGTTGATCTATCATGGGATGGCTGAAATGCATGATCAGCATAGGGATATGCGCCTCGATGTTGATAACATGTCCTATGAGGTGAGATTGAGAAATTAATTCCCCTGATAGTCATTCTCTGAAGGTTGTTTCCTTGATGAAAAGATTGGAATATCAGGAATTGTTGGCATTGGAAGAACGCATAGGAGACGTGAGCACTGGACTAAGTGGGGAAACCATTTTGAAGTTAATGAAGAAGCAAAAGCATGTGCCTGTTAGCACAGAATCTCCAGCAGATTTGGAGCCTTGCTGTATCTGTCAGGTATGAGCTACTTACTGTTGATATATACAAATTAGGAGAAGAAACAGATGCTGCTTTTATTCATTTCCGCTGGCCATTCTACTGGTTTCTTAGTTTTGTTTTAACTATCATTATTCATAATGACAGGAAGAATATGTGGATGGGGATGATATGGGAATAATCGATTGTGGACATGACTTTCATGCCAACTGCATCAAACAGTGGCTAATGCAGAAAAACCTTTGTCCCATTTGTAAGATGACAGCCCTAATCACTTGAGAGGGAAGATATTGTCAGGTCCTGGGAATTTTATTTTCTTAAAAACGGACAATCATATCCAAAACCTGGGTAGATGGTATCCTATTTATACACCTCCTTTGGTTTTAAACCCATTTTATTTGCTCATGAACTGCATAAATTTGATGAGCCGAACAGCTGTATGTTATAAATTGCACCATGAGTGATAAGAGGGTCTGTTCTCTACCTTCAAACTCATGAGTACATGAGAAATAAATTCTATGACATTATCATAGCTTTTAGCAGGATGCAGATTGCAATTAGCTGAATGCTTAGAATTATACAGTTATGTCTCTGATGTTTGGCAAATAATTATATACTGGTATTTTTATTATTTTTTTTGAAGAATGTACACAACTTGATTTACATTAATTCGACAAATTCTTGATATATAGATACAAACATGATAGTAACTAATTAATAATTAAGGCTAAAATAACTATTCTTTAAGGGACCGTCGTTTGCTGATAACTTTTCAGCCCGTTGACCATATAAAATTAATATACTTCTTAGATTACCTGTTTTTGTTT
>Ga0307518_10002771_pt1 | contig 12724 bp, 18 predicted proteins | sample 25_EM_MG_FD_203889 | JGI IMG/M metagenome (GOLD analysis project Ga0307518, IMG submission 203889) | Populus trichocarpa ectomycorrhiza microbial communities from riparian zone in the Pacific Northwest, United States - 25_EM | ecosystem: Host-associated > Plants > Roots > Unclassified | place...
GTTGGTTAGGACATGTTCCCGAAGTGTTGTGATGTGTTCGTCAGAACAGTTGCCATGCTGGATGTGCTGCAGGACATCCAACCAGTGCGGATCGGTGACTCGCACCTGTGATTTCAGCCGGACAACGACATCAAATTGCTCGTATAATTTTCTTCCTACCATCTCGTTGTCCGTATCCTTCTCTGGATTGGAAGGGCAGTAAAGCGGAGCAGATGGTTTTGCAGCTACAGGAGGAAACTGGTGAAAGTCGCCCACTAGGATGACATTCAGGCCACCGAATGGTTCATTGGTGCTTGTCCCGTCGTTTGGAGTCTTCGCTCTTGGGGAGCAAGAATAGGCCTTATTGATTTGTAAAATGTGGATTGGTTGGTGATCGGTAGATGGTAAAATGACGTTGTAACTGTACCGTGGGTCTTACGTGTTAGGCAAGGTGTTTGGCGTCTGCGACGGCGCTGTTCTAGTAAATAAGTATCTTGCCATGGCTGCCAATAAGGTATCTAATATCGCAATGACATAGAATCACAGTGGGGATACAGTTTGTGTACTTTTACAGAATATTTGGTCATTGGTCAAATTTTCCTCTCATCCCCAAGAATTTCATCACCCGATTTGGGCTCTGGCTGGAGCTGGTGGTCCGACGTCCTGTGGTAAAACCACAAAACAGCGATCGCTTCTATCGCTACAGTGCCCAGCACAAACCACAAGGCTGCAGCACGTCCCCCATACTTCGTCGGTCCCCCATGCCCAACCTCGACAGATGTTTCAATCGATATCGCGGCAGCGAGGCCAGCGGCCGAGCCAAGCTGCAGTGCTACATAGAACATTGCGCCGATAACACCAGCCATCGACTTCGGCGCAGTCTGTAATATAGCGACGCTGAAAACGACAAGCCGGAAGCCCATAAACTCCTGTTTTCATCCAGTGGGGAAAGACTGCTTACTTCGTATGCATGAATATCAACACGGTACCAGCGCTACCAAGCAAGAACGCCGGAAAGACGAAAGGCCAGTAGTGGTCTGGCTCTCCACCAGCTAAGGCAAGTATCGCTGTAGCGGCGGATGTCATGACCAGCCCTAGCAGGATAATCCATTTGGGGCTGAGGATCCTTGATAAGCCGCCAGTGAAGCTCATAGCGAAACCCATAATGCCGAGGGGGAGCCTAACCATTGATGAGATGAATTATAGTAAGAGAAAGTGCTGGACATACATATGAGCAGCTGCAGAGAGAGTAGTCCAGCGAAAGAAATTTTGCCACAAGTCCACGAAGATGGCATAGACTACAGTCCACCAATAAAAGGGTAGCAAGGCCACAGAAAAGAGAACGGAAAAGTTCCTGTAGAACCATATACAGGGAGGTCTACATGACTGGGGGTGAGCAAACCTTGACACTGAAGGCTAGCGGACGTGCGAACACTGCAGCCTTTTCAACGGGAAGGCGTGCTTCCCATAAGAAAAACGCAAGCATTAATACAATTGAGACAACCAATGAAACGACGACCGCTGGGCCAGCCCACCCGTGTACAGGCCCGGTGGTGACTGCAAAGATGAAAAGAGCAAAAGCAGCTAACCGAGAAAGGAGCCAAGTTAATGCACCAAAATGATCTAAAACGAGAGTTTACCAGTTAAAATGGATGTCCCAACTATGTCAAAGTCTCTCCAAGTAGGGGTAAATCTCTCATTGTCACGCTGGGCCTTTCCTATGTGAGCTGGTATGACGACGGCACCAATCGGACCAACGAGAAGGGCAACTAGTCCAATGAACCAGAAAATCCAATGGTATGTCATCCATTGGACAAACACCGCACCAATGATGAAGCCGAGAACTGGATCCAAGGCTATTAGTAACGGAGGTGCCAGCAAAAGCAGCACTATACCCTCCGTGACTACCGCACAGCCTGCGAAGACCGCAAAAGCTCGGGCCTGCTGAGTGGGGTCCGGGAAAACCCTTACGATCAAGGTTAGCGCAGACGGGATGGACATCGCGCAGGCTGAACATGCGTTAGGATATTCATCACGTCGTACAGGTGTTCTTACCGATACCGCTCAATGACCTCAAAGCAATCAGAATGAGCTTGTTGTTCACAAAACCAGCACCAAGCGAAAGTAGCCCAAGAGCAGTGACGCCGCCAACGAAAGGTAACCCTATTGTTCGATTAGGTCCATTGATATGTGGGATAATAAATCATTAGGCTCACTAGGGCCATAGACATCGCTGATTCGTCCGCTCTGTGTATGCGAATAGGCAAGTGCTCGGTACAGCACAGAACGACCAGACGCACAATTAAGAGGGTTGAAGCAAAAGTGAGCTGGTTTCCACTGATGATCCAGACCCCTTGGCTTGTTGTGAGGTGCAAGGATTGCTCCAGAACTGGGAGAGCAGAGAAGACACTCGACATGCTGAAGGAGTCTAGAATCTGTGAAAAGCAAAGGATCAGCAGCAGCAGCAGCTTCCGCAAAAGAGGAATTTGTTTGGGTGGTTCATCTACTACTAATGCATCGCTGGGCGACGGGAGACTGGGGGAAGACATCACACGGAGACACGATTGCACTGAATCCTCCGAGATGGAAGAATTTCATATATACTCTTTGCGAATGGAGAGTTCCTTCTTTGCCCGAATAAAGCCCACATGGTGAAGACTGGACGATGTATCGAAGCAAGGATTGAGTGGCATTCTTTTGGATAGGAAAAGGATGAACTACGAGTGGAATAATGCGATCAACGGGAGGAAGCTGTGCCCCGTACCCTTCGGCTATGTTTTGGCTTTTTTTGTTTGATAAGGTGAAGAGTCCAAGCACCCTTCGTCACTGAGAGAGAGAATTGTGCCAATGCCATGGCAAAGTCTTTATTTGTCGAAGATGCAAACTGCTGTAATCGGGAGTAATAGGTGAAAATTAGCCAAACACGGTAACAGGCACTACAAACTCCAACGAGGAACTGGTGGCCGCCATGCCACTCTCGCCGTGATGCTATCCAGAAAACAAGAAAGAAACAGTAGATCTTTCCTCCGAGCCTCTATTTGATGGTTCCAAGTTCCGATTGGTATGGCGATCCAGTTTCGACAACCTGGGATCTCATCTTCTCATCTAATAGTAATTGGTCCAGGCCAACCTGGAACGTTCGGGAGCTTATACCGACCATCCTTACTCTTCCACGGCCAGTACAACCCGAAGAACCTACATTCCTCATCATGCCTGGCTTGGTATACAATGAGTCCATATTAGCAAAATAGTTCTTGCGCACATTGTATCCCCTGTGTGGTACGATGGTCATGGTTAGAAACCAAATACAAGGGAAAAGAAAGTAAAGGGATCCACATTGGTACGCACACTTCCACTTTTGCCCAGCCACTGACGCATCTGATGTCCATCAAATTCTGAGAGCCGAGATAGGAGACGATGCCTCGGCAATGTTCATTGTCCAGGATGCCCCAATCACTGGCAAGTCGATTACTATTGACGAGCTTCAGTAAATAATCAAAGTCTTGTGGGAGATCTTTACATGTAATTCTCGACCGCAAGCTGAAGAACCACGGTAGTTCATGTCAAGCCTACAAGATAGACACGCGAATCAGCCACAGTTAAGACTCGGAAACACCAAGCAAACCTACGGCTGGTATAGCACATCTCGGTCAGGTTCAACCCTTGTGGCTCCATGGAAGTTGGAACACTGAAGGCACTGTGGATTCCATCGGCTAGGGAGCATACAGGTAAAGCACGAAATACCACTGGGGCTCGCAGTGTAGGAGTTTTACTGTGCGCGGGGATGACGAGCGAACGACTCAAGTTCTACGCTAACCAGTCTACAAGTAAGTGTCCGAACTAAATACTATTTGCCTCGTGTGGCAGGCATGTATATGTACGTTTCGATCGCCAAACTTCTATCTCCAACACGCAGAAGTTCTGCTTTTTCGGCGATGGCAAGACTGCCATCGATTAGCCAGAGGGTAATTCACGGACACTGGATTTTTTGTTCGTCTTCGCTTCTGGCAACTTTGATGAGGTTTAAAAGCATCCAGACGTTCACAATGTGGTCATCTACAACACAGATGAAACCAGCTTCGAAGGGCATCCAAGGTTCGCCTCACCCGTGCCAGGCCATTTTGGTACCGGAAGGATTAATGACAGGTAACAGCTGTCGTACTAGTGTTTCCTCAAAGGGAGAGCCTGCACCTTTGTCGTTGTGTTGATGGTACATAAGCCATTCGCAACGCTTTCTGGATTGTCGTTCTGTAGATCAGAATGATACTCTACAACCACAGTGACAAGGTTCTTGGAGGTCGGGTGAACGAAAGGAAGGTATGGCGGTACCGGATGTCATCTGGAACAAAAAGAAATGATAATAAGCACGCCTTTCTCGTGCACACCATCCCGTGCATTTAACCCTGACGGGATGACAGCTTCAATGCTCTTAGCATCGACAATCACCGAACGTCCATCCCCATCAGGGTGTTTCTCGGTGTAGTACACACGCGAGGTAACGGGATCAACGCAAACATCATCGAACTTATTAGTGTTCTATGAAGAAGCGATCAGCTGCGGTAAAGTAGTGGCAGCACAACGCACGTCTGCGATAATGGGAGACGGCCAAGTCCAAGCGCTTTGGGTTGCTTATTAGCCATGGTAAGAGGGATGATGATGTAGACATCTCCCTATATTGGCGGCAGACAAGGATTCCGCTGTGGGAGGAAAGAGTCTTGGCCGAGTATCATAATCAGCCATCCTTTGGGAGTCCTGTGTCGAGCCTAACAGCACAGCGAATGATGAGCATGAAGAGACGCACTTTACTTGAAATGCGCCACTATCCACAAACAATCGCAAATATGGAGCGGCCATATCAAGTTTGTTTTCCCACTGTCGTGTCGAAACTTTTGTCGTTCTTCAGCCATGTCGACTCCCGCTCCAGTTTCCGACGGAATTGGCATTGCCAACCTTCCCAACCAGGTTTGTTTTCTGTTCGACTTTTGTTAATGTCGGACTTAATATCGCGGTCGTCTTGTTCGTGTCTCTGTAGAGGCATAAAATTGTCGCCAAGAGGGGTGCCCACTTCACCCTCATGGTTGTTGGTTCGTAGTCAGTCTCTGCAACAAATTCCCTCGTTTTGATCGCGTCCACATAGGCGAATCTGGTCTGGGCAAGACCACGCTCGTTAACACGCTCTTCGCTACCGAGCTTTGCCTTCCAAAGAACTATGCTCGCCGTCACCACAAGCAACTCGACAAACTGACAGAGGTCGATATCATCAAAGCTGAACTTGAGGAGAAGCAGTTCAAGGTCAAGCTCACCGTGATCGACACCCCCGGCTTTGGTGACTATGTCAATAACCGTGATTCTTGGAGTCCCATCGTCGACTTCATTGACGACCAGCATGAGGCTTACATGCGACAGGAGCAACAGCCTGAGCGCAATGAGAAAATTGACCTAAGGGTGCATGCATGCTTGTACTTCATCAGGGCCACGGGTCACACGTAAGCTACCTGTGCATATATCGTGCAAATCCTCTTCAGAAGCTCATTTTATTTTGGTAGTCTCAAGCCTCTCGACATTGAAATCATGAAACGGCTTGGCACGCGTGTCAACCTGATCCCTGTCATTGCAAAAGCCGATACGCTTACCCAAAACGACCTCTTCCTGTTCAAGCGGCGTATTCGCGATGTCATTTCTGCTCAGGGTATCCGTATCTACCAGCCTCCCGTAGAGCCCGACGACGAAGTCGCCGTTGAACACGCTCGCATGTTGGCCGATGCCATCCCATTCTCCATCATTGGCTCGACGGAGGATGTCAAGACTCTCGACGGCCGAGTTGTCAAGGGACGTGAATATCTCTGGGGTGTTGCAGAGGTTGAGAATGAAAACCACTGCGATTTCCGCAAGCTTCGTTCCCTACTCATTCGGACAAATATGTTGGATCTCATCTCAACTACGGAGGAGCTCCACTATGAGAACTACCGTCAGCAGCAGATGGAAACCAGGAAGTTTGGAGAGCCCAAAGTTAAGAAGGTGGACAACCCCAAGTTCAGGGAAGAAGAGGAACAGCTCCGGAGACGCTTCACCGAACAAGTCAAAGCCGAGGAGGCCCGCTTCAGACAATGGGAACAGCACGTGAGTTCGCTCGTGTTTTACTAATAAATAGTACAATTCAACTCAAATGATCTGCAGCTCATTGCCGAGAGAGATCGTCTCAACAAGGACTTGGAGTTGGCACATGGCGCCATCAAGTCGTTGGAAGGAGAGCTCGACAGCCTCCAGGCTGGCTACGGTCGCGGCAGTGCCAGACGATGAACATACTTATACCTTCATTCGCATGTACTGGCGTGCACTGATCCGTTGTCATCTATGCCAAACCTGCTTATACCCTGACTTCCTCTCGCTCGTTCTCTCTTTGATTCTAGGAAACGGCGCGCCTTGTGTGACGTACTATGGACGCTCTTTACTTGGTTTCCTGTCTCTTCGCTTTTTCGCGATGTTTTGGTTTACGCTATCAACTTTCTAGCACCGACATTTATTGAGCGTGATAAACTTAATTACCATTTCCCTGTATTGGACTGAACTAGCAGTCTCAGACGAGTGGATACTTCCAGTTTCGACATTTGAAAGACACTTGGAGCTGAGCTTGTTTGGAATCTCGTCAAGACTGTTGGGGGAAAGCATCGCGAAGGCACTCCTTCACATCGTCATCACGGGGAAGTATCTCTGTTGACAACGATAATGTACCGCCGTACGTAGTTCTTACCCGTAGTCTTTGTCGAAGAACTACTGGCAATATTTTACTCCTCACCTCCGAGGGCAGCACGACCATCAATCCCGCGGTGTTTCTACTGCATATTCCATGGATACGCGAAACCTCACGGCTAACCATTAATATTCAGCTTCCACGCAATGTTTGATGCCGACTTATAACGTGCGCTGTTTCCGACGTAATCTGCTCTGCATAGGCGGATCTCGCCGCTATCTATTGTAAGGCTGGTACTTCCTTCGTTTTATTCGCGTCTTCTCACTCAGCTCGTAGGGCGAGAGGGCATTGCTCATATGTATCGCTCACAGACACCTCGCCGAACTTGAATAGTTCACTCGCAGCAAGCCGTCTTCCTTGCGAGGGTCAGCATCTCTAAATAGGCCCTTTGAAGAGAAGGAAGGTAGTTGGTCCTTCAGGGTTACACGACCTTCGGACCCAGAATACCCTCTTTGAATGGCTTCCTCCCACAGCCATGTCACACTCGAGTGGTACGCGACGAAGACTGCATCGTTCCACCCGTGGTTCATCCTTTCCTAAACGATTTCCCATCCAAAAGCCTTGCTCCGATACATCACCCAGTCTCCACCATGTGGGCTTTATTCGGGCACAGAAGGAACTGTCCATTCGCATAAGAGTATATATGGAATACCTCCAACTCGAAGTTTTCAGTGCAATCGTGTTTCCGTGTAATGTCTTCCCGTCATCCGTCACCCAGTCATGCATTAGTAGATGAACCACCCAAACAAATCCCCCTTCTGCGGAAGCTGCTGCTACTGCTGATCCTTTGCTTTGCTCAGATTCTAGATGCTTTCAGCATATCGTCTGTCTTCTCTGCTTTGCCAGTTCTGGAGGAGTCCTTGAACATCACAACAAGTCAAGGGGTCTGGATCGTCAGTGGAAACCAGCTCACTTTTGCTTCCACCCTCTTAATTGTGCGTCTGGTCGTTCTGTGCTGTACCGAGCACTTACCTATTCACATACACAGAGCGGGCGGATCAGCGATGTCTATGGCCCTAGTGAGCTCAGCGATTTACTATCCCACATATCAACGGACCTGATCGAACAATAGGGTTACCTTTCGTTGGCGGAGTCACTGCTCTTGGTCTACTTTCGCTTGGTGCTGGTTTTGTGAACAACAAGCTCATTCTGATCGCTTTGAGATCATTGAGTGGTATCGGTAAGAATCCCTGTACGACATGATGAATTTGCTAGTAACGCATATTCAGCCTGCGCGATGTCCATCCCGTCTGCACTAACCTTGATCGTAAGGATTTTCCCGGACCCCACTCAACAGGCCCGAGCCGTTGGAATCTTCGGTGGCTGCGGAGCCATCGCGGATGGTATAGTGCTGCTTTTGCTGGCACCTCCGTCACTGACAGCCTTGGATCCAGTTCTCGGTTTCATCATTGGTGCAGTGTTTGTCCAATGGATGACATACCGTTGGATTTTCTGGTTCACTGGGCTGGTTGCCCTTCTAGTTGGTCTGATTGGCGCCGTCGTCATGCCAGTTCACCTAGGAAAAGCCTGGCGCAATGACGAGAAATTCATCCCTACTTGGAGAGACTTTGACATAGTTGGGACATCCGTTTTAACTGGTATAACTCTCGTTTTAGACCATTTGTGGCGCATTGACTTGACTTCCTTCTTGCTTAGCTGCTCTTGCTCTTTTTATCTTTGCAGTCACCACCGGGCCTGTACACGGGTGGGCCGGCCCAGCGGTCATCGTTTCATTGGTTGTCTCAATTGTATTGATGCTTGCGTTTTTCTTATGGGAAGCACGCCTTCCCGTTGAAAAGGCTGCAGTGTTCGCACGTCCGCTAGCCCTCAGTGTCAAGGTTTGCTCACCCCCATGTCATATAGGCCTCCATGTATATGGTTCTACAGGAACTTTTCCGTTCTCTTTTCCGTGGCCTTACTGCCCTTTTTTTGGTGGACTGTAGTCTATGCCATCTTCGTGAACTTGTGGCAAAATTTCTTTCGCTGGACTACTCTCTCTGCAGCTGCTCATATGTATGTCCAGCACCTTCTCTTACTATAATTCATCTCATCAATGGTTAGGCTCCCCCTCTGCATTATGGGTTTCGCTACGAGCTTTACTGGCGGCTTAGCGAGCATCATCAGCCCAAAATGGATTATCTTACTAGGACAGGGCATGGCATCCGCCGCTACAGCGACACTTGCCTTAGCTGGTGGAGAGCCAGACCACTACTGGCCTTTCGTCTTTCCGGCATTCTTGATTGGTAGCACTGGTACCATGTTGGTATTCACCCATACAAAGTAAGCAGTCTTTCTCCCCTGGATGAAAACAGGAGTTTATGGGCTTCCGGCTTGACATTTTCAGCGTCGCTATCTTGCAGACTGCGCCGGCGTCGATGGCTGGTGTTATCGGCGCAATGTTTTATGTAGCACTGCAGCTTGGCTCAGCCGTTGGCCTCGCTGCCGCGATCTCGATCGAAACATCTGTCGAGGCTTGGCGTGGGGGGCCAACAAAGTATGACGGACGTGCCGCAGCCTTGTGGTTCGTGCTAGGTACTATAGCGATCACAGCGAGCGCTGTTTTGTGGTTTTACCACAGGACGTCGGACCACCAGGGTCAGCTAGAGCCCAATTTGGAGGATACAAATGATGAAATCCTTCAGGGTGCAAAGAAAAATTGACCAACGACCCAACACTCTTTATAAATACTCAAATAGATTTTATATTATTACGAATTGATACAAGTAGGACCTAGGACCAAGTGCGGGAGTATTACAAGGGCTACTAGCGTTTGATGCCGTTGTTGGTCCTGGGGAAAGTGAGCTGCATGATATTCAACTCAGCCGACTGTCCTACTCACCTTATGCAAAGAGCAGTGCAATGGCAAGACGTGCTGCACGGCATGCTTCTATTGTTGCAGTCGAAGAGTTAATGCAAGAGCTTGAATTCAATAGTAAAATCATGCGCCTCATCCAGGCTGTCCCAATGGGTACACTTGCACGGTGGTAGTTCGACATCAAATTGAAAAAGCCCCTTGAAAGATTTCGGCCGACCAGCAGCATGAAGTGGAGTCGAGCGATGCTCACCATAATGTTAGTATAGTTATGTAGTCCACCAGGATCCAGGCCAGGCCAATACCGAGTATATGGAGGTGGAGAAGCTTGCTTCAGTCTTTCCTGTGGTATAGAAAGTGTATAGTGAAATGAAAGTGCTAGGTAGCGATGTGTGTCCACGGAGCCAGATGGAACGTGAGAGGATCCAAAGGTGACGTATACATCCTCCTTGAGTATGGGATGGTCGTGAATGTCTCGGAGAGTATGATTGAATGGCTTGGGCCGCAAACTGGGAACATATGACATACAAAATGCCGGCACCCTGAAAGTGTCTCAGCCACCCTTGCTTGTCCTATTGAATTACACACACCAGTATAGAGGATTTGATTCCGAGAGGCTGCCTAGTCATGACATGTCCATGGCATTGTCATCTTGTATCTCCACAGCCTTTTCCTTGCCTTTCTTTGAACCCCTTTTACGCTTGCGAGTAGGGCTCGCAGACCTGCGACCTGTCAGCTTTTCGAGGTATTGGTCGGACTCAGTCACGGCCGCTGCTGAGGTGCTGGCTTTCGAGATATCAATAGACGCATCTTCGTTTGACGGCGGTTCCGTAGAAGGGACTTCCGAGCCCTCTACCGGACGGGACTTCACTTTCTGCTTTAGCTGGACTTCCTTGAAACAAATCCGTTGTTCGGCAGTACCAAAGGGAGCAAAGGGGGGTTTTGTTCCATCGGTGTCACCTACTGATGATGAGTGTCCTGTTGGTTCATCGACAGAAGCAATGATACGCACCTTTGTCTTCGGTGAATAAGAGCTCTGTACCAAGGAGGGAGTCGTGCCTGCCCTCGAATACGGAACCAGCGAGCTGGAGGTAAGGCGTAGGCGTGTCTAACCCCTGTAAACGTAGGTTGTACTATGCATCGATAATGATATGCGAACAATGCTACGTACGATGAGCCTGTAAGTCGAACAATTGGGTAGAAGAGTGGGCTGTACGGTTCCGAGATCCAGTGTGACGTAGTAAACCTCTTCTTCTTCCTCGTATTCTTCATCTGGCCCGAATTCCTCGACCTGTTTGTATCCAGGGACTAGTGTCCCGGCGGGCATGATATTGAGGTGGTTGTTTGGATCTCAGGCCTTTGCCAAACAACCCATCCATGTCATTTTGTCCATCTACGGTTCTCCGGAAAAAGCTCAGCTCTTCCTCTCAGTCATGGCTAGCACGACAAAGCCGTGATCCCTACGTCAAACAGCGTGTTTCTAGCCCAACCTCATACCGCTCCCGCTCTGCTTTCAAGCTCCTCGAGCTTGACAAAGGCCAGAAACATTTCCTCTCGAACAGTGACGTACGCGCAGTCGTCGACCTGGGGGCGGCTCCGGGCGGATGGAGCCAAGTTGTCGCTGAGAAGCTTGGCTGGGTTACTCTTTCCACTCCCGAGAATTCATACGCGGACCTGATGCCTGATTTTGGGTTAAGCGACCTGGCAAGAATCGAAAAGTTTGGTTCGTGGAGCAGTAATGTTGGTAGGGGCGTCATCGTTGCGGTCGATCTCTTGTCCATTGCCCCCATTCCGGGCGTGCACACTCTGCAAATGGATTTCTTGTCTCCTCAGGCGGAAGATGCGATCAAGGCTGCACTGACAACCCCAGAAAACCCTTCAGGAATGGCAGATGTAATCCTGTCTGATATGGCAGCCAACTTTACGGGAAACAAGGCCCACGACGTGGAGATGAGCCTTGACATCTGCCATTCAGTCTTTGAGTTTGTAAAAAATAACTTGAATGTACGGGAAGTGCACGAAGGGGTCGTAACGAAGCGAGGCGGTACACTATTGTGCGTCTAGGTTCTGCGGTGTGGTTATCAAATGCTTACTTGCCAGTGCAACAGATTGAAGCACTTTGACCACCCACTTTCTCAGAAATTCCGCGCAAAATATCTGAAGCCTAATTTCCTCTCGGTCAACTACATTAAACCCTCAGCAAGCCGGGCTGAGTCGGCAGAAGGTTACTGGCTTTGTCGTGGTTGGAAAGGCGTGCAATCGTCACCGCCTTTAAGGACCGATGAGTAGTGACCAGGACCAAAATCTCAAAATCGACAGGTACATCGCAGAGTATACTTTAGGATCACGTGTAATGTACAAAAGTATAATAGGCATATCGATGAATCATAACCACAACTGGAGAAAAGACTTCAATAAACACAATATTTCGACACCTGCAAGTCCATGAGTAATGCTGCATGCGGAGAATGTGCGTCATACATAACAGTCAAAGCATTTAGGCACCGAAACCGTACAACGTGCGCCCAGAGCGCTTAAGAGCGTACACGACATCAAGAGCTGTGACAGTTTTTCTGTGTCATATCGGTCAGTTTCGAACACACGATAGTAAGTCGACATTACTAACCTCTTGGCATGCTCGGTGTAAGTGACAGAGTCACGAATGACCTACACGGTACCGAGTCAATGTGTAAGCTGAGGACAGCGAACGAAGCATGACTCACATTCTCAAGGAAAATCTTCAACACCCCACGTGTCTCCTCGTAAATAAGACCAGAGATACGCTTGACACCACCACGACGGGCGAGACGGCGAATAGCCTATGAACGTAGTGCACATAAGTCATCGTCGAACTGGAAACGTCTGCACATACTGGCTTGGTGATACCCTGGATATTGTCACGAAGAATCTTGCGGTGGCGCTTAGCACCGCCCCTAGCCCACAGTCAGTCGTTGCAAAGACATAATGGGAGAGCCACTCACTTTCCGAGACCCTTTCCACCCTTTCCGCGGCCAGACATTGTGTAAGAGGTGAGTTGAGAGAAGTTGTGAAGAGTTGGACGAAGCTTGAGGCAGTGTGCTGTAGCAGCGAGGACAGAGGCTGGTGATGGTCGAGTGTAAAGACGCGTCTTTGTTGATTGGCGTGTTATATGCGGTAATCAGATCACGTGACTCACGCCTGCT
>Ga0307518_10002772_pt1 | contig 12724 bp, 7 predicted proteins | sample 25_EM_MG_FD_203889 | JGI IMG/M metagenome (GOLD analysis project Ga0307518, IMG submission 203889) | Populus trichocarpa ectomycorrhiza microbial communities from riparian zone in the Pacific Northwest, United States - 25_EM | ecosystem: Host-associated > Plants > Roots > Unclassified | place...
GGGTTAACCCATCAAATCAGGTTAGCCAATCAAACTTGAGATTCGTGTCATGAGATGATAACTAAATAAAAAAAAATCTAATATTAAAAAATAAAAATAATAAAAAAAGATTAATGAAAAAAAAAACAAAGCAAAAAAAAAGAAAATAAAGAAAAGTACTATTCTAATGAATAGTACTTTATGAAAAGAGATACATTAAAACCTCCTCCTTTTTTTAGTTTATAATTAATTAGTAGAATAAATAAATAAATATATATAGTGGCTACAAATATGGTTCCAATTGTTCTTTTATTTTATAGTCCAATTACCATTGAATTCTTGATACCCACCTTGCACTCTTGATTTTACCTTGAAATTGTAACATTTCTTTTCTTTTCTTTCTTTTTTAAAGAAAAAATATTTTATCAGATTGAGTTTTTAATTAAAAAACTAGCATATATCACTTAAAACTCTATTGATTTCCATTTTGATGAAATATTTTTTCATAAATTAATATTTATTTTATTTTTCTACAAAAAAAACACATTTTCCATTAAGAAAATAATCATCGATTTCCCTAATTCTTTCATTTTTTTCCTTTTATTCCAAAAATATATATTTTTTAAAACAAAATTTGATTTTTTATTAAAAAAACACTAAAGAAATTATATCTCATATTTCTTAGTTATAGTTGATCTAAATTCTTATCCTTCGAGATTGGCAAACTAATTAGAGTTGTGATAAAATAAATGATTCCCCGTATTATCCATCAAATATTGATTATTGATTCACTATTTATATATTAAGTGATATACAAATCATTAAATCTCACCTCAAATCATCAGTATATTATATTTACAGGGTGCAAGAATAATCTAATTGTAACTGAAAGTAAATAAGAAAGACTTATGCACGTGCAAAATAAAATTAAGAAATATTCTAATTTTTTCTTACCCTCCTATGTTTCCTTTTATGTCTGGAGAATTGGTAATATAAAATAATTTCTCAACTTTCAATTGGTAATAAAATGTAATATAAAAAATATAAGATTTAAAACTTGATTCGGCTATATCGGAACAACACTAATATTTTTTTTAAAATAAAAAATAAAATAATATTTTTTTAATTAAATTATTGAGTCCATGACTGACCCATGAGTTTACCCAGTGATCTAGTAATTCAATATTTTTTTCGATTTGGGTTTGTTTGGCAGTGTGGTTGCGGTTGCTTTTCAAATAGCTTTTCGTGCCAAAATGCATGCCAATGATGTTTTTTTTATTTTTTAAAAATCATTTTTGACATCAGCACATCAAAATGATTTGAAAACACTAAAAACATATTAATTTAAAGTTAATAAAAAAAATAAAAAAATTTCAAATTTTATTAAAAACACTTTTAAAACGCAGAAACAAACAGGCGCCAGTTTGACAATTACGGATGGTAGTTGAAGGTTCCAAGGCAGTGGAATTATTTCAAGGATTAACGTGTTAAGAAAATTAGAGTACAAAGACTACATTGCATATTCGTAAAATTGCAGGGACAAAGTATGGCAAACTTCCCCGAAACAAGCGTGCCATCTAACAGAATGTAGCCGAAAGCCCTAAGCTGACTTCAAGATCCAGCGCGCCGCTACAACCACATCTTTGCTCAAATTTTGTCAGACGGAAACTACTATGCTAGGCAAATTAATCATCAGTTGAGGCTAAAAATCAGCAGACTCCCTGTAAAGAATGGCTGCCAATTTCTGGAACTCCTCTCACTAGTAAGATGGATCTTTCCTTTTCTTTTTTCTTATGTTTTCATCTCTTTTGAGGGTGTTTATTTACCTGTTCCTGGATGGATTGTGCGCAGCAAACAGCTTTTTGACCAAGAAGAAGTGGATGTAGTGCACCCACTTGACAAAGAAAAGGGCATAACTCTTGAAGATTTCAAGCTTATTAAGATGCATATGGTCATTCGTACGCCTTTCTGTCTTTCTTTTCTTATCCTTTTCAATATTATTATGTTTACTATTGAGTTTGTTTCTTATTCTGTTAGATTTCACCTAGGAAATCTTGATTTTTCTTGGCTTATGAGATTGTAACCGAAATTCTGCGACATGGGTTTTTGTTGTTTATATATGTTTGGTCTTAACAATCCAATTATTACAACTACTTTTATTGGAATTCGCATATACATGCGCCCACATCAGTTGATAGTGTTTTTTTTTCCTTTCTTTCTTGTGTGTTATTCACCATGGCATTTGCTAATTTGCGTCTTTCGATTTTCTATTCCCCTCAGCTATATGCAAATTGGCTCAATCTGTTAAAGTGAGGCAAAGGTTTGCACTTTTTCTTTAAAAGTTTTATATACTGCTCTTCTTGTCTTGTCTAATACCCCATATTTGGAATTCCAGGTAAGACGCCCCGGTCATTAATCATTCCATTTTATCACCATAGTTAAATTGATAGGGATCGTTTTGTATTTTCTTGTTTGGTTTCATAAGGTGTCACCAATTAGTTGCATTTTTAATTTTTTGCTTGATGTTTCAGGGTTGTTGCTACTGCAGTTACATATATGAGGCGTTTGTATACCAGGTATTAAATAATTTCTGATGGTGGGAAGAAGAGTATGATGACCAACAAAGGGAAAGAGATTTGAATGCGAATTCTTGTAGTATTGTCATTTCTAGTCATCTAAAATACTCTTCAATTTTCAATCATAGGCATTCATGAGTACTTGGTATCCATTTCTAGTATCCATTTGCATACAAATGGATAAGTTTCTTCCTCTACTTCTTTTCTCAAAATGTATATATGGCCATCCTATCTCTCATTGGTGTGATCTTCTGGGATGCGATGCCTTGTCAGCCTTCTTCCTGTTTTTTTTTCTCACCCACTTCTTCAGATCTCTAATCATCCACTCACTCTTTTTTCTTCATGGGGTCTCTCTAATCAGCTGCCCTCTTATTTGTAAATGTAATAGTAAAGCTGATGCATTGCCTAGAAAACAGCCAGTAGTTTTTGTAGTATCGCTCACTAGTCTTAATTTCTCGTTGTGCTTCCAGAAAGAGTATGTCAGAATATGATCCACGTCTTGTAGGCCCAACTTGCTTGTATTTGGCATCAAAAGCAGAGGAGAGCACAGTGCAAGCCAGACTTCTTGTATATTACATCAAAAAAATATGTAATCACTTGTTAGCAGACTTGATCGATTGATTCGCTGAGTTCTTAAAATATTTACTGGACTTATATTTACTACTAAAATGCTTACAACCTGGCATTGTTGCCCCACAGATTCTGATGACAAGCATAGATATGAGATCAAAGACATACTTGAGATGGAAATGAAGATTTTGGAAGCTCTTAACTATTATTTAGTTGTATTTCATCCTTATCGTTCGTTGCCTCAGTAAGTATTTTATCTTCTTTGCCTTGTTTCTCATGCATTAAAATTCATTTTAAACTGAATTAACAGGTTGCTTGAGTAGTTTTTTTTGTACCACATGCACAATTCTGAAAGAATAAACAATGCCATCAAGTTAAGGATCGAAACATGATTCATATAGGCTTTTTTCTTTTCTTTTTTGCAAATGCCATCTTGGTTGATGTCTGCTGTGCCTAAGCTCCAACACAGACTTTTACTTTTCCTTTTTGTTCTTTGTATTCTCTTTTTTGTTTTATTTATTACATATTATGAATCTCAGTTAATTACGTGGTTTAGATTATTATTTTTTAGTTAGATATCTTTATATAATTAGATAAGACAAGATTACTATTTATTGGTTTCCATTTTCTGCCTGTTCCTTATATGAGCACATTTAAAAGAAATATTAATGGACAGATGACCTTCATATTGTTTAATAACTTCAAGCTGTTCCAAAAGTCTGAGTTGGGGGCATGTTTCATGTTAAGTGGACTACTAGAACTGAAAGCTTACCTTAAGATTATTGATTGCTGAACTGGACATGACAAGTTGTCTGACATGTTCCTAATTACAGAAACATAATTGCACAAGCTTAGATTAATCAATAGTACGACTAGGTTTCAACAATTTTAAAATGAATGGCTGCTGAATTTGATGTGATTAGTTATCTTGCATGTTACTAACTACAGAAACCTAATTGCACGACTTTAGACTCATTAATACCACCTAATACCAACGAATCTGTTTTACTGGTGGTATATTGTTCTTTTGTGATATTGCAGTTTCTGTTTTGCAAATTGAGTATCTTATTTCACAAGAACATTTTCTCCTGTGTTTCTTCACATCTTGGCAGATTTTTGCTGGATGCTGGCATGAACGATATAAGTATGACTCAATTAACATGGTAAGGTTCCAATCTCTAAGGCCAAGTAAACACCCATCTCCTAACCTAGAAAAGATGCATTCTTTCATTATAGTCCTTAAAATATGAGGTTGGTTTTACATAAGTTTGGGCATCCGAACAACAATCGTGTTAGGGAGAGCTTCTTACAGGTGATTGATAGTTCGCGTTAAAAAGTGTGTAGAGCTAGTTTGTCGCTCTTTATATATTGTTCTTATCATGTGGGCCATCATCATGTTCATTGTGCATGCGTCCGGATTGGTTCATGGTGGCTGCCTCCTCCCTCTGTGGCCACAAATCCCAATTGTAACTCATAGTTTAATTGTCCTTTGGAAATGGCTGATAAGTTAAATGTGAGAAGACTAGTGGTGAAGAAGGCCATTGTATATTACAGTTCTGTTGCCAGAATGGAAAAAATAAGCACCCCTGGGTTTTTAAATATTAAAAGAATAAATTGACAATAACCATGTTTAAGTCTGAAAAGTTTCTGAAAACAAGACTTTGCTCCAATCTCTGCACAAACCTTTTTTCTTCTCTATCTCAAAGCAGCTGCCTTAAATTGAAGATTAAATTTGTTATGTTGATTTTTCTAAGTTTTATTTTTCTCTTGTGGACATACCCTTCTTTTATGCTAGGAATTGCATCATAAAAAAAATATTATTTTAATGTCAGCATCATGATTTCTTGATCTGAGTTAAAATGAATTAACCATGCTGAGACATACAGGGGACTTGTGAACGACACATACAAGATGGATTTGATTCTTATACATCCCCCACACCTTATTGCCTTAGCCTGCATATACACTGCTAGCGTGTATAGAGAAAAAGATAAGACAGCATGGTTTGAAGAGCTCCGTGTAGATATGAATGTGGTGAGTTCTCTAAGCTCAATTTTGCGGTTGTTGTTGTTGTTGTTCCCTTTTATTCTTGCGATAGACTCTGCATTGAAACTATCACAACTTTCTGCTTTGAAAGATAACTGAAGCATCGATTTATCCCAAGAACCAAAAGGCTAGGCTTCCTCTGTACTTGCGATAGGTCCCACTACCTGTTAAAACATAGTTTAAAATGCTTTTCATTTAAAAATATATTAAGAAAAAAATAATTATTTTTAACATTAGCACATCAAAACAATCTGAAAACATAAAAAAATTTTTATTTTAAACAAAAAAAAAATTCAAAATTTTTAGAAACATGGTTTGCACTATTTTTCCAAACACGCTCACCCAGCTTGTCTATCTTACTACGCTTTCTTTAGGTTAAGACTTGGTCTTCATGGAAGGCTTTAGCCATGCCCTGAAAGGTCACTATACCCGGGCACCTTACACTTTTCAAGAATCCTGTTCAAATATGGGAATTACCTGATTTTGTGCCAAATGGTGGATATGTTCTTGGGCCAAGTTACCTTTTAAGTGATGTTTTTAAGCCAGCCCACCGGCATATGCGTGCACACAGAAATGAAATGCACAGTACATAACTGGTGATCTTGAAATTTAACTTACTGCTGCAAAAAGCTTTACTGAATTTATCATGTTGGATCTATGTTGCTTCAAATAATGAGCCTTCGTGTCTGATTTGGCAGGTGAAAAATATTGCAATGGAGATATTAGATTTTTATGAGAGTCATAGATTGATTACAGATGATAGAGTTGCTGCGGCTTTCAACAAGCTGAAACCCTAAATGGTTTGGCGATGCCTATTTCCTCAACTCAAAAGTTTTCCCATTCCACTATGTTGCAGCTCCAGCTACGGGCCCCGTGTAGTCTGTGGAAATGAAAATTGCTTAGCACTTGTCAATAAAAATTGGTTCTTTTGGAAGAGATACTGTCAATGTTTAAGAGATTGTGTGGTTATGATAATTATTCTTTCTATTCTATTGAAACAGCTTTTTGATGAGTAAGATTGAATTCATTTCAACCTGTTTGATTTGGGTACTTCATACCCTTGCCCAAGCACCATGTAAAGATGAAAATGTGTTTATGACTAGATGCAACAATGATGTCAGATGTTGACCAATTAGCAAGCATCATATATGAGCATGGAGGCTGAGTCATGTTTAGATCTCGGAAAAGCCAAATTACGATAAAATGAAATCAGAAAACGCCCTCATGTGCTTCATAGAAGGAAAACCCCTGTTATACCAATCATCTAGGCTATTGTTTTCAGAGTTTGTTGATGTCGCAACTAGTAATTTCATGTTATGGTCAGCATGATTGTTGCTCGTTGAATATAGCAAACTGGATACATCATCCACAGATCAAAGACAAGGTAGCATTTCTGCTTGCATTACAGAAAAGGATTTCATCTGCTTTAAAAGGTAGCACATTCTATATGGGCTACATGCATACGGTTTTCACACAGCAAAAGCAGTACAAACAGAAAAGCGAGGTGATGCGTTAACCATGTAGGTACAACAACGGTAAGCAATTCCTGCTCCTCGCATCTCTCACGCCCACGCCCTTGCATTATACTGTTCAATATCATTTAGAGCAATTCCATCTAATGTTTCTCTTTTTTCTTGCCTTGCTGCTTCTCTACACAGAGCAAGAACGAAACGATGAATAAAAGAAAAATTACATAAAGAATAGTACGTAACAAACAGAAAGTGGCAAAGGAAAAGACACTACCTAATTTTCTCCTAGCTTCAGATCTGGCAAAGAACTCCTTCCATTCATCTGTAAGAACGAAAATCGGGTCATCATCATCATCTTCTTCTTCCTCTTCTAATACATCGCACTCTGGCTCTTGCAACACCCTGTTTGTCATGAAACACTTACAGTTACATGGAAACCAAAATTTGAAATTTGGAGAAAAAAGCAGCAGAAGAAGATGGTCACGACTTACTGGGCAACTGGGGCAGATGTTTCTTTGCTGGCAGTGGAATCCAAGTTCAAGTCTTTTACCAATGGATAAGAAAGAATAGGTCTTGGATGTTGAGCAGCTTGAAGAGCAAATCTAGGACTTACATGTAAAGGGCAACTAGATTGGTGGTGGTGGTGTTGGTGGGAGCAAAGCAAGTGCGGATGGTGATGGTGATGGTGATGGTGATGGTGGCGTTGGCACAAGGGGTGGTGGTGGTGGTGGCGGTGGCGGAGGATTGAGCATGGAGACCATGATCTGGATGAAGGTTCCATTGGTTACTGGTTCTGTACTAGGGTTTTACAATTTTCTGTATTGTTTCGGCTGGAGGGTTTATCTGAGGAAAAAATCAGTAATTGTAATTATCAAATTTTGAATCGGTCTCTATTTTTAATTTTTTTCACTTAAGTGTCTCCGTTATTAATAAAATGTTGATGGACATTTTAACACGTGCCAGGTCATGCTCAAGGGACCCGCTATTCATAAAAAAAAAAAACAGAGAAAAATTATTTAGTTAAAGAAGAAATGAAAAATTAAATCAAAATAAAGGAGAAAAAAATTTAACTTGTGGTCGTGGTTATTATTATTTAATTTAGGATTTTAGAGTTTTTTTAATGCAAAGAGTAATTTTAAAATAACAATAAAAAGAATAATTTTCTTGTTATATTTTTAAATTTTGATTTTGATTTTGATTTTTTTTTTTAAATTTTGATAAGAATTACACATATCCATCAAAAAAATAGAGGTGTTTGCATTCAAGGAGAAAAATAAAATACAGAAAATTGATTAAAAAAACATAAAAGATATAGACACTTGAATTAAAAAAGTAAAATTAAAGATATTTAATTAAAAAATATTTGTGAAATCCAAATTATTAGACATTAATAGTTTTGACCCATTAAATAGAGAGAAATATTTAAATATATTAAGTTATACTTTTTAAGCATATGAAAAGGGTTGGTGGCTTGGCTTGGTGCTCACCAGCACCGTGTTATTTTCAATCCAGTATATACATGAAAAGCAGGTCTTGACAGAATTTAAAATTTTGACTTTAAGATTGTTTTTATACGTTTGATAAATTTCACGAGGCTAGAAATGTAATTATCAATAATTATTTAATGAAAGAGAGATAGATGAAAAAAATAAAAAATCATATCCAATTTCATAAAAATTAATAAGAATATTTTTACATATTTATTTTTTTAAAAAAAAATTTGTGTTTATTTTAACTATTGAGAGTTTGCGCAAAAACCATAAGGAAGGCTTTCTCAACTTTTGCGTTTTGAAAAGCCTACGGCCAAATTTAGGAATCTTTGGAAGACGTCACAGTATATTTTGGCTTAATAGTGTGAAAACTATAAGCTCCATGGCTCTCACAGCTTTTTATTTATTCTATATTTTTTTATATCTATCTTTTCTATTGAATAATTATATCTTGATAATCATAAAATTTTTGAAACATAGAAAACAATCTTCAAGTCAAAATTTTTAAATCTCTTTTAATAGTCCATGTTTGGTATTGTGATAGCGGTTGTTTTTCAAAGTGTTTTTAATTAAGAAATGCATCAAAATAATATATTATTATTATTTTTAAAATTTATTTTTGAAATCAATATGTCAAAACAATTAAAAAACATATAAAAAAAATAATTTCAAGAAAAAAAATCAAAAATTTTAAAAATGCTATTTCTGCCACAAAAACAAACATGCACTAAGATTGACCTTGTTAAGACGTGCTTTTCATGTATGCTGCAATCCAGCATCAAACCAAGTCTAAAAGTGTTTGTTTTTGTGGTAGAAAATGTGGTGCGGTTTAACCACAATGAATGAGTTTTTGGTAAACATTAAAGCACAAGTTTAAAAAAGCAAGACCCATGTCAAAAGTCTGGTCCAACCACAAGTTAATCAAAAGTAAGATTGACCTGCCTTTAAGATTCCTGTGTAAAAAGTAATTAAAGCCATAAGACCATTTAATTTTTTATTAACCAAACTATCCCTCTATCCTTTCTTCTCCTCCCTGCTCTCCTGATAGCCTAGTGAAATGATTATTCTCAGCGACCATGTTTTTCAACCTTTTCACCGACCCCTTCTCTTCTTTTTCTCTTCCATGGATGATTATAAAACCCACAAACCAACACCATATCTACACAAACCACCAACCATTACCAAGATCTACAAAACCACCACTAGTCCTGTAATCCCCTTTTCATGAACATGCAAGTGTTTTGTGCATAAAAAAATCTAGGTAAATTTCGATTTCAATATTTCTTTAATTTCAACTGTACATGTTCTTAAAAATATCAAATCTAGCTAAATCTTGTTCATTATTGAAATTGTATGCCTATTTATTGTTGCATGAACTGTTGATCAGCTCTTGATAATTCTGGTAAGCCATAAATGGTTCTAATCTTTTCTTTCTCAATTGCATTACTTAGAAGATCGATAACTTTACTGATTTTGATTTCATAAAGTAAATGAACAAAGGTTTAAAGTGTAGCTTCGATTATTTCGAGTTCAAAAAAACATATGAATGGATGAAAAGATGTAGAAAGCTGAGATTTTGTAAATGATGTAGAAAGGACATAACATAAACCAAAAACAAATTACTCATAAAAATTATTAGTGGGATTAATATGGTGCAAGAAACTAAAATCAAGTACTAGATACTATAACATAGGAATCAAACTGAATTGGAGAGAAAAGGAGTATTTGCTTAAATATATTAGTCAGTATCGATGCAACACAAATTCAATAAAGACTAATATTAGTTTTGATCCTACATTCACTAAATTGTTTTTGGTTGTAAGCATGATTATTAAAAAAAAATCAAAGTTCTAGATAATCAATCTCCTATATGTCAAAAGACTACTGGAAGGAAATAAATGGTAACATAGGAAAAATCAAAGAAGCATGAAAAAAGGAAAATATCCAAAGCTAGACGATTTAATTGATACTATAAAAATAATCTAATCCTGACAATTGATTCTATGATAGATCCGGAAACTTGAGAGATGAAAATCCAATTAGATATGAAAAAATGCTATTGTTATATTGATTCCCCAGTAGGCATATATTCTTTAGTTTCTTCAACTTTTATACAAAAATAATTCAAAACCTATAAAATGATTCTCAAAAGCCTAATGAAAAGAAATAAATTGATAGAAAAATTCATACAAGGAAGAGAAAACATAAAAGTTCAAAGTTAGATAATTTAACTGTTAAGCCAAAAAAGGCAACATACAATATTGTTTTACTTATTAAACACATATTTGTTTGTCACGGTATTTCAAAATTCATTTACATTACATATTAAGTATTGTTGTTTGGACTGTGAAACTCATTACATAACATGTTAGGAAAATTTTGATTCTTTTTATACTAGGTTATAAATTGTTGTATGTTGAATGACATTGTATCCTTAGAAAATTTACACTTATGATTTTTTTTTTTAGTTTAACGTGGGTGTCCGGGCCAGCTTGCGCGCACCTCGACTAATCCCACGGGCCCTGAAGTTAACGACCATGTAAGCCTCCAGTGGCCATCATATGAGCAACCACAGGGCTCGAACTTGAGACCACAGAGGGAGCAAACCTCTTGATCCCAAGCTTTTACCACTGGACCACCACCTAGATGGTTCTTATGATTTTTAACTCATGCTCTAATTGTGATGCATTATTGTCTTTTGATTTATGATATATAGTTTAAATATGTTAATGTAGTCTTTTCTATGATGTAGAGATTTAATTAACTTAAAAATAGATGATGAAGCTGCAAACATAACACTTAAACAATCATTTGATCCATTACAATAATTAATTAATGTTTGTATGAAGTAGAACAATGATGTATTACAACTACTAGTTAATTGCAATTTCATTAAACATAGTTATACTCTATTGTACTTAACCTTTCCCTGCCATTATTTTATTTTCATCAATATGCTTTGTTAATCATAATGTATATTACATTAGAAATAAAGATTGTAATACCACTCATAAAATACAAAACTTCATTATAAAGTTCTTTTTTACGTACTATAACTAATTTTGAGCTTTAGTAGCTGTCATAAACAACATGAACTTTAATTTATTAACATTACATCTTCATGGCAACATATTTTTCGTACTTTGGCTACTGTTTTAAGCTTTTGACTATTATTATATTATTTGTTGCACTAAAATATGGTAATTTAACTGTTTATTATATCAACATATAAGTTTGTAACAGTAGATCTCAATCACTAAACTTATTTACAAAACTTCAATAATGCTTAAAACAGTAGCATTGAAAACTACCCAGATTTTCATAGACAACATTAACAATAATTTATTAACACTACAAATTCATTTTTAATATATAGAATTAATAAAATTAATTGTTTAATTCTATGTTAGAAAATTCATTTCAGCTTAGAACATGGAAGAGTCTCAATCTCAAGATAAGACATGTTGGACTATAGAGATGCTACATGTATTTTATGACATTTGTATAAAGATAATAGAGACCCAACATTCATTCTGACAAGGCTGGTTAGAAATATATAACTACTACCTTTAAAGAGCAAACTGGTCAAAGTTTAGAGTTGAGAACTATTTATGCCACTGATAAGTGGTAAAAATCTAAGATTCAGGTCTGATTTTATTGCAATAATCTTTAAAGTTAACTACAATCCTCTAATTTTTCTTTTTAAATCCTTCATATTCATTTAAATTAATGTTTCTTTTATTTATAGGAAATATGTGGAGCTAAGAAATTCAGGCATTCTGGTATCGAGCCAGCTCTTTGTGGTGAATATGATATCATGTTTACAAACATTGTGGCTATCGGTAAGTTTGCTTAGGCACCTTCTCAATGAATGTTTTTAGGTGATGTTGGAGTGGGTGATAAGACCAAAAATACATTTAATGAAGATGTTAACCCAGAAGAGGGCAGTGGAGATTCCAAGAAAAATAGTATACCAAACTTTGTTGACGACATGAGCAATATGCTTGCTGGTGTCAATGTTAGTGTTAATACTAGTAACCTTAGTAGTGGTGGTAAGAGAAAAGCCACTCAAAATTGTTCCAGTAAGAGTGTTAAAAAAAGAGAGGCTTTGGGATGGGAGCACAACTTTTTTCGCACTTAGATAAATTGGTTGACAGTGTCTTTACAAGAAGTGACTGCACAGTTGGTTTTATGGATAGGAAATGGTGCAACATTCAAGAAGTGATGGTGGAGTTTCATTCCATAAATGAAGTTGTTTTAGGGAGTGAATTTTATTGATTCACTACTGAATATTTCATGGGTAGAAGTAGAAGAGAAATGTGAGCAACACTTGGAACTATGAAAAGAAAACTTCAATGGTTAAAACTAACGTTTCAGAGGAGATCAAACCTCAAACCATGAGGTACATTTCAATCTTTGAAGGGAACTTCAATTATAGATTACTTGATATTGACATGAAACTCAAAATATAGCATACACATTTTAGATAACTAACATTGCAATTGATTCTTAGATTTCAAAACTTTTTTTTATTTGTTAAGATCACTAGAAATTTTAAATTAAATGTTGAACACTTGGAACTATGAAAAGAAAA